>Ga0326728_10000140_pt1 | contig 293505 bp, 232 predicted proteins | sample MB3enrmetagenome_FD_207602 | JGI IMG/M metagenome (GOLD analysis project Ga0326728, IMG submission 207602) | Lab enriched peat soil microbial communities from McLean, Ithaca, NY, United States - MB31MN | ecosystem: Environmental > Terrestrial > Soil > Wetlands > Peat | place: USA: New York...
CAGTATGTCATTGAGCTGGATCAGCATCCAACGCTGTTCTATACTGTGTCCCCAGAGATCGAAGAGTTTCGCAAAACACTCGTATCAAATGGGAAGAAGGATCTGCAACATTTCGTGACCACAGCCGACGGCATTCAGCCCGAATGCATCGTGCAGGATGCCTTCGGCTCTGTAGCGGATGTAATTCTGTCCCTGGCTCGCGAGCGAACGATCAGCCTGATTGTATTAGGAACGCACGGCCGGCGCGGCATTGATCGCATGCTGTTAGGGTCGGTCACAGAACGAGTTTTGCGATATGCTTCATGTCCTGTGTTGGCCATTCGCCCATCCGCCCCGGACTCTGGCAAGCGAGACGCGAACGATGATGCTGTTGAGATCCGCCGAATCCTCTGTTGCATTGATTTCTCAGCGTCTTCAAAGGAGGCGGCGGAATATGCGCTGTCGCTCGCGCAGGCCTACGACGCTGAGGTCACTCTCCTGCACGTACTGGAAGACACCTCGGGCTCATCGGATATCGCTGATGAAACGGCGTCGACCCTCGCAAAGCTCGAGAAACTCCTTCCGCCCGGCGTGGGCGATTCAAGCAGGGTTCATTTGGCGGTGCGCCTCGGCAAGCCGTATCAGGAAATCCTCCAGCTTGCCTCCGAGACGCCGTTTGACTTGATCGTCGCTGGAATGAGGGGACGCCACACGCTGGATCGTGCAGTGTTTGGTTCCACCACTTGGCGGGTGATCCAACTCAGCCCCTGTCCAGCGCTGGCAGTTCCATGTGGCCAGGACCTGAACAAGGCCTTTGTGTGAAGAGGAAGACTAACATGTGCAATTACTTGTCATTGTCCGTTTCGAAACACCTGGCACCGGATGCCGATCCGCGCGCCCGGAGTCAATCCCCTTGGATATTTCCGATGCTTTGCTGTTTTCCGGCTATGATCCTGGGGCTCGCGATGGCTCAGACGCCCGCTAATACCGACCCGGGCTGGCCCCGGGAAGTGGATGCGCGAGGCTTCCATCTGGTGATCTACCAACCCCAGGTCGATCAATGGAAGAAGGATCATCTCCAGGGGCGGGCGGCGGTGACCGTAACGCGGGAGGGTAGCTCGGCACCCCAGTACGGCATCGTCTCTCTGACCGCCCGCACCGATGTGGACAAAGAGAGTCGCATGGTCAGGCTGGAAGACGTCAAGGTAACCTCGGTGACTTTCCCGGCGGCGAAATCCGAGGAATCCGAACTGGAGCGCGCCATCCGCGACACTCTGCCGCAATGGCCGCGCACAGTCGCACTGGATCGTCTGCTTGCGGACCTCGCGATGACTCAGGCCGAAGGGGAGACCGAATCGGTCACCGTGAAGAACGATCCGCCGAAGATCTTTTACAGCACGACCCCGGCCGTGCTGATTGTGGTTGACGGGCAGCCCGTTCTGCGAAGCGTTCAGGGCACGCCGTTCCAACACGTCATCAACACGCCGGCGGCTCTGTTCTACGATACTTCCGCGTCACGCTACTATCTCGACGGCGGCGGCGTTTGGATGACGGCATCAACTCTGGACGGCCCCTGGACGGCTGCGACGAATCCGCCCGCCGGCCTCGATCAGGCCAAAGCAGAGGTCGAGCAAACCGAAGAGAAAGACCCTCACGATCACTCCAGGGACGCGGGTCCGCCGCCCGTCAGCGGATCGCTTCCAGCGATATTCGTCAGCACCACTCCGGCGGAATTACTCGTAACCCGGGGCGCGCCGCAGTTCTCGCCCATTTCGAAAACCAAACTGCTCTATGTCGCCAACACCGAGAACAACATCTTCCTGGATGTGCCCACGCAGAATTACTATGTGCTGCTGTCCGGGCGGTGGTACCAGAGCAAGTCGTTGAGCGGGCCCTGGACGTGGGTATCCGGGAGCCAGATCCCGCGCGATTTCGCGAAGATTCCTCCCGACAGTCCGAAGGCGAACGTGCTGGCATCCGTTCCTGGGACGGAACAGGCCAGGGAAGCCGTGGTCGCGAATCAGATTCCGCAAACCGCGGCGGTGCGGCGAGCCGAAGCCACCCTCGACGTCCGTTATGACGGTGAGCCGCAATTCCGGGCCATCGAAGGGACATCTTTGGAGTACGCCGTCAACACCGCCAGCGACGTGATTCACGCCGGAGCGCGCTACTATGCCTGCCACAACGGCGTGTGGTTCGTGAGCGAGACGCCGGCGGGTCCATGGGCGGTGGCCGACACGATCCCGGCGGAGATTTATCAGATTCCGCCGAGCTGTCCGCTGTTCCACGACCGCTATGTCTACGTCTACGGCGCGACGCCCGATGTGGTTTATTTCGGTTACACGCCCGGGTATCTGGGCGCGTACGTTTATGACGGCGTCGTCGTATTCGGCACTGGCTGGTTCTATCCACCCTGGATTGGCGTTTACTGGTTCGGCTGGCCCTGGACCTGGGGGTTCGGATTCGACTTCGGCTACTGGGGCGGCGGATGGTTCTGGCGACCGGTGGGTAATTACTGGTGGTATCACAATCCCTGGTACATGCATCGCGTCTACAGCGAGCATTGGAATCCGCAGTGGCGCCCCGGCGACGCCGAACGATTTCACTACAACACCAACATCTATAACCGCTGGCAGGGCAATACCGTCGTAAGGCGAGAGGCCGGCCCGGCGGGCGCCTCCCAGCTCACACGGCCGGGACAGTCGCGCGATCTGTACGCCGGCCACGACGGGCAGGTGTGGGAACATCGCCCGGACGGGTGGTATAAGCAGGGCAACGATGGCACGTGGTCGCGGTCAAAGCCGGAGTCCGGGCTCGAGAATCAGCGCCGATCACGCTCGCTCGGCCAATCCCGCTCGAATGAGTTTCACGGTTTCGGGTCGCACATCGGCGGCGGTATGCCGCGAACCTATTCGCCGGGTTTCGGAGGCGGTGGCCGAGGCGGCGGCGGTCGGCGTTGATCGCCCTTAGCGCGCACTTTATGGAATTGTGGGGCAGCCATGCGCAAACGTCTGGCTGCCCCTTGCCGTCACGGTCAGTTGTATGAGCGATCTGGTGGTCGATTTACGGAACGCCTTCTCGCCTAAAGACCACTACTTATCGGCTTCCAGGATTCCGTAGTCTGCCTCCCGCAGCCCGGCCTCGTACCTCTGTTTGGATTGCCGGGCCGCGCCCCTGGCGTCCTCCTCGGCGAAACCTGCTTTCTCCCAGAGATCCCATGCATGGATAGAGTGATCCGGTGTAGCGAGCTCTTCTTCTGCACGAATGGCCGCGGTCCATTTTTCGACAGCGTCCTTGTAAGCCTGCCTGCGACGATCAAGTTCAGCGTTGTCCATAGTAACGGTATTCTATTGAATAACGATGTCAAGTTGATGTCCACGGTTCTCGCGGAGCTCTGGCGAGCCCCCGGCAACGCTGGACCACGTTACCGCGCCGCCCGCCCCATCGCCTGATCCAATTCGGCCCGCGCGAGACGGTAACCAAGACCCGCGGCCAGCGCATCCGCTTCGGCCTTTGCCAGGTTCGCCTTCGCTTCGGTTCGCGCGGCTGAAAGGGCCACGCCGGCGCTCAGTTGCTCAGCCGCCAGACGGTCCATTTCCCGCCGCAGCTTCAGCGCTTCATCGGCCACCTGCATCATCTGTTCCGCGCGCTTCACCTTGCGCCACGCCTTTTCGACGTCCACGGCGACCGCCTCCTTCGTCCGTTTCAGGTTTTCGCGCGCACTGGCCAACTCCGCTTCGCGCTCGGCAACCTCATCGCGGCGCTTGCCGAAGTCGAAGATCTTCCACTCCATCTTCAGGCCGGCGACGCCGTTGTTGTTGGACAGCAGCGGAACGCCGTCCTGGTAAATATGCTGCACGAAGGCGCTGACGTCGGGTACGTACCCGGCACGCGCGGCGCGAAGTCCCCTCTCGGCTTTTTCGACCAGAGCTGCGGCGGAAAGGACCTCCGGACTCTCCACCACTGCTGCCTGCGTGCTCTCGGCGACGGTGAGCGCGAACGTGGTGTCTACCGCGGGCGGCGCCAGATCGAGCTCGGTGTCGAGCGGCAGACCCAGCACATTGTTCAACTCCACGGCGAGGTCCGAGATCTGGTTCTCCGTGGCCAGCACCGCCTGCTCATCTTCAAGCTTCGCCGCCTGCTTGCCCATCGCCGCCACTTCAAGCGCCGAGCCGGATTCCACCGCCTTTTGCGTGTCCCCCAGATCTTCCTCCGCAGCCTTCACGCGCAGCGCCGCGGAATCGCTTTGCAGCCGGGCGATGAGAATCCCGCAGTACAACCGCTGAACGCCCACCGCCACATCGTTTCTTGCGCGCGTCAGATCCTGTTCGGCAATGCGCGTGTCGGCCTGAGCGGCGCCCCAGGCGTGATGCAGCTTAATCAACTGGGTGAGCGGCTGCGCAAGCGTGGTGGTGCTCAGAAAGAGTCCATAGCCGCCCTGCAACACAGTCAGCGGCTGCGCCGGCAGGGGCCCCAATTGCGGGTATACGCCGAATGCGCCAGCCGGAAACTGCAGCCTTTGCCGCTCCACCGTTCCCAGCAGGTTGCTCTCGTTGGAGAGTTGCGGGAAGAACTCCGCCCGCACCTGGTCCGCCTTGTGCCCGCTCGCCTCCACCTTGTGTTGCTGGATCTTCAGGCCCGAGTTGTTCTTCAGAGCCAGGGCGATGGCTTCGTCCAGCGTGAGATGGCGGGACGCCGTCTGGGTCCACGCCAGCGAGCCCCCGAGCACAAAAGCGAAGAAATGAATGTGCTTGCTCATGAGCGGGCCCCTCTCGTCTTAAGCTTGCCGATCACCACGAACAGCACCGGCACCACCACCAGAGTGAACACCATGGAGCACATCAGGCCCACCGCGATCACGCTGGCCAGTGGCGACCACAAGCTCGAACCGGAAATAATCATGGGCGTCACTCCCACGGCCGCCGCGGCGCTGGTCAGAAAGATGGGCCGCAGCCGCCGCTCTCCGGCCTCCATCGCCGCCTGCTCCAGCGTCGCTCCCGCCGCCAGACGCTCTTTGATGTAATCCACGAGGATGATGGAATTCCGCACCACCACTCCCGACAGACTCACCAGCCCCAGAAACGCGGTGAACCCGAACGGATTGTGCGTGATCATCAATCCCAGCGCCGCGCCAACGATGGCCAGCGGAATGGAAGCCATCACCACCAGGGGATCGGTGAGCGTGTGGAACTGGAACAGCAAAATCGCGAAAATGGCCACGATGCTTACGGCCAGTGCGCTCTTCATCTCGCCGAAGGTGTCATTCTGGTTCTGGTAATCGCCTCCATAGTCGATGCGAAAACCCGCCGGCAGCGCGATTTCCTGAATCCGTGGCACGGCCTGTTTCAGCACCGTGGAGGCCAGCACGCCCCGCTCGGAAAAGCTGCGCACGGTCAGAGTGCGCACCCCGTTGCGGCGCACGATGCGGCTGGTCTGCCACTCCGGGTGCAGCATGGCCACTTCCGCCAGAGGCACCCGCGCACCCGTGAGGTACGACGTGATATACGTGTTCCGCAGATCGTCGAAGCTCTGGCGTCTGGCCTCGTCGAGCCGCAGAACGATGTCCACCGCGCGATTGCCTTCCCAGAATGTCGAGACCGGCGCGCCCTGAAAGCTCCCGGCAAGCTGCCGCGCAATCCCGTCGTTGGTCAGGCCCATTCGATTGGCCACTTCCTGATTGACGTCCACGTCCAGATACCAGGAATCCTCGCGATAATCGTCGTGCACGTACGCCGCTCCGGGAATCGAACGGAAGACGCTCTCCGCCCGCCGCCCCAGCGACTTCAGATCCTCGAAATCGTCGCCGACGATGCGCACTTCCACCGGAGCGGAGACCACGTTCCCCTGCTCCAGCTCCTTCACCATGACGAGCGCGCCCGGAATGCGCTCGCGTGTCCGCGCGCGCAGCCGCGGCACCAGAGCCACGGTCGCTTCCGCCGACGCGGTGTTCACCAGTACCTGCGCGTAATTGGCGGCTTCGGGCTGCGGATCCACGTTGTAGTAGAAGCGCGGCGCGCTCTGTCCCACGAACGTCGTGTAGCTGCGCACGTCCGGCGTCCGGCTGAGCATCGCTTCGATTTGCCGCGTTACGCCGTCGGTGGCCGTCAGGCGCGAGCCTTCCGGCAGCCACACGTCGATGATGAACTGGTCGCGTTCGGCCGAGGGGAAGAAGCGCTCGGGAATCAAACGAAGCAGGAAAAGACCGGCAAGGAACATGACGAGGCCGAAGACCAGCGTCAGCGCCCTGTGCGGCATGGCGAACTGGATGGTGCGATGATAGGCCGCCTGCATGACATCCAGCGGGCCCCGGCGCCTCGGCCGTTCCCTTTCTTCGCCACTGTGCAACCCATGATGGATGAAGAAGCGGCACAATACCGGCGTCACCAGCATAGCCACCAGGAACGAAACCAGCAGCGCGACTACAACCGTAATGGGCAACGCAAAGATGAATTCGCCCACCGAGCCGCTGATGAGCACCAGCGGCAGAAACGAGGCGACGATGGTCAGCGTGGCCGTCAACACGGGTACGGCGAGCTCAGTGGCGCTGCGCCAGGCGGCCTCCTCGCGCGGCACGCCACGGTCCAGCAGATCCACGTAGTTATCCGCGATCACGATGGCGTCGTCCACCACCATGCCGAGCACTACAATCAGCGAGGCGATGGACACCTGATGCAGCTCGATATGCAGGGCATTGAGCGCGGCGAAGGTTACCGAGACAGTCACTGGAATGGCCACTGCCGCGATGGTGGCCACGCGCAACGGCAGCAGCAAAACGGTCACCAGAATCACCGCCGCGATGGCGATGCCGAATTCCCGCATGAAGCTGTTAATGCGCTGCTTCACCACCCGCGGCTGGTTAGCCACCAGGTCCATTTGCAGATCCGGCGGAAGCAGCCGGCGCACGTTGGCGAGCTTTGCGGAGAGCGCCTCGCCGAAGTCCACGATGTTGTTGCCTTCCAGCATCTCCACGGAGAAGATCAGGCAGGGCTGTCCATTGAAGCGGGTCAGCACGTCCGGATCCTGATACCGTCGTTCTACCCGCGCCACATCGCCGATATACACCGGCTGGCCGCTGGTTCGCGAGGTGTCCACCATGACACGGCGGATCTGATTCTCGCTTTCGAACAAGCCGGTGGCGTCGAGAGGAACGTCATTCTCCGGAGTTTGGAGATTTCCACCGTATTCGACAATGTTGCGCCCCTGCAACGCGCCGATCACCTGCCGCAGGTTGACGCCGTATTGCGACAGGCGCTCCAGCGTGCTGGTGACATAGATCTGCTCCTTCTGCTCGCCATAGCGCTTGAGCTTGGTGGCCGAGCGCAACGTGCGGACCTCGTCTTCGATGCGCTCCACATAGTCCTTCAGCTCGCGATATCCGTAGCGCCGGCCGTGCACCGCGATCAGCACCGCCACCGTATCGCCGAAATCGGAGTTGATGGTGGGGCCCATAACGCCGCTGGGCAGGGACCGCGCCTTCACCTCCAGCAGATCGCCGCGCAGCTTCGACCAGAACGTGTCCGTGTCCTTCACCCAGTCCTCGAGCTGAACGTTGACGATCATCACGCCGGGCCGCGACGTGGAGTAAGTTTTGGACTTGCGCACTTCGCTGAAGCGGAAAATGTGTTCCTCGATCGGCTTGGTGACCTGTTGCTCCACCTGCTCCGAGGTTGCGCCCGGATACAGCGCGGCCACGATGCCCATGCGAATGGTGATCTTCGGATCCTCGCGGCGGGGCATGGTAAACAGCGAATGCAGACCGGTGGCGAACAGCATCGCCGTGACCACCACGGTGACCACGGAATAGCGCAACGACCAGCGAACCGGGTTCAAGGCTGTTCCACCTCCGCCTGCACCCGCGACCCTTCCATCACCTGATGCTGGCCGGACGTAACAACGAGTTCGCTGCCGTCCAGCCCGCGGCTGATCTCCACCTCCGTTCCGTAAACCGTGCCAACTTCCACGCGCCGGGCATAAACTTTCTTCTGCTCCGGGAAGTAAACGTACACCAGACGCGCGCCCTGTGGATCGCGTACGATGGCGTCGCCAGGAACGGTGATCGCCTGGACCTTCTGGTCGGTGCGAATCAGCGCCTCGGCCACCATGCCGTCCCGCAACAGCAGGTCGCGATTGGGGACCGCGATCCTGACGGTGAAGGTGCGCGTGCTGGGGTCGGCCGACACGCCCACAATCTCAACGCGGCCCGCAAAGTCCCGGTTGGCCAGCGCCGGCAGGTGCACGGTGGCGCTCTGGCCCACGCATACTTTGCCGATCTCCACCTCCGGCACGCCAACGCGGACCTTGGCCGGATTCAGGTCCATCACCACGAAGGCGGGGCGGCCCGGACCGGCGAGGTCGCCCGGTGAGACCAGCTTGCGCGCCACCACGCCGTTCAGCGGAGAGGTCACGCGAGTCTCGGCGAGCCGCTTCCCAGCTTCCCTTGCCTGGGCGGCCGCGGCGTTGGCGGTCCCCTGCGCGGCCTCCTTATCTTCGCTCCGCGCTCCTTCCACAGCCTCGTCGTATTCCGCCTTTGCCGCCAGGTACTTCGCCTCAACCTTCCTGAAGTCGTTCGGCGTCAGAGCGGCGTGATCGTAGAGCTGCTTCATGCGGCGATACTCGTCCGCAGCCTGCTCGAAGGCGGCCCGGGCACGCTCTACGTCCTGCACGCGGGTGCCGTTGATCGCACGCCGGCTGGTAGCCTGGGCCGCTTCCAGTTGCCCCTGCGCGGCTTCGAGGCCGTACTGATAATCGGCGGGATCCACCACGGCAAGCAGCGTCCCAATGGAGACTCGCGTGCCTTCATCCGCCATCACGCGCTGGACAGTGCCGGAAGTCTGGAAATCCACGGTTGCGGTCGCCGCGGCCTCCACCGCGCCACTCGCGGATACCTGTGCCACCCGCTCCAGTCGCGCCACTTTCCGCACGCGCACGGGGATCACTCGGTCGACCGGGGCCTGCGGCTCCTGTCTGGTTCCGCATGAGGCCAGGCCGAAGCAGAGCACCACAATGGCGGACCACCAGGATAAGTTGTGTGTAAGGCGTCGCTTCTTCATTAGAATCCGGCCCCCAAAAATCGTCGCTGCATCGATCCGACGGCACCCGGACCGCCATTGCGTGGCCGCGTGTCTGCCGATGCGGAGAGCGTCGGGCTTTCCCCCGGTGGCGGTTCGCGCTCCCGTGGACGGGGTGCGGGGATTCGCGCGTGTGCCGTCGCCTGCGGAGGCACGGCGCATGCCATACGCCGCTGCTTTGTTTGCTTTCCGTTACGGACGTAGTCGGACTTGCCAAAGCTGTCAATGCGTGAAATAGCCCAGTCTGGCTGCGGTGGCTCCCTCCGTCCAGCTTGTAACTGATCCAGTCCCTTTGTTAAGGCACCTGCATGAGACCTGTCTGAGTCATGCTCACGATGGGGTTCTGTGCCCGGGCCATGGAAAGTTCCCCGCCGGCACGGCAACGCTTTTGATGGCTGAGCCGGCTTCTTGCATGTCAGACCGATGCTGACATCAGGCCGCCGGTGTTCCGTTTACCCGCCTCCAGTCGACAGTGGCGGGCAGCGGCCGATCGCTCGCGATAGCGAGCTTACGCATCCTGTACATGAGAGTCGAGCGCGCAAGTCCAAGGCGCGCGGCCGCGCCATGCGGTCCACCGATCACCCAGTTCGTCTCCTGAACTGCTTTCAGAATATGTTCCCGCTCGCAATCCTCCATCGTAGCCGGCCTCGCGCAGTTCCTCCTGGTGTGGAGTTCCGACACCGGCGGATTCAGAACGTGGCCAGTGGTGAGAATGACCGAGCGTTCAACGAAGTTCTGCAACTCCCTGATGTTCCCCGGCCAGTCATGGCGCAGCATGGCCTCCATGGCATCCGAGGGAATCTTCTCGATCCGCTTGTTCATCCGCTGCCCGTAGATGTTCGCGAAGTGGGCTACGAGCATCGGAATGTCCTCCCGACGATCGCGCAGAGGAGGCACGCGAATCGGAAACACGTTGAGCCGGTAGTAAAGATCACGCCGAAACTGCCTCTCGGAAACAAGGCGGTCAAGGTCCTGATTCGTCGCGGCCACCACTCGTACGTTGACTCGCTGCGTGGTTGTGCTGCCAACTCTTTCGAACTCCTGCTCCTGCAAGACTCGCAGCAGCTTCGACTGCAGCTCGAGCGGCATGTCGCCGATCTCATCCAGAAACAAGGTGCCCCGGTCAGCCGCCTCAAAGCGACCAATTCTCCGCGACACAGCGCCCGTGAAAGCGCCTTTTTCATGCCCGAAGATCTCGCTTTCGAGTAGTTCTTTGGGAATGGCGGCACAGTTCATTTTTACGAACGGGTTGGGCTGCCTCCTGCTTCTCGCGTGAATTGCACGTGCCATGAGTTCCTTGCCAGTCCCGGTCTCCCCTTCGATGAGAACCGTAGAGTCGGTGGGCGCCACGGTCCGAAGCTGGTCCAATGCAGCCCTCAGCGCCGTGCTGCATCCCACGATTCCTTCAAAGGAGTTCTGTTCCGCCGTATCAGAGCTCTCTGGTCCAGGTAATGGCTCGATCATGGTGGCCGAGCTGTAACCCCTTGACATTGCAATCACTGGCGAGATGGCAGAGTTGCGCAAGGATCTGGGGAACGGTCCACCGAACACGACGACGTTTTCGCAGCCCATACTGATACCTCATCTTTCCAGGAGGCTCTTTATCCCGATCGCTTTACGGGGTGTCAGCCTCTCGCGTTTCACGATCACCGACAAATCACTTCACGAATGAGGTTATAGGACTTGGAGATCGCAGTCGTGAGCCTGGAGTCAGGTTTTGGTGGAAGAAGCGCTCGCGACGGTCGCTTGTGAACTGGAAGACACTTGCCCGTCGTGGCTATCCAGCCGACTTAATAGATCAGACGCTTAACACCGGAACCGGCGAATCCCGAACGACCCCATATGTGAGATCCCGCATGCGGCCGGGAGCGCTTGATTGAAGTGTTCTTCCGATGATGAGCGCGTCGGCGCCCGAGCGTCGCACTCCGTCAATCAACGCCTGTTTGACTGGGCCGATGGCGATACGGACGTTGGCCTCGCATCCGACAGTCTTCAGGAGATCGTGCAGACGCCGGCGCGCTTCGCTTCTTTCGGCGGAGTCGGGTTGTTCGTCATCGCCGAACTCAAATGGCTCGGCGGGACTGCCGTAGATGGCATGAATCACCTGGAGCTTCGCTCCCACCTGTCTGGCCGCGCGGCTCGCCAGGCGAAGCACGCGTTCCGAATCCTCGCTCAAGCCAACGGCACACACCCATTCCCGGTGTTCCAGGGGCCTTGGCGCCAGCGTCTCAGCGTGCCTGGTGGTCATCACCATGCTGTCAGCATCGTTGAGGACCTTGGCCGTAGTGGACCCAAGGAGCATTTGCCGGAACCGGCCGGCGTGCGTGGGCATGACGATGAGATCGAATTCGCCCGCCCTGGCGACCTCCGCAATCTGCGCCGCCGCTTCACCAGAGCGCAGAATCCGAGGACACTCAGCCAGCGGGAACTCCGACTCGAGAAACGAATCGAGTCTGCGCCGGGCAATGCCCCAGTGTTCGTCGGCGATTTCCTGGGGATGTCGGAAATAGAGTTCGAATCCATTGTGGCTGGCGAGATCGCACACGTGAACCAGCGCTACCTCGGAACCGAACATCGCCGCCGCCCTCTTCACATAAGCAGCCATGGCAGCGCAGGACGGTGAGAAGTCCACCGGAAAGAGGATTCTCTCGATCACCGTCCTACATACCTCCGCGGAGTTCTGTGACCAGTTTCATGTGCTTGCGGCATCAGCTGCATCCTAGCATCGTCCGCGTAAGCTTGTGCTGGTGGCAGCTGCGTGCCCAACGGCAGCCGGCCCCCGGTGCGAAACGGTTCGACACGTTGGTCTTTGGAACTGACGATCCCGCGCCTCGCATCGCGCTGTTTTTCGGCCCGTTTGCAAGCCCTTTGCTCACCGAGTGCAGCGAGTTCAGCTTCCAGAGACAGTTGCGGGTACTGATTGTGAGGTTCTACGTTTGTGCTCTACCTTGATTACCTTCGGAACACCACGCTCTGAGGACGCCAACAAGTCAGAACTTCGCTGTGTCAGTAGCTGTGTCGGCCCCGCGGAAACGGGTCATCACGCGTCGTCTTGTGTCGACTCCAGTCCGGAGAGACTTCTTTGATTTCATGCAATTAACTGAAACTGCATGATTAATCCTTGCGCCTGTCACGTCGGAGGTCGCGGGTTCGAGCCCCGTCGTCCCCGCCAGTTCTTCTCAGCGACTTCCGAGCAAGCCCTTGATCGGATTTCGTCCTTTCTTTATCACTGTTATAGTTGGTGCTACAGTCTCCGCGGCAACAATCTGGTACCGTTCCAACTTGATTCACCAATGCAACACAGACACGTCTTCTACGGCGAAACTGCGCGGACGACGTCAATCGCCAGCCAGAAAAAGCTGGAACGGCACCGGTCGCGTGAGGTCGTCGACTCTGATAAGACTTAAAACGTGAGTGAGGTTTGCTGGCACGAAGCGGCGCTGGCGATCGGCGGCGTCGGTGGCTGGTCATTCCTGGCGCTGCCGGCACGCTGATCGGCTTCGGCACTTGCCGGCATGTTGCTGGGCTGGCGCACGCTGTAGTGACGGCGAGTCGCCGGTGCGGATGAAATCGGGCCCATCCGTACCCATCGTCAATGTTGTTCCATCGGCAAACCCACATAGTTCTCCGCGAGACTGGTCATCGCCGCCCGTGAACTTGTCAGGTAATCCAGCTCGGCGATTTGCCTTCGATAATCGAACTCGTCGCCGCCGGGTGCGCGGTGCAGCATCGAGGTCATCCACCACGAGAAACGCTGGGCGCGCCAGACGCGGCGCAGACACGTGTCCGAATAGCCATTCAGAAGGTCATCCCGCCGATCCCGGTGGAACGCCGCCAGCGCGCGGGACAGCATAACGACATCGGCAATCGCCAGGTTCAGGCCTTTGGCCCCGGTTGGCGGCAGAATGTGCGCGGCGTCGCCGGCCAGAAACAAACGGCCGCAGCGCATCGGCTCGGCGACGAAGCTGCGCATCCCCGTTACGTTCTTCTGAAGAATCTCGCCGCGATTGGGCCGCCATCCGTCGGCGGTTCCGAGGCGCGCGTACAGCTCATCCCAGATTCGATCGTCCGGCCAAACATTCAGCGATTCGTCCGGAGCGCATTGCAGGTACAACCGGGTCACCGAGGGCGATCGCATGCTGAACAGCGCGAAGCCGCGCTCGTGAAGCGAGTAAACCAGCTCGTCGGAACTCGGCGCCGCCCTGGCCAGGATGCCGAGCCACCCGAAAGGATACTCGCGCTCGTAAGCGCGCCAGCTCGCTGGCGGCATGGATGGGCGGCAAATGCCGTGGAACCCGTCACAACCGGCGATAAAGTCGCAGGCAATCTCGTGGTCCTGCTCATCGGCGTGGAACCGGATGCGGGGCTGGCCGCTTTCGAAGCCGCTCACCAGGACATCGCGCGCCTCGAAATACAGCGGCCGCCCGGTGGCGCAGCGAGCGGCGATCAGATCCCTGACCACCTCGTTCTGGCCGTAGACCGTGATGGACGCGCCGGCCAGATCCTCGAAATCGATCCGATGGCGCTGGCCGAGGAACGCAAGATAGATTCCGCCGTGCCTCATGCCTTCGCGCAGCAGACGATTTCCAACGCCGGCGTTCACCATGACGTCCACGGTGCCCTGCTCCAGCACGCCGGCGCGAACCCGCTCGATCACGTGCTCGCGGCTGTGCTTCTCGACGATGACGGAGTCGATACCCGCAAGGTGCAGGAGATGCCCGAGCATCAGACCCGCCGGTCCGGCCCCCACGATTCCCACCTGAGTACGAATGCGGCAAGCTGCGGTATCGCTCATGAGACGATTCCCGCATCATAGAGCATTCGTCCCAGAACTGCAATATCACTTTTGCGGACTCAGTCAGCTGCGCCGGCCGTGCTCGCCGGCCGCCTGACTGCGCGAGCGTAGCTCTGCCCTCGCGCCTTGCGCAGCTTGAAATAAGATTCCAGACGTTGCAGCGTATTCTCCATGCTGCGGTTCACGTGTTCGCGCATGGCCTCGACGGCGGCTACCGGATCGCCCGCCGAAAGCGCGGCGATGAGTTTCTGGTGCCGACGCGGCGCAACTTCATGCGTGGATGGACGCGTGGCGCAAAGCCAGGTCGAAGCGAGGGCGTGGGTTTTCTCAATCGCCTCAGACAGCGCCGGGCAGCGCGCGCATTCGGCAATACGCCGATGGAGCTTTTCGTGGAGCGTGAGATACAGGACCCGGTTGCCGTCGGATTGCACCGACAACGCGTCTACGCGCGCCGCCAGCTTCATCAACTCCGATTTCTCGTCGGCGGTGGCGGCTTCCGCGAAAAGCCGGGCTGACTGGCATTCCAGTGCCTCGCGAATCACGTAGTGACCGCGCACATCCTGGCGGCTGGGAATGCGTATCCTGGTGCCCGCCCGCGGGCGGCTCTCCACCAGGCCTTCAATTTCCAGGCGCAGCAGGGCCTCGGATACCGGCAGGAAGCTCATGCCCAGCTCAAAGGCCAGTTTCCGCCGCGAGATCACCTGTCCGATAGTCAGGTCGCCACGGAGAATCCTCTGGCGCACCTCCAGATAAGCCTCTGTGGCGAGGCTGGCGGCATCGGGAGAAGTGCGGGCGCGAGTCATGCGGAGAAGAATCAGTCTATCATTCGCAATGCGCTGTGACAACAATGTGTGATATATCAGATCGGCTTGACACTCCCGTAGCCCTGCTGTCATACTCCATGATGCCGTCTGTGGAGAACCGGCCCCTGTGCGCACACCTGTATCCGGCGTCGTAACCGCTCCGCTCATTTCCGATGAGGCCTGGGAAGCGCTTCAGGGCGCTTACGATCTGCACGTACACGTCGCACCCGACGTCATTGAGCGCCGGATCGACGATATCGACCTCGCCCATGAGTTTCTGGCTCGCGGGATGCGAGGCTTCGTCCTCAAGTCGCATTACATCCCGACCGCGGAACGAGCCAAAGTGGTGTCGCGGGCGGTTCCGGGCATCACCGCTCTCGGAGCGATCGCGTTGAACCACGCCGTGGGAGGCCTCAATCCGGTGGCCGTGGAACTTGCCGGCCGCTCCGGCGCCAAAATCGTCTGGATGCCCACCGTGGATGCAGCCAATGAAACCGCGGGCCGGCTGGATGGCGGGAGCGCGAAACTGCCGTTCTGGGCGAAGATCCAGCGCGAGCTCGCGGCCACCGGGATCGCCCCGCCGCCGATCACCGTGCTGGATGGCCACGGACGCGTGTGCGAGCCGGCGCGGCGGTGTATCGAAGCGATTACGAAATACGACATGATTCTCGCCACGGGACACCTGGGGCGCATGGAGATCGCGGCCCTGGTCCGCGAGGGCCGCCAGATGGGCGTACGGAAGATACTGGTCACGCACGCCGAGTTCCCCTCCCAGGATCTGTCCGCGGAAGAACAGCGCGAACTCGCCGGAATGGGCGCCTGGATCGAGCACTGCTTCACCACGATGCACACGAACAAGGCGCCCTGGCAACGAGTGATGGAGACCATCCGCGCCGTCGGCCCCGAGCGTTGCATCATCTCGACGGATCTGGGGCAGACCATCAATCCGGCGGTGTCCGACGGATTCGGAATGTTCGCGCAGAAGCTGCTGGACGACGATTTCAGCGTCGCGGACGTGCGCCGCATGGCCGTCGTCAATCCGGCCTCGTGGGTGGAATAGCCGCATGGACCAGAAAACCGTTCTGGTGGTGAGTGCCCATGCGGCCGATTTTGTCTGGCGCGCCGGGGGCGCCATCGCGCTCTATGCCGACCGCGGTTATCGCGTGCGCATCCTTTGCCTGTCCTACGGCGAGCGCGGCGAATCCGAGCGCCTGTGGAAGATGCCCGGCATGGACGTTGACCGCGTCAAAGAACTGCGCCGCGCTGAGTCGCAGAAGGCCGCCGACATTCTGGGCGCCGAGATTCGCTTTTTCGATTCCGGCGATTATCCGCTGCGCGTCACCGACGAGCTGATTCACGAAATGGTGACGGAGTATCGCGCCTGCCAGCCCGAATTCGTTCTCACGCACTCCTTCGCGGATCCCTACAACAGCGATCATCCGGAGGCCACCCAGCTTACGCTGAAAACCCGTATCTACGCGCAGGCCGCGGGATATCCGGCTCCCGGCCAGAAACTCGGCGCGCCCCCGGTGTTCATCTTTGAACCGCATCAGCCGGAGCAGTGCGGTTTCCGACCGGAGGTGCTGCTGGACATTACGCCGGCGTTCGAGCGCAAGCGAAAGGCCATGGAGTCTATGGAGGCGCAGGAGCATTTGTGGGAGTACTACACGGATCTGGCGCGCCGCCGCGGCGTGCAGGCCGTTCGAAACTCGGGGCGTCGCGAGATCAGGTACGCAGAAGCGTACCAGCGCGTCTATCCACAGGTGGCAAGCGAACTGGCATGATGCCCATGATTGTGCGCAACATCGCCCGTCCAGGGGCCGAGGTAGTCCGGCGGCTCGGTGAGTGCGGCGTTGCCACCGTGCACGAGGCGCAGGGGCGAACGGGTCTGATGAGGCCGTACATGCGCCCGATCTACCCATCGGCGAGTGTGGCCGGCGCGGCGGTTACGGTATCGTGTCATCCCAGCGATAATCTTATGATTCATGCGGCGATCGAGGTATGCCGGCCGGGCGACGTTCTGGTGGTGGCGCCGGTGTCGGAGTCCACGGACGGCATGTTCGGCGAATTACTGGCCACGTCGTGCCAGGCGCACGGAATCGCCGGCCTGGTGATCGAGGCCGGCGTGCGCGATGTGGCCGATCTCACGCGCATGCAGTTTCCCGTGTGGTCGAGAGCGATCTCGGCGCAGGGCACGGTGAAGGCAACCGCGGGCTCGGTGAACATCGACGTCTCATGCGCGGGCGCGGTAGTTCATCCCGGTGATGTCGTTGTGGCCGACGTGGACGGAGTGGTAGTGGTGCCGCGCGATGCCGCCGAAGAGGTTGCGCGGCTGGCGGAACAGCGGCTGCTCAAAGAAGAACGGAATCGCGAGCGGCTGCGCACCGGCGAGCTTGGCCTCGACATCTACGGCCTGCGCGCCAAACTCGCGGAACTGGGAGTCCGGTACGTTGAGGAAGCGGCCGGCATCGATGAGGGGAAGAGGTAACGCTTATGGGACAAATCGTGGCAGCGATGGCCACCGTTCACGCGCCGCAGTTGTTTACGCGTCCACCCGAGGAGGACCCCAAACAGCTCGACGCCGATGTGGCGGCCATGGGACAACTCGGGAAAGTGCTGGATGAGACGAAGCCCGACGCGCTGGTCATCTTCGGCAGCGACCATCTGGAGACGTTTTTCCTGCAATCGGTGCCCACGTTCGCGGTGATCGCCGGAGAACGCGCCACCGCCGCGTTCGCGGGCCGAAGCTATGCGCCCCTGATTCACCAGGGGCTGGCGGAAGACCTTCTCGACAAGCTGGTGCGCGCGGGATTCGACATGGCGTATTCGCAGGAGGCGCTGCTCGGCCACTCCTTCGCCGCGCCGTTCGAGTGGGTGCTGGGCGCACGCGATATTCCCGTGGTTCCCTTGTTCATCAACACGTATCTGCCGCCGCTACCGAGCGCGCGACGGTGCGCCGCATTGGGCAAAGCGGTCGCCGGGATCATTGCGTCGCGGCCCGAGCGTGTTGCTTTGCTGGCCAGCGGCGGCATGTCGCACTACCCGGGAACGTGGCGTTATTATCAGCCGGACTATGCCTTCGACCAGTGGTGCATCGCAGAGCTCGAGAACGGCAACAGCGACGCCTTCCTGGACCTCACGGTGGAGCAGCTCGATGAGGTCGGAAACACGGAGATGCTGCCCTGGGCGGCCGTGTTGGGCGCGATTGGCGATCAGCACATGGAGCTGCTGACCTATCAGCCGACTTCGCATCACGGCCACGCCGTGGCGCGTTTTCATCCGGGCAAGCCCGCGGCGGCGAAGCCTCGCACGTCGAACCAGTATCAATTCAGGAACGAGGGCTACGAGTTTTATAAGCACCCGTCGCTCTCCTCGTACAAGCTGAACAAGCTGCTGTATGAGTCCCGTCACAAACCGGCGCTGCGGCAACGCATGCTCCGGGACATGGATGCCGTGGGCGCCGAGTATGGATTGAATGCCGAAGAGATCGAGGCGCTCCGTCCGCTCTCGCCCGATCCGCTGGTGAAGGTTGGAGCGCATCCGCTGGGCGCGCTCATGGCCGTGCACGTCCTGCAGGCGGACCGGCGCAAACTGCAGGCGGCCGAAACGAAAGGGGCGGCGGCGGAATGAGCAGGCTGGCGAATCGCGTGGCTGTCATCACCGGAGCCGCGGAAGGGCTGGGACGCGCGGCGGCACTGCGGCTGTCCAGCGAGGGCGCGCTCGTCGAGATTCTGGATATTCAGGATGCCACGCCGGCGTGCGAGGAGATTCGGAAGGGGGGCGGCGTGGCGAATTCGATCGTCTGCGATGTCACGAACGAAGTGCAGATCCAGCGCGCCGTCGAGCAGATTGAAGGACGCCACGGACGCGTGGACATTCTGGTGAACAACGCCGGCATCCTCTCCGGCCGCTCGCCGTGGCACACGCTGTCGCGCGCCGACGTCGAGCGCTACATCGACATCAACTACATCGGCTATTTTCTGGTGACCAAAGCGATGTACCCGCTCATCCGCAAGAGCAAAACGCCGCGCGTCATCATGGTGGCGTCGCGAACGTATTTTCTCGCGAATCCCGGCCAGATGGCCTACGTGGCCAGCAAGGGCGCGGTGATGGGAATGACGCGCGTTCTGGCGAAGGAGCTGGGCGAAGAAGGGATCACCGTGAACGCCGTGATGCCGGGAATGGTGGCAACGCCCGGGACCACGGCGCACTCGAAAGCGGAGGCGTTCGAGCGGGTGATGAACAATCAGGCCATCAAGCGGCGCGTTCTGCCGGAACACCTCGCGGCACTGATCGCGTTCATCGCCAGCGACGACGCCGAGATGATCACGGGCCAGACGATTCTCTGCGACGGCGGCGGGTATCTGCATTGACAATGGCCGGACCGGCGGTCGGATTCATCGGTTTCGGCGAGGCTGGATTCCACATCGCAAAGGGTCTGCGCGGCGACGGTGTGGACCGCATCGCGGCCTACGACATTCACACGCACACGCCGAGGCGGGGCGAACTGATCCAGCTTCGCGCGAGCGAAAGCGGCGTCGCGCTGGCCGCGTCCTCTAACGAACTCGCCGCCTCCTGCACGACTGTGCTCTCCACCGTGACGGCAAGTTCCGCGCTCGAAGCCGCCGAGCAGACGGCTCCTTTTCTCGATGCGCGTCACCTGTACGCGGACCTCAACTCCGTCTCGCCCGCCACGAAACAATCGATAGACACGGCCATTCGCGCCAGCGGCGCGCGTTTCGTGGAAGGCGCCATTATGTCGCCGGTGCCGCCGCACGGCCATCGCGTGCCTATCCTGCTGGGCGGCCAAGGCGCCCGCGAATTCGCGGAGGCGATGACTCCCCTGGGCATGCGCCTCGAGGTTCTCGGCACCGATGTCGGCCGGGCGGCCGCTGTGAAGATGTTTCGCAGCATCGTGGTGAAAGGCCTGGAAGCGCTGCTGTTCGAGTGCCTGCTGGGAGCGAGCCGCTACGGCGCCGGGAAGCGCGTGTTCGATTCGCTTGGCGAGACCTTTCCGGGAATCGACTGGGACAAGCTTGCGAACTACATGGTAGGCCGCGTCGTTGTGCACGGCGAGCGGCGCGCACGCGAAATGGAAGAGGTCGCCGCCACGCTCCGCGCGCTGGGCATTGAGCCGCTCATGGCCGAGGCAACGGCGCGGCGCCAGGACTGGTCGGCGCAACTCGGGCTGCGCGATAAGTTCGGCAGCGAAGGCCCGGCAGGCTACGCGGAGGTTCTGCGCGCGATCGAGGAGTGCGGCTCACGCGGCGTGGGCGCCTGAGTGGAATTACCAGGCCTCGCGGGCGAGCTCCACGACCAGCCGTAGTTTGGCTTCCTGGTCCAGCTCGCTCACTTCGTTGCCTTCGAGCGTGGAAGCGAAGCCGCACTGCGGGCTCACCGCCAGCCGGTCGCGCGAGACGAACCGCGATGCCGCATCGATGCGGCGCCGCAGTCCCTGCTTGTCCTCGACAAGTGGCCGCTTCGTGCATACCAGACCGAGCACGACAATCCGGTCTTCGGGCACCATCGCCAGCGGTTCGAAACCGCCCGACCGCTCGTCGTCGTACTCGAGCAAAAACCGCTGGAACCTGGTCGTGCGGAAGATCCGCGCAATCGGTCCGTAATCGCCGGAAGCGTAGAACCGGCTCTGGTTGTTGCCGCGGCACAGGTGCAGGCCGAAGACAATGCCGGGATGGTTGCCGATCACGGCGTTGTCCATCTCCACGGCAAGGTCGATCAGGCGATCCGGGTCGTTCCCTCGCTTCCGGTAGCCGTCGCGAATGTCGGGATCGAGCAGCGCGGCGTACTGCGGCGAATCGATCTGGATGTAGCGGCAACCGAGACGGATCAGTTCCGCCACCTCGTCTTTCATGATGTCCACGATATCGGCGAGGTAAGCATCGATGCTCGAATAGGCGCCCGCGGATTTCTCCGGATCGTAATAAGCCGCGGCCTGCTGGGCGCTGATCATGGTCACTTTCGCCGCACGATCCGTTCGAGCACGCAGGTAAGTGAACTCCTCCGCACAGAGCGGACGCTTGCGGCGCAGTTTCGACACCACCACCGGTCGCTGCAGCACCAGCTTTTCGCCGGCTTCATTGCGGAACGGAATGGCCCACCCGCCCAGCTTGTCGAAGCCCTCGACGGCGTCGATCAAATGCCCGAAAAACGCATAGCGCCGCAGTTCGCCGTCGGTGATGACGTCCAGACCCAGGCGCGTTTGCAATGCCACCGCTTCGTCCACCGCGCGATCCTCGATCTTCTTGAACGCGGCGTCGTCCAGCTTTCCCGCGTCATGTTGTTGCCGCGCCTCCTTCAGATACCGCGGGCGCAACAGGCTGCCTACTACATCGCTGCGATACGTCATCGAAATCCTCCTCGACTCATTCCCGGCAAGTGAAGTTCGCGGCGTCGTTCGGATCGCCCTGGCCGCTGTATTCCGCGTGCTGCGGATATGGGCAAAGCGGCCGTCTCCTGCCCGGAAATGCGGCGCCAGTGGCAATCACCGAATCGGGTGCATGGTCCTTCTCCACCCAGTCGACCACCGCCGTCAGCATGTCGAAATGGTCCAGCGCCGCGCTGCCGCCGCCGCAGTGTCCCATCCCGGGCACGAGATAAAGCCGGCTCCAGGACTGCACCGGGTTGACGCCCGTGTCGCGCCCCATCCTCTCGTAGTATTCAAGCGTGTCCCATGGCGAAAACCACGGATCGCTCAGCCCGTGATAGAAGATCAGCTTCCCATGCGCGGCGAAGGTGCTCAGATTGGTCCACGTGCTGTCGCCAAGCAGTTCGTTCGCGTTCGCCCCGATCCGCGCCGCCTCCTTCTGCAGATCGAAATCGGCTTTCCCCGCCGCCGTGGGCACCGGAATGAACGGGCCGTAGAGCAAACCCGGCAGGCCTTTGTGGTCGCCCATGCCGACGTCCCACGGAACGCCCGGATAGATCTCGTCGCCGTGCAGGTTCTTCGGTCCGGCGAAGGCCTTCTTCAGCGCATTGGCCTGCGCCGCGGTGAGGCACTTATCGGTCTTCGGGCCCTGACAAACGAGCGCCGCCGGATCGAAGTCGCACGCGCGTGTGTTGAAGATCATGCCGTCGCGCAGGCCGTCTTTGGCGTCGCAGCGGTCGAGCAGCGAATCGACGATCAGTTTGCGATCGGCATCGGACAGCAGGTCGGCGGTCTTGCCGGTGGCGTCCTTCCCCGCCGCCGCGGCGAATACCGCGCCAATGTAGCCGAGCGCCAGATTCGAGTAGCCGGTGCGCATGGCCGGGTCACCGGAAACGATTCCGTCGAAGTATGACGGATACCGCTGCGACATGATCATCGCCTCGCGGCCTCCCGTGGAACAGCCATCGTAGTAAGAATGCTCGGCAGGCCGCCCGTAGTACCACGCGATCATCTGCTTTGCGAGAACGGTCACGCGGCCGATCGCGATGTAGTAGAAATCGAGACTGGCCTGCTGATCGCGGAAGAAGCCGCCGTCGAACACTTTGCCCTTATGCCCGCTGTCGGTGCTGACCACGGCGAATCCTCTCGCCAGAGCCGGCGCGTCTCCCGCGGCGTTCATGCCCAGCGGCGGCGCAACCGAACCGTTCAGCCCGCCGCCTCCCTGGAACAGGAATCCGCCGTTCCACGAATCGGGCAGGGCGAGGGCGAAGCCGATGCCGTAGGATTTGCCGTCAGCGCCGGTACGCTGGTCGATCGCCCCCTCCACCCGGCAATGCGACGGAATCGTAACCCCCGCCGCGCCTGAGGACGCGGGAAGCATGCGTACTGCGCCCGCCTGGGGAACGGTCAGAACCTGATTGATTCTCAGATTCACGCCCGGCGAGGTGAAGTGCGCCATGTCGGCGCATTTGTGCACCTGAGCAAACGCAGCCGTCGCCGCCGCCATTTGCAAAAACAATAAGTGCCGTTTCATGTTGTCCCTTTCAGACGCGAAGCAACGAGCCCCCCGGGATCTCCTCGAAGCGCCGTCTCTCGAACGCCAGCGACACGCTCCTTCGCGCCATGCGCGAGTGCTCACGGGTGACCGCTTCGGCGCGCGCGCCCTCGCGGTTGGCGATTGCGTCCACGATGGCCCGATGCTGCCACAGCGACATCACCAGCGCTTCGCGCCATTCATCGGATTCGGGCTCCGCGGCGACGAACGCGTTCGGCGAAGCGAAGGGCAGGGTGAGAACCCCTTCCAGAGAGCGCCGCAACATCGCGCTGCGAGCCAGATCGATCAGGTCGGCGTGAAACCGGGCATTCAGCATGGCGTAGTCGCCTAGCGTCTCCACTCCGCCGCGAGGCTCGCGCAGCAGGGCCTCGGTCTGCTGGATCGATTCGCGCATGCCGGCGAGTTCCTCCTCCGATTCCAGCCGTTCGGCGGCGAACCGGGCGGCCGTGCCCTCGAGAACGCCACGCAACTCGATGGTGTCGATGATCTCCTGCATGGTGAACTCGCGCACCACGAATCCGACGGTGGGCCGGGCCTCCAGCAGCCCCTCGTTCTCGAGGCGGTCCAGCACCAGCCGCAATGGCGTGCGCGAAACGCCGAGCCGTTCGGCCAGCGGGATCTCGCGAATCCGTTCGCCGGGCTGAAAATCCCCGCGAACGATCATCTCACGCATCCGAAACAGAGCTCTGAGCGTTTGCGATTCATTCTCGGATGTGATCATACGACGATTACCTCCGGCGCGTACGGCGTCGAGTACAACCGCTCGACGAGCGCAGCGCGCCTCCGCAGCACGGCGGCCTGGTTGATGGAACCTTTGTCCGTGACTTCGCCGGCATCGAGCGACGGCGCCTCGGTGAGAATGATAGCGCGCGCGATGCGATTCGAGCTGCCCGTACTTTGCCGCGCGAAATCGCGAAGGAGCGGCTCGATTACGTCCCGACTGCCGCCGTCGGGGAATATCAGCGCGGTCACGTCGTCGCGATCGTGTCCGGCGACGACTACGTCTTTCACCCACGGCGCGCCATGCAGGATGAATTTCGCGCGCAGCGGTCCGACGCTCACCCATGTTCCCGTGGACAACTTAAAATCCTCCGCCAGGCGGCCATCGAAAAGAAAGCCCCGATTCGGATCGGCGGGGTCGAGGAAGCGCAGCGCGTCGCCCATGCGATAGTAGCCTTCCTCGTCGAATGCCGCTTGCGTCAACTCGCCTTCTCGCCAGAAACCCGGGGTAACGTTGGGACCGCGCACGCGCGCCTCGAGCTTGCCGTTCACCGGCGCCAGCTTCAACTCGACGCCCGGCACTGGCAGACCCACCACGCCGGATCGTCTGTTGGCTTTGTCGGCGCACAGGGCGAACGGAGCCGTCTCGGTTGCGCCCAACCCGGTGAGCATGGGAACGCGCGCGCCGAGCGTTTCGATGGCCAGGCGGTCGAACTCGTCCCAGACGTGCTGGGGCAGCCCCGCCGCCGCGAAAAACGCCATCCGCAGCCGCGAGAAAAAGTGCCCGCGAAACGCCGGGTTCGCCGCCATGTGCTCCACCAGCAGCTCGTAGCCTTTGGGAACGTTGAAGTACACGGTTGGTGCGATCTCGCCGAGGTTTCGCAGGCTCGCGTCAAACGCGCCCGGCATGGGACGGCCGTGATCGAGGTACATGGTCCCGCCGTTGTAGAGCACCAGACCAAAGTTGTGACTCCCGCCGAAGGTGTGGTGCCACGGCAGCCAGTCGCAGATGACCGGCGGCTCATCGCCGAAAAACGGAAACACCGTGCGCAGCATTTCCTGGTTGCTCGAGAGCATGCGATGCGTCGTGATGACGCCTTTGGGGATGCCGGTGGAACCGGAGGTGAAGAGGATCTTCGCGACGGTATCCGCATCGGCGTTGCCGGCGTCCACGAGCGGCGCAGACGCGGCGAAGCTGTCTAGCAGTTCCACTGGCCGCCCGCGCGGCTGATTCTCGCAAACCACCAGCGGCGTCTCGGCGGGGACCACCTCATGAATCGCCCGCGCGAACTGCGCGCCATCGGAGGCGAACACCAGCCCCGGAGTGAGCAGGTCGAAAATGTGCCGCAGCCGGCCCAGATCCGAAGAAACCAGCGAATACGCGGGCGAAATCGGCGCGTACGGAATCCCTGCGTACATCGCGCCGACGGCGAGGAGCGCATGCGCGATGCTGTTGCCGGAAAGAATCGCGATGGGGCGCTCGGGCCTGAGCTGGCGATCCAGCACTGCCCGGGCGATGCGCCGAGCCCGGTTGCGAAACGCAACGTAGCTGATTCGCCGCCACTCGTCGGCTGCATCCCGCTCGGCAAGGAACGTCGTCTTCGGCGCGCGATCTGCCCACTCGTCAAGTCGATCCATCAGCCTCGTCGGGTACGGTCCGATCTGAAGATCCGGAGTAATATAGATGGCTCCGCTTGCCGAGCGCTTGCTCTCCACACTCCAGGAGGCGACGTTGAGGAAGCGCAATGAGCAGGCATCCTGCATGCAGAGGAGCCGCATGTCCAGCGACTATCCATGCATGATACAATACGACGGTTGTTTTTGCATGCAGAATGAATGAACACTCCTGAGCTGATCGCGATCGACACCCACGTCCACCTGGAACCGGAGGACGACCGCCTGGCGGCCGATGCCGCCGCGAAGAAATACTTCGGCGAAAGCGGAGCCCCGCGCGACCGCAAAGGACTGGCCGAATACTACCGTTCGCGGAAGATCGGCTGCGTCATCTTCCCGGTGGACGAGAAGCTCACCGGCAAACCGCAGGTCCCGAACGACGCGGTTGCGGAGTTCGCCGCCGACAACGCGGACATCATGATCGCGTTCGCCAGCATCGATCCAACCCGCGGCGCCGACGGTGTGCGCGAAGCAAAACGGCTGGTGGCTTCGGGCTCGATTCGCGGGCTCAAACTCCATCCGCCGCTCCAGCAGTTCTTCCCGAACGATCGGATCGCCTGGCCGCTGTACGAAGTCTTCGCGGAAGCGCGTCTGCCGGTGCTTTTTCACACCGGCCACAGCGGCATCGGTACGGGCATGCCCGGGGGCGGGGGCGTCCGGCTGAAGTACGGCAACCCGATGTACATCGACGACGTGGCGGTGGACTTTCCGGAGATGCCGATCATTCTTGCGCATCCGTCGTTCCCCTGGCAGGATGAAGCGATCTCGATCTGCCTGCACAAACCGGAAGTCTACATCGATCTTTCGGGCTGGTCGCCGAAGTACTTCCCGGCGAACCTGATCCAGTACGCGAACACGCTGCTGAAGCACAAGGTGCTGTTCGGCTCGGATTATCCGCTCATCACGCCCGACCGCTGGCTGGCGGACTTCGCGAAGATCGATATAAAATCCGAAGTTCGTCCGCTGATCCTGAAAGAGAACGCGCGAAAGCTGCTCCGCTTATCATGAATCGACCTGTGAATCGATTCGTTACTCTGGCACGGCGCGATGGTGTGGGCGTGATCGCCATCGACAACCCTCCGGTAAACGCGCTCAGCCGCGCGGTGGCGGAGGAGATTGGCTGTTGTCTCGAAGAGGCGGCGAGCGATTCGGAGATTCGCGCCGTGGTGCTCATCGGGGCCGGCCGCACCTTTGTCGCGGGGGCCGACATCAACGAACTGCAGAAGGCCGAGCTGCCCGAACTGCACAGCCTGCTCTCCTCCTGCGAGAATCTTCCGAAGCCCCTGGTGATGGCCATCCACGGAACCGCGCTGGGCGGCGGACTGGAGCTGGCCATGGCCGGCCACTATCGCGTGGCCGTCGCCGGCGCTCAGGTCGGACAGCCCGAGGTGAATCTCGGGATCATCCCCGGCGCCGAGGGGACGCAGCGTCTGCCGAGACTGGCCGGTGTCGCGCGAGCGCTCGAGATGTGCGTGACGGGTACGCCCGTCAGCGCGCAGGACGCCTTCGCCGCCGGCATCATCGACAGGATCGTGACGGGCGATTTGCTGGAGGGCGCGATCGCGTTGGCCCGCGAAGCCGCCGCTTCCGGCGGGCCGTGGCCGAGAACCAGCGCGCGCGATGAGAAACTCGGCACTCCCGACGAGAACGCCCCGTTATTCGCCGCCGCGCGCGAGCAGGCACGCCGCGTGAGACGCCAGCAGACCGCGCCGCTCAAAGCTGTGGAAGCGATCGAAGCGGCCACCACACTGCCGTTTGCCGAGGGCTCTCTCGCCGAGCGCGCTCTGTTTGCCGAATGCCTCGGGTCCGCACAGGCGCGTGCGATGATGCACGCTTTTTTCGCCGAGCGCGAAGTGGCCAGGGTGCCGGGCATCGACAAAAGCACGCCGGTCCGCGAGATTGCTTCAGTTGCCATCGTCGGCGCGGGCACCATGGGCGGGGGCATCGCCATGGCATTCGCCAACTCTGGCATTCCCGTTCGCATCACCGACAACGACCCCGCCGCCCTCGAACGCGGCATGGCGACGATTCGCCGAAACTACGAGAACTCCGTGCGCAAAGGCCGTTTCACGCATGAGGTCATGGAAGAGCGGATGTCGCTGATTCGTCCGCAGATGGGCTACAACGGTTTCGGCCGGGCCGATCTGATCGTCGAGGCGGTCTTCGAAGATCTCGCGCTGAAGAAGGCGCTCTTTACCGCGCTCGACGCCATCGCGAAACGCTCCTGCATCCTTGCCAGCAACACATCGACGCTCAACATCGATAAGATCGCCGCTTCCACGTCACGGGCGGCGTCGGTTGTGGGCCTGCACTTCTTCAGTCCCGCGAATGTGATGCGGCTGGTCGAGATCGTTCGCGGCAACTCCACGGGAGCCGATGTCATGGCCACCGCGCTGACGTTGGCGAAGAAGCTGAAGAAAGTCGGCGTCGTGGTGGGCAACTGCCCGGGTTTCGTCGGCAATCGCATGCTGCTGCCCTATATGCGCGAGGCGCAGTTCCTCGTCGAAGAGGGCGCGACGCCGTGGCAGGTGGACCAGGCTCTGTACGACTGGGGCATGGCCATGGGGGTTTTCGCCGTCGACGACATGGCCGGCATCGACGTGGCCTGGCGTGTCCATCAGGCGCACAAACACCTCCGAAAACCGGGCCAGCGGGCGCCGCTTGTTCTCGACAAGCTCTACGACATGGGCCGCTTGGGCCAGAAAACGGGACGCGGCTGGCATCGCTACGACGAGAATCGCAAGCCATCGCCCGACCCCGAAGTGGAGGCCCTCATCGAGCAAACCGCTCGCGACGCCGGGATCGAACGGCGCGCGATTGGCGACCAGGAGATCGTCGAACGCTGCGTCTACGCTCTGGTCAACGAGGGTGCGCGCATCCTCGAAGAGGGCTTCGCTCTCCGCGCCGGCGATATCGACACGATTTACCTGACCGGCTACGGCTTCCCGATCCATCGAGGCGGACCCATGTGGAACGCGAGCGAGGTCGGCTTCGCGGAAGTGCATCGCCGCATCGGCGAATTTCACCGGGTCCACGGCGACCTGTGGCAACCCGCGCCATTGCTTATGCGCCTGGCGAACGAGAGGAGGAGCCAGTGGCCCGCCTGATCGCAGCCTTGATCTTCGCGGTTGCCGCAGCCGCTCAGTCGCCCGTGCGCACCTGCGAAAGCCTCGCGTCGGTCACCCTGCCCGGCACCACCATCGAATCCGCCGCGGTGGAACCGGCCTCGGGAGCGCATCCCGCGTTCTGCCGCGTCACCGCCGTCGGCACTCATCCGCCAGCCGGCGACAAGGTCCGGATCTTTGTGGGTTTGCCGCTCGCCAACTGGAACGGCCGTTTTCAGGGTGTCGGCGGCGGCGGCTTTATGGGCGGCTCGCCAATGGGTGTGCTGTCGCCCGTCGAGCAAGGCTACGCTTCAGCATCCACCGACACGGGCCACGAAGGCAACCCAGTGAGCGGCAGCTTCGCGCTCGACGCCGCGGGCCACCTCAACTGGCTGCTCATTCGCGATTTCGCTTACCTGGGCATCCATGAGATGACCGTCACCGCCAAAGCGCTTGTCGAAGCGTTCTACGGGCGGCCGCCCCTGCACTCCTACTTCAATGGCTGTTCCACGGGCGGGCGCCAGGGCCTGATGGAAGCACAGCGCTATTCCGCCGATTACGACGGCATCCTCTCCGGCGCACCCGCTATCAACTGGACGAAACTGCATGTCGAGCAGATGTGGGGGCCGCTGGTGATGCATAATGCGAACGACTATCCGCCGCGCTGCAAGTTCGCGGCGGCCACGGCGGCGGCGGTGACGGCATGCGCGGATCCCGACGGGATCATCGCCGATCCGCGGAGGTGCGCGTACGACCCCGCCGCCCTTGTGGGGACCACGCCCGCCGGCTGCGATGCGTTCACCGCGGCCGATGCGGACGTGATCGGCAAAATCTGGCGGGGCCCTCGCCGGCGCGACGGCTCGTTCCTCTGGTACGGCCTGCCGCGCGGCGCCGACTTCATGGCCATGAGCGGCACTGCCGGCGCGCCGCTCACGGCTCATCCCAATCCCATCACTCTTTCCTGGTGGCGCGACTTCCTGACGCAGAATCCGAACTGGGACTGGACCGTCCTGACGCCCGCGCTCTACGAACAATACTTCGATCAGTCCGTGGAGGAATTCAGCGCCGTCATCGCCACGGACAATCCGGATCTCGCGGCCTTCCGCGACCATGGTGGCAGAATCGTTCTTTGGCACGGGCTGGCCGATCCGCTGATTTATCCCGAGGGGACCATCGATTACTACGAACGAGTCGAAAAGCAGATGGGCGGCGCCGAAAACACCGCGAAGTTCGCGCGGCTGTTTCTTGCGCCAGGAGTCGGCCACTGCGGCGGTGGACCGGCGCCTCAACAGCAGGACGCGTTCGATGCGGTCGTCCGCTGGGTGGAGGAAGGCAAAGCTCCCGAGATACTAAACACCGTGCGCGGCGGATCGCTCTGTGCGTACCCGTGCGCTAAGAAATGAGGCAACCATGACCAGAAAATCCCTGTATTTGTTTGCCGCGTGCGTCGCGGCTCCTTTCCTTACGCTGGTGCGCGCCCAGGAAGCGCGCCCTCAGACACCTCCGCCTCCGCCGCCCCCGATGATGCCTCAGGGGCCGCAGGTGGTTTCGCCGGAAGTCACGGCCGATCGCCACATTATTTTCCGCATTCTTGCTCCCAAAGCGACCGGCGTCGGCCTCATCGCCAGCGACATCCCAAGCTGGGTGCACGAAAAACCGGTGTTCACCAAGGACGACAAAGGCGTATGGGAATCCACCGTCGGCCCGGTCGAGCCGGGCGCTTATCGCTACACGTTCCTCGTTGACGGCGTGATGACGATGGACCCGCGCAATCCCGACGTCAGCGAATCGAACGCTAACTCCTGGAGCCTGGTTTACGTGCCGGGTGCGGCGTTCATGGACACGCAGAACGTCCCCCACGGCGCTGTGGCGGCGGTCACTTATTATTCGACGGCGCTCGGAAGATTTCGCCGCATGCACATCTACACACCGCCCGGATACGAGAAGGACAGCGAGAAATACCCGGTGTTCTATCTCCTCCACGGCGCGCTCGACTGCGACGACTCCTGGACATCGGTCGGCCGCGCCGGTTTCATCATCGACAATCTCATCGCGGAACACAAAGCGAAGCCGATGATCATCGCTATGCCGGCCGGGCACACCTCGCGAACCTTCGCCATGCCCAGCCCCGGCGCGCGCGACGAGTTCTCCGAGGACTTCGTCAACGACGTCATGCCCTACGTGGAATCGCATTACCGCGTGCTCAACGATCGCGCCCACCGCGCCATGGCGGGCCTGTCGATGGGCGGGATGCAGACACTGAACGTGGCCATGTCGCATCTCGATGAATTCGGGTATCTGGGCGTGTTCAGCTCCGGCTTGTTCAACCCGCGGGCGGGGCGTCCCGGCGCCTCGGGAGTGCAGCCGGGCCCTCCGCCGGAATGGGAGCAGCAGCACCCGATGCTGGACGATGCGTCTTTGAAGCCCGGTCTGAAAGTGTTCTGGTTCAGCACCGGCTCGGAAGATTTCGTTCTGGCCACGACGAAGGCCACGCTGGACGTTCTGAGGAAGCACGGTTTCTCGCCGGTGTTCCAGGAGAGTCCCGGCGGCCACACGTGGATCAACTGGCGCAATTATCTCGAGCAGTTCGCTCCGCGGTTATTCCAGTAAATCGCAGTTATTCCAGTAAATGAGGTGTCGAGTGAAATCATTTCTGATCATGACCGCGCTCTGCCTCGCGGCGTGCGCCGCCAACCAGGTGAAAGTGGACAGCGGAACGCTGGAAGGAACGCTGAACGCCGATTCTTCCGTGCGCATTTTCCGCGGCGTGCCTTTCGCGGCTCCGCCCGTGGGCAATCTCCGCTGGCAGGCGCCGCAGCCCGTGCAGCCCTGGGAGGGCGTTCGCAAGGCAACGGAATATGGCGCGCATTGCGTTCAGGGCAAAGTGTTCGCCGACATCGACGCTCCGGGCGAAATGAGCGAGGACTGCCTGAACCTCGTCATCTGGGCTCCGGCCAAAGCGACGGACACACCGTTGCCGGTGTATCTCTGGTTCTACGGCGGTGGCTTCGCGGCTGGCGGCAACAGCGAAGCGCGCTACGACGGCGAGAGCTTCGCCCGAAAAGGCATTGTCGTCGTGAACGCGAATTATCGTCTGGGCGTGTTCGGTTTCCTTGCTCATCCCGAGCTGACGAAGGAGTCTCCGCACCACGCTTCCGGCAACTATGGTCTTCTCGATCAGGTGGCCGCATTGCAATGGGTGCGAAAGAACATCGCGGCGTTTGGCGGCGATCCGAACCGCATCACCATCGGCGGCGAATCGGCCGGCTCGCTGTCGGTCAGCGCTCTCATGGCTTCTCCGCTCTCGCGCGACCTGATCACGCAGGCCGTGGGCGAGAGCGGCGCGTTCCTCGGGAACGTCGGCGGCCGGGGCATGGCACGGCTCGCGGAAGCGGAGAAGGCAGGCGCGACGTTTGCCGATTCGGTCGGCGCGAAATCGCTCGCCGAGTTGCGCGCGAAGTCGTCGGACGATCTCCTGAAGGCCGCGGGAAAGGTGAACAACGGATTTGGCTTCTGGCCCATCATTGATGGGTACTGTCTGACCGAAGATGTTTCTGCCACCTATGCGGCCGGCAAGCAAAGCCACGTCCCGCTGCTCGCCGGCTGGAACGCCGACGAGGTCCGCATGGCCGTGATGATGAACCCGCAGAAGCCGACGGCAAAGACATTTCCCGATCAGTTGAACAAGCAGTTCAAAGACCGAGGCGCGGAGGCCCTGAAGCTGTATCCGGCGTCCACCGACGAGGAAGCCATTCGGTCGGCGGGCGATCTCGCCAGCGACAGTTTCATCGTCTTCAGCACATGGAAATGGATCGACATGCAAGCAAAGACGGGAAAGCCGGTCTATCGTTTTGAATTCGATCGCCCCGTGCCGATTCCCGAAGCCATGAAGGCGATGGCCCGCGGCGTGAAGACGCTCGGCTCGCCGCACGCTTCCGAGCTCGAATATGTGTTCAACATGCTCGCTTCGAAGAAAGCCGACTGGCAGCCCGAGGACCAGAAAGTCGCCGACACGATGAACGACTACTGGGCGAATTTCATCAGGACCGGAGACCCCGACGGCGCTGGCCTCGCAAAGTGGCCCAGCTTCACCGAGACCCACGAAGTGATGCACCTTAACACCGAAAGCAGGGCGCTTCCCGAGGAGCATCGCGATCGCTACCTGTTCCTGGATTCTCTGCAGGCGTCCGCCGGCGCGAAGTAAGCTGCAATCAGGGGCCGCCCCCTTTGGTCGCGGCTCCGTCAAACCCAAGCGGCCTTTCTGAGCCGCGCGCGCGGCAAGCGGTTGCCTGGACTTCCTGCGTCCTCACAGCGGGAATACGCGCAAGGCCACGCAGACGAAAGTCATCAACACCGACGCGCCGAACAGGAACGGAAAGCAGAATTTCTGGTGCTCGCGCAGCTCCACGCCCGCGAGGCCGACGATGAGAAACGTGGCCGGTGTGAGCGGACTGACCGGGAACCCCGTGGTCATCTGACCGAGAACCGACGATTGCGCCATCTGAACTGCAGGGACGCCAAAGGTAGAGGCCGATCCGGCGAGCACGGGAAGCACCCCGAAGTAGAAAGAGTCGGGATCGAACAGCAGACTCAGCGGCATTGACAACAGCCCCAGCGCGAAGGGCAGATGCGGCGCGACTCCCGGCGGAGCCCACGCGACCACGGTGCTGGCCATCGCGCTCAGCATTCCGGACTCTTTCATGATTCCGGTGAAGGCGCCGGCTGCGAACAGGATTGCGGCCATGGTGAGCGCCGCCCGCGCGTGCGCTTCCATTCGCTCCCGTTGCATTTTCAGGTCGGGATAGTTGATCCAGAGGGCGAGCACGAGTCCCAGCATGAACACCGCCACGGGCTCCAGACGCGCGGCAATCATGCCGCTGATGAGGGCCAGCGTCAGCGCCAGGTTCAGCCAGAAACGGCGCGGCCGGCGAAGCGCCTGTTGTGCGGCGTCAAGCTCGCGGCGAAACCCTTCGCCCTTCCCGCCGCGGATGCCCAGCCGTGTCGACTCGCGCCTTCCCAGCCACCAGGCGCTGAGGAACACAAACACCAGTCCCGCAATCTGGACGGGAATCAGCGGACGAAAGATCGACATCACCGGGATGTGCAGGGACGCGGAAGCGCGGATCATCGGACCGGTCCATGGCAGGAAGTTCACGCCCGCGGAAAGCGAGGCCGCGCACGCCAGCACCCTCTTGTCCATGCCGAGCCGCTCGTAAAGCGGGAGCATCACCGGAATGGTGACAAGGAAGGTCACGGCCCCGGACCCATCGAGGTGCACCAGCAACGCCAGCAGCGAAGTGCCCATCACGATGCGCACCGGATCGCTTCCCGCCGCGCGGAGGATTCCATCGATGATCGGATCGAGCATTCCGGCATCGCTCACGACGCCAAAGTAGAGAATGGCGAAGATGAACATCCCGGCGACGCCGGCGACGCTCTGTATTCCGTGCACCATAAACGCCGCCGTTTTGAAACCGAAACCGCCCACTGCGGCGGACGCGACCGGAATCCCAATCAGCGCCGTCAGCGGCGTCATTCTCTTGCTCAGAATTGCCGCCAGGACGAGAGCGATGGTGAGAAACCCGAGGGTCGCAATCATGCGTTACGAAGTCCCCGGCTCAAGCACCACCCGTCGCGCCGCAAGGTCGTTGAGGGTGGATTCGTCGAGTGCCAGCAACTCGCGCAGCGTGCAGCGCGTGTGCTCGCCCAGCAGCGGTGCAGGCGAAGTCGGATGACCCGGCGTGTCGGAGAGTTTGACAGGAGTTCCGGTGACTCGATGCCGGCCGACCGTCGGATGATCGATCAACGGGAACATTTCGCGAACCGCACTCTGCGGGTGCTCCGCCACCTCCCGGAAGTTTCGCACCAGCGAGCACGGCACGCCCGCGGACTGCAGCCGCTCGAGCCACTCCGCCACCGGCCGCTGCCGGAAGATCCCGGCCAGCAATTCTTCCAGCGCATCGCGGTGGCGGATACGCGCGGCGTTCGACAGATAGTCGGGGTGCGCTTCCAGATCCGGCCGCTCCAGTGCCCGGCAGAAGGCCATCCAGAGTTTCTCGCTGCCCACCGCGATGGCCAGAGCGCGGTCCCGGGTCTGAAACACGCGATACGGCACCACGGTGGGAAACGCGGTTCCCATCGGCTGTGGCACGATGTCCGATCCCAGAAAGCTCATGTAGTTGGAACTCATCGTCGAGATCATGCCGTCCAGCATCGACACATCGACGAACTGCCCGCGGCCGGTGCTCTCCCGCGCGCGCAGGGCAAGCAAAATGCCGATGACGGCGAAGAGTCCCGCGGTAACGTCGGTGACTCCATAGCCGCAGCGGACCGACTCGCCCTCCTTCGTCCCGGTGATGCTCAACAACCCGCTGGAACTTTGCACCACCAGATCCATGGCCGCTTCATCGCGCGACGGCCCGTTCTGTCCATAGCCCGAAATCGAGCAATAAACGAGGCGCGGATTTCGCCGATGCACGGCATCGTATCCAAGCCCGAGGCGGTCCATCGATCCCGGACGGAAATTCTCCACCAGCACGTCCATTCGATCGATGAGGCGCAGGCAAAGGTCGAGCCCCTCGGGATGCTTCAGGTCGATGGAGATGCCGCGCTTGCCGCGGTTCAGACCGAGAAACACGCTGGCGATGCCGCCCGCGAAGGGCGGGCCCCATCCGCGGCCCATGTCGCCCCCTCCGGCCGCCTCCAGCTTGTAGATCTTCGCGCCGTAGTCGGACAGCAACAGCGTGCAGTAGGGGCCGGCAAGCGCGTGCGAGAAATCCAGAACGCGGATTCCCTCCAGCGCGGACCGCGAGGGAGTCGTCGCGGAATCCGCCGATCCTTTCTCAGCGCAGGACATCGCTCGCCTCCGCTTCCCGAACCAGCCGATCGGCGTCGCCCTCAAGGAGAAAACGCTGCTCCACGAGCCGTCGCGCGGCCTCCTTCACCTTCGCCACGTACCCCTCGTGCGAGCCATACCGCTCTTCGAGGGAGGGGCGCGGATCCCCCGAGGCAAGCCGCTCGGCCTTCGTCCGCGCAAAAGGAATGAAGCCTCCGATGAAGCCGCATGCACGGCCTTTTCGATAACCGGACGCGGTGACATTCCAGCCAAGGTAGGTGCCCAGCGGCGCCTGGTGCAGCACGGAAGGGATGCCGCTCGTCTCGTTGCCGTCGGCATCGGTTCGCGGCACCAACATCGGAATGACGCCGCGAATCAACGGCAGCTGCCGGCTGATGGCGCCGGACATGTCGTTGTAGTGAAAATCGGGTCCGAAGTCGTAATCGAAAAACGGGTTGATCATGTTGTCGGGCAGAGGAGCGCCGGGAATCGCGGGGAAGCCCATGCCTGCGTGTTGCGGCAACACCAGGTCGCCGTCATCCAGCCGGGGATATCGGCTGGCGGGCGGCAGCGTGTCTTTCACCACCCAGTCGATCAGGGCTCGCTCCAGCGCCCGCATGGATTCGGCCGTCGAGTTGGGATTCGCCGCGAGTGCGCACGACCCGCCCGGCTGAGGCTTTGTCTCGAACCCGCCACGGCCGCCGCCGTGCGTGACGCCAGGGAAATAGTAGCGGCGCACTTCGGGTGGAAGCGGGATGTCGCGATCCGCCCGGGTTCCCACCAGATCCGGCGACATGCGCAGGCCCCAGAATTCGGTTGACCCGAACGTCTCCATAATTTTGGGGCAAGTATGCGTTGCCCGGCAGCGGTCGAGCAGACCCGCCGCAGGCCGCTGGCGCTCTTCGTCCTGATAATCGCTCCACCACAGCACGCCCTCGCTTCCCGGTTCGTAGAGACTCACCGCGCCGCCGGGAATCGCGAAGCGGAAATTGATGGGAGTTTGCCGGCCAGCGATGTTCGAATCGGCGCCATCCCAAACAATTCGCTTCGCTTCATCCTCATTGAACCCGAGATTCAGAAATGTCTTGATGAAATTCCCCGATTGTGACGTGCCGAACGCGACAGCGTATCGTATGCGGCGCCCAAGCGGATTAGCATTGCCGGCGTCGTCTTTCTCGGCATATCGGAAGAACGAGACGATATCGCGCGTTGCTGCGAGGCCCATGCCCAGCACCAGCGGATCCTTTGCCGTGTACACAACCTGGTAGAGGAGTCCAGGATCGAAGCCGCCTTTCAGGCACACCTTCGTCGGGTCCGGCTCACCCGGAAACGGCGTCGTTGTGCAATCGGCGAACGCCCAGTCCGTGGAAGGAATGGGGACGATCTGGCCGTCGTCCGAAGCCTGTTTCGTGAGCAGCGCCTTACTTGTGTCCAGTGTCGCGGGACGCTGATATCGCAATCCGCCGTAACCGGACGCCAGAGACGCGGTATTCGCGCCGGCCGGCAGATCGCTCAATCGGGCGAGCACCGGACCGGTGACGGAAGAGCCATCCGCATTGTGCGCGACCGGAACAGTAATCGTCTCCAGGCCCTGCCGGGACTCCACGTCGCCCTGCCATCCGCTGCTCAGCAGGACATGCCCGGCGCCCAGCGCGTCGGTGTCCGGACGAAAGTTCAGTGGCGAGTTCCCGCGGTTGGGCACTTCATACAAGAGCACGCCGCTCAACTTCGCGGGTTCGCCGGGAAGGATGAGCGTGAACGTAGCCGAATATTCGACGTTGCCCCGCGCGTTGCGAGGCGCCAGCGCCAGATCGTTGACGATCGCGTTCAGGGGGTTCCCGGGATCGAGTTCGCCGAAAGCGCGTCCGGTGAGTTTCTGGTATTCGCCTCGCAGAGTCTCGCGCTGTTGTATCTCGATGCGCACCACCCGTGCATCCGCGGGTAAGGAGACGAAAAACACCACCAGTGCGAGCAAACACGTCGATTTGATCTTCGTAATCGCCATGCTAGTCACTCCCGCAAACGAACTGCGCGGCGTCGTCGCCGCGACCAGATCCGTTCCAGTGCGCCTGCTGCGGCCACGGGCACAGGGGACGAGTGGCATCCACCTTTCCATTGGTCGAATGGGACGCCGCGATCTTCTCCGGCGCGATTCCCTGCTCGACCCAGCGGTCGAGCGCGCCGAGCGCGTCAAACGTGTTCGGACCCGGGCCCCCCGCGCAATGCGACATTCCCGGAACCATGAACAAGCGCAGGAAGCCCGCGGTCTCGCCGACCGTGCGGCGCACACTCTCGTAATAGTTGATGCTGTTTTCCGGCGGCACCACCGGATCGGCCCAGCCGTGGTACATCAGAAGCTTTCCGCCCCGCTTCTGAAAGGCGGACAGGTCCGGATCATAGGAGGCGACTGTGGCCATCTTCCCGTCGGCGGTCCCAACATCTTTGTCGAAGTCGAAGCTGTGCGGATCCCAGTTGGGATTGTGGAAGACCCAATAGCGCCAGAAATCGATTCGTGCGGGCTCGCGCAGGCCGACGAAATAGCCGCCCCACGCAGCTTCGCTGCCCCGCGGCCAGCCGGGAAAGATTTGTTGTCCGGTCCGCGGATTTCTGGCGCCATCGTAGATCTTCCGGACCGCCGACACCTGAGCCGGCGTGAGACAACTGCCGTCGTCCGCGCCCTTGCACTGCAACGCGGCCGGATCGAACCGGCAGCGCCGTGGATCGGCGATGACACCGTCCTCGAGCCCATCGAGAGCGTCGCAGGCAGCCACCACCGCATGGTTGAGCATGGGAAGTTTGGAGACGGGCAGGGGATCGCCGCTATCGTGCAGTACCCTCCAGCACCAGAGAAACCCCACATTCAGGCGGACCCGATTGATGCCGGGCGCGCCGGCGACGATCCCGTCGTAGTCGCCCGGGAATCGCTGTGCTTCAGTGAGCGCCTGCTGTCCGCCGGTGGAGCAACCGGCGAAGTAAGAATGCGCGGCGGGGCGTCCATAGTAGCTGCGAATCACCAGCCGGGTCGTCTCGGTCATGACGTGAACGGCGCGCCACGCCCAGTCGTCGATCTTATCCGGATGGCCCGCTCCGAACGCGAGGTCCGCGCCGGAGTGCCCCGTGTCCGACCCCGCCGTGACGTATCCCCGTCGCAGCGCGTCCTCCATCTGGCGGTAGCTCAGCGCACCGGAATACCCGCCGTTCCCGGTGCCCAGAAACTTGCCGTTCCAGGCTTCGGCCACAGGCAGCCAGATCTCAAAATGGATTTCCGAATCGGGCGCCGCTTTCGAGGCCGCCAGGACGCGGCAGAACGCCGGGAGGGCGCCGGCCGGCGCGCGCATTGCGGCCGACAGGGTTGTATTCGCGATGGCGGAAGAACCGAGTGCCTCGCACGATTCGGCCGAGCAGGCCGGACACAGCAGAACAACGGCGGCAAGCGCTGGGGCGATCAAGGTCACGAGCCTTTATCCTAGCCGCCCGTCCGCTGTCCGGACAAATGGAAGGCGCAAATCACAGCGATAGACCCGGCCTATGAGACCTTGGCCGCCTCGAATGGCCGGAGCCTCAGTGATAGGTTCTTTCCATGAGCATCGATCTGCGTCACCTTCAGGCTCTTGTGTCCGCCGCGAGTTATCGCAGCTTCACGCGCGCCGCACGCTCCCTGAACATCTCGCAACCCACTTTCACGGTGCAAATTCGCCAATTGGAGACCGAGCTAGGCGTTCGCCTGCTGGATCGCAACACCAGATCCGTCCAACTCACGCGCGTTGGCCGCGATCTCGCCCCCGTCGTCGAGCGGCTCCTGCGCGAGCTCAATTCCGTTCTCGACAGCACCCGGGAAGCGTCTCTGTCGAAATCCGGTTCGGTGAAGGCAGCCGTCCTGCCCTCGCTGGCCGCCGCCATTCTGCCGCCCATCCTTTCGCGCCTGCGGAAAGAACATCCGGGTGTGACGGTTTATTTGCGGGAGGCGCCCGCCCGCCGTATTGTCAGCCTGGTGAAGAGCGCGGAGGTTGATTTCGGCATCGGCTGGGCCAGGGACCGCGACAGCGAGGTTCAGTTCACCCCGCTGTTCAGGGACCGGCTGTGCGCCATTTTCAGCGCGGGCGGGAAGCTGGAGCGGAAGAGGACGGTCCTCCTGCGGGAGCTGGCATCGCTGCCCCTGATACTCACCGACCGTGAAAGCAGCGTGCGCGCAATGGTGGACGACGCCTTCGAGGCGATGGGACGTTGCGTTCAGCCGGTCTGTGAGGTCACGCACATGTCAACAGCCCTTGCGCTGGTGAGAGCCGGACTGGGAGTGACGATTCTTCCCGGACTCGTGTTGGAGATGGACAGTGGACTTCGACTGCGCGCGCGGCCTGTCCGGGACCCGGACCTCGTGCGACAGATCGGCATCATTCAGGCGGCCGGCCGGTCTTTGTCTCCCGCGGCCACGGTTCTCTTCCGCGCGATATCGGCAGGCTGCCGCGAAACTCGCGCCAGCGCAGGATCCAAATGATTTGGCATCCACGGGATACGATTCAGGGCCTCGAAAGTCGCGCGCGGCGGTCGGCGGCAGCTCGAACTCGTTCGGCCCCGCTTCGCAATCCGATGAGGAGTTCGAGAAGTCTGTCGATCTCGGGCTGATCGCGAAGATAATAGCGCGCGCGCGAAGTCGGCTTGCGGCCGATGCGCACGGCCACGACATCAACGGCCAGAGCGAAGGCGTCCTCGTCGTTGTCGTCGTCGCCCACATACAGAACGGAATTGCCGCCCACGCGGTCGCGTTCGATCATGAGCGCCGTTCCTTTGTTGGGCGCGCCCGCGGGCACAATATTAACCACCTGCTTGCCACCGAATACACGCGCCTGCCTCAGCTTGCGCACCGCCGCGAGAATGCTTCGCCTGGCTTCGCTCTTGTGGACTGACTGGCGGTAGTGAACAGCCAGTGAGCGGCCCTTGTTCTCGACCCATACCCCGTCGAGAGCCGCGAGAATCGGAGCGAGCTCCGTTGCCCATTTCTCGACCTCCGGGGGCGCTTCGCGAGGAGGACTCCCGGCGTCGGCGCCATGGTTGCCAATCGCGCGCGTCACCCCCGTACCCGCCAGCCTCTCGAGAAGGTCCCGTTTCGCTCGCCCGGAGATGACGGCACAAGGGTAGAGCGCGGTCAGTTTTGTCAGCAGCCGGCGTGTCGTCGCTCTCATTCGCGCCTGCTCGGGATGAGCGGCGATTGGCGCCAGGGTTCCGTCGTAATCGAACGCGCAAAGCGTCTTCTCCGCTGCGAGGCGCGTCGCGACGCTGCGACAGGCCCGCGAAAGGAAGTAGCGCATTCGTCAGGCCCTGCCCTCAAAGACGCGCCAGCAGTTCCTTCAGGAACGTCCAGAACGAGGCGACGGAAGGAATGTCCACGCGCTCCTCGGGGCTGTGCGGGCTGACGATTTCCGGGCCGAAGGCGATCATCTGCATACCGGGGTACTTCTCGCCGATCACGCCGCATTCGAGACCGGCATGCATGGCGATGAGACGGGCCGGTTTCCCCAGCGCCGCTTCGTGCGCGGCTTTCGCCTTGCGGACGATGTCGCTCTCGGGCTCGGGCTTCCACCCGGGATAACCCCCGGCGATCTCGATCTCGAAGCCGGCGAGACGGAGGGCAGCCTGGACGGAGCGGCCGGCAGCGAACCGTGCGCTGTCGATGGCGCTGCGCTGCAGCGTGGCGACGCCGACGCGGCCGTTCTCAATCGCGATTGTTCCGACGCTCGTGGAAGTCTGTACCAGACCCGCGATTTCCGGACTCATGGAGATCACGCCGTTGGGAACGGCGACGAGGAGGTCGACGATGCGCGCGGCGTCCTCCGGGGCGACGACGTCGGCCGGTTTATCGGCCGGCTCGACCAGAACCTGCAGACCGGGATCGGCCGACCCCAGTTCGTTACGGATCTCGCGCGCCGCTGACTCCATTGCCGCGCGCAGTTTCCGTTCGTTCGCCGGGTCGATAAGAACGGTCGCCGACGCGTCGCGCGGGATCACGTTGCGCATGGCGCCGCCGTTCAGGCCCGCCAGCTCGAAATCCATCTGCTCCCGCAGCATCTGCAGAATGCGCGCGAGGATCAGAATCGCGTTGCCTCTGCCGCGATGAATGTCCACACCCGAGTGGCCACCAAGCAGGCCGGTGACCTGGACGCGCAGGGCCCGTGCGTAGCGCGCCGGGCGGCGGACGACGGATGAATGGGCGTTGGTGTTCAGGCCACCGGCGCAGCCGATGCACAACGTATCCTGCTCCTCGTTGTCGAGATTGAGCAGGTACTTCGCGTGGAGGACGCCTGGCTGGAAGTTTCCCGCGCCGGTGAGTCCGGTTTCCTCGTCGATGGTGAACACGAACTCGAGCGGGCCATGCGCGATGTCCGTGCTTTCCATCGCCGCCAGCGCCGCGGCCACGCCGATGCCGTTGTCCGCTCCGAGAGTGGTTCCGCGGGCTTTCAGCCAGTCGCCGTCGCGGTACACGGGGATAGGGTCGCGAGTGAAATCGTGCGCGACGTTCTGATCCTTCACGCAGACCATGTCGAGGTGGCTTTGCAGTGCGGCGCATTCTCCTTGTTCCCTGCCCGGCCGGGCGGGCTTGCGCACAACTGTGTTACCAGCGGCATCGACGGCGGTTTCGAGGCCAAGGCGCGCGGCCTGCGCGAGGACGTACTCGCGGGCGGCGGCTTCGTTCCCCGAACCGCGCGGGATTCTCGCAATCGCGTCGAAATGCTTCCAGATCTCATGTGGCTCAAGTCTTGCCAGTGCAGGAGTCATGTGTGCCTCTGGCATCCACTCTACCAGGGAATCGCGGGGCGGTTGGCTTTCATGGCTGGCGACCCCGGCGACATCCGTATTGCTCGCGCGGTTCGCCAGGAACTGCCGATGCTCCCTACTACGGGTTTTTCGACGACCTTGTCTTCAACGTCGAAGGCGACACCATGACGCTGGAAGGCGCGGCGGGCGTGTTCGCGGTGACGAACAACCTGGCGGTGGAAGGCGGTTAATTCCCAGTCCCGCCGCTCAACTGGCGGAGTTCCATCTGGCATCGCTCGGAATGGGGCGCGAGGCCGCACGCGATGCGCATGTGGTCGAGCGCGGCTTTTCGCTGCCCGAGTTTTGCGTAGGCGAGCGCCAGCTCGTATTGCGAGACGTAGTCGTCGGGGGCGACGGCAAGAACCTTCTCAAGGCAGACCCGGGCATCAGCCGGCCGGTTCCTCTCGACGTACAACACGCCGAGGTCGCGGCGGGCGAGGGTGTTCTGCGGATCGCCAGCGAGGATCTGATGGAGCAGCGCCGCGGCATGGCTGAGATCGCCGCGATTGGTGGCCGCGTCGGCCCTTTCGTAGACGTGCAGTTCGTTGAGACGGTCTTTGGGATCGGGCAGCGCGCCGGTGACGCGACGACGCGGTCCGCGAGAAAGATAGCCGAGCGAACGCAGGGCGGCGGCGGTTTGCGGAGATTCGGGCGTTCCCGATGAATCGCGCGCAATGGCCGGATAGCGCGTGAGGAGCCGCGACATTTCCGCGCGCAGCGATTGGGCGTCGGCAGCACGCGCGCCGATGAGGTTGTGCAGTTCCCGCGGGTCGCGCTGCAGGTCGTAGAGCTCCGGATGTGGCGCATCGATGTACTTGAGTCCCCCAATGCGCAGCGCTCGCAGCGGCGACCAGCCGAACGCAGTGTAGAGGTAGAACGTCTCGCCGTAGACAGGGCGCTGCGTGTGCCCAAGCAGGCTTGAGCCGACGAATTGGGCGGGCGCGGGAATGTGCAGGAAATCGAGAATCGTCGGGGCTACGTCGATGAGGCCGACCGGTCGCTCGTCGCGCGCGGCGAGAGGAGGCGAGCCCGCGGGCCAGTGCACGATCAGCGGGACATGCAGGGTGCTCTCATAGGCGAAGTAGCCGTGGGTGTCTTCGCCATGCTCTCCGAGGCCTTCGCCATGATCGGAGACGAGGATCACGAGAGCGCGATCCCACCAACCGTCGCGAATGAGTGCCTGCCGGAATGACGCGACCGCCCGATCGACATAGGCGAGCTGGGCGTCGTAGTCGGAGCTGCCCGGCGGGCGGCGAAAGCCGGGAGGCGCGTTGTACGGTGTGTGCAGATCGAAGAGGTGCACGAAAGCGAACACGGGCTGGCCGCGCCTGGTGGCAAGCCAGCTCTCGGCGGCGTGCACAACAATGTTGCCGTCGCGCCGATCGCGGACGGCGAGGAGGTTGTGCCGCATGCCCACGAAGAAGATTTCGCCCGACAGCGGGGAAAAGGCTTCGAAGCCGAACGGGCTGTCGTACTCGTCAAAGCCGCGATCGAGTCCGAGCTGCCGTTCGAGGAACACGCTGCCGATGCACGCCGCCGTTTGATAACCGTGTGCGTGCAGCACGCCAGCGAGCGTTTCGAGATTCGCGGGCACGCGCTCGGCGTTGACCTCGACGCCGTTCTGAAACGGGTAGGTGGAGGTGAGCAGCGACGTGTGCGAAGGCAGGGTGAGCGGCGCCTGGGCGGCGGCGGACGTGAAGAGCGTGCCGCCGTTGGCGAACGCGTCAATGCCTGGCGTGGCCACGCGGCGGCTGCCGTAGACTCCGACGTGATCCGCGCGCAGGGTGTCGATGGAAATCAGGATGACCGGGGTCTGTGCGCCGCTTACCACGCTGGCTGCGCAAACGGCGAGCGCGGCGAGTTTCGCCGGGGCGGGCGACCAGGCGACCATAGTTCTAATGATGTCACCGCTGCTCGCCTACATCGGGCCAGGCGCGGGATTCGCGTTCTTCGGTTCCTTTCTGGGCGCGCTCGCGTCCGTAGTGCTGGGTGGCGTGTCACTGCTGTTGTGGCCATTCCGTACGGCTGTCGCGGTACTGCGTCGCGGGCGCGGATACCGCAGGGCGCGAGTGCAGCGCCTGATTTTTCTGGGGCTCGACGGCCTGGACCCGCAACTGACCGAGCGGTTCATGGCCGAAGGCAAATTGCCGAATCTCGCTCGGTTGAGGGAGCGGGGTTCGTACCATCGGCTGCGCACGACGTTTCCATCGCTCTCGCCGGTGGCGTGGTCCACGTTCGCCACGGGTGTGCATCCTGCCAAGCACAACATCTTCGACTTTCTGAATCGCAGCCTGAAAAGCTATGTGCCGGAGTTGTCGTCGGCGAAAGTGCGGCAGACGCGGCGCGTATGGCGGGTGGGGCGGTGGCGGGTTTTCCTGGACCGGCCCGCGGTCGAATTGCACCGAAAGAGCCGGACATTCTGGAAACTGCTGGGCGAGCGCAATATTCACAGCACTATTTTGCGCGTGCCCATCACGTTTCCCCCGGAATACTTCGACGGCCACCTGCTGTCCGCGATGTGCACACCGGATTTGCGGGGCACACAGGGGAGTTTCTCATTATTCACCACCGCCGAGGGCTCCGAGTGCAGGCTCAGGCGCGATGGAGGGTGGCTCCGCGGAGACCTGGAGGGACCGCCGGATGAGTTTCACGAGGGCGGGCATTCGCTGACGATTCCGTTTCGCGTGCGTTCGCGCGGCGGAGAGATTGCGCTCGAGATCGCGGGCAGAACAGTTTCGCTGCGGCGGGGCGAGTACTCGCCGTGGATTCGACTCTCGTTTCGCGCCGCGCCGGGCATGCGGATTCACGGCATCGCGAGATTCCTGGTGACGGCAACCGAGCCCGAGTTTTCCGTGTACGTCACGCCGGTGCAGATCGATCCGGAGGCGCCGGCGCTGCCCATCAGCCACCCGCCGCACTACGCCGCGTACCTGGCGCGGTTGCTGGGATCATTCGCAACGCTCGGAATGGCGGAGGACACATGGGCGCTGAACGAAGGCGCGATCGACGAGGCCGCTTTTCTCGATCAGGCGTGGATGACGCTGGCAGAACGCGAGGCGATGTTCGCAAACGCTCTGGCGCACACGCGGCGTGGCGTGGTGGCCTGCGTGTTCGATACCAGCGACCGCGTGCAGCACATGTTCTTCCGGCACCTGAATGGCGCGGGCGACACCCGATGGCAAGGCGCGGTGGAAGAGCTGTATGTGCGGATGGATGCGTTGGTGGGGAAGGCCATGCGCGAGGCAGATGACCGCACCGTGCTGATGGTTTTGTCCGACCATGGCTTCTGCCACTTTCGCCGCGCGGTCAATCTGAATTCGTGGATGCATCAGAACGGATATCTGGCGCTGCGCGATGGACGAACCGAGAGCGGGCGTTATTTCGAGGGCGTGGATTGGAGCCGTACGCGCGCGTACTGTCTGGGTTTGAGTGGAGTTTACCTGAATTTGCGCGGCCGCGAGGCGCAGGGCATCGTTACGCAGGGTTCGGAAGCAGAGGCGCTGAAGGCCGAGCTGATCGCGAAGCTTTCGGGGCTAAGAGATGAGGAGCACGGCGAGGTGGCGATCCGCAATGTCTATGCGACGGACCGGCTCTATCGCGGTCCCTATCTGGATGCGGCGCCCGACCTGATTGCCGGGTTCAATGCGGGCTATCGGATTTCGTGGGAAGCCGCGGTTGGGCAGGTGACAGCGGAGGTGATCACCGATAATCGGAAAGCGTGGAGCGGGGATCATTGCGTCGATCCGCTGCTGGTGCCCGGTGTTTTGTTTTGCAGCCGGCGGATTGAAGACGCCGATCCGGGAATTGAAGACATGGCGCCGACGGCGCTGGATTTGTTTGGATTGGAAGTGCCGGAATGGATGGACGGAAAGCCGCTGTTGCCCTCGCCCTTGTCCTGACGGCGTGTGGCCCCTCGGGCTCCCGGGCGCATGGACGGAAGGCGATCGTGCTGGGCGTCGATGGCATGGACCCGGGGTTTCTGGAGCGTCACTGGGACGCCTTGCCGAATCTGCGGCGACTGCGTGATCGGGGGGGGCTGCTGCGCCTGGCGACGACGACACCGCCACAGAGTCCAGTGGCGTGGGCGACGTTCATCACGGGGCTCGATCCCGCGCAGCACGGCCTCTTCGATTTTGTTCTTCGCGATCCGGCGACGCTGCAGCCAATTTCGTCGATGGGGCAGACGCTGGAGCCGGCGCATCACCTGGACATCGGCCCGTGGACCTTTCCGCTGAGCGCCGCGCGCATTCGGACATTTCGGCGCGGGCGTACGTTCTGGGAGATTCTGGAGCAGCACGGGATTCCGGCCACCATCATGCGCATGCCCACGAACTACCCGCCGGAAGAGCATGCCGGCGAGGCTCTTTCGGGGATGGGCACACCCGATCTGGAAGGCACATTCGGCACGTTCACTTACTACACTGACGATCCTGGCGAAACGCCGCGGGTGGTGTCGGGAGGACGCATCGTTCCGGTAACCGCCGATCGCGGGCGCGTGATTCTGCCGGTACAGGGTCCGCCGAACGCGCTACGGCGCGATCACCGGCCAACGGGGCTTGAGATGATCGCCGAGATCGACCCGGATCAACCGGTGGCCCGCTTTCAGGTCGGAGGCCGGCAGTTCATTCTGCGGGAAGGCGAATGGTCGCCATGGGTGCGGGTGCGCTTTCCGCTGATCGAGGGTGTGCGCAGCGTCGCCGGGATGTTTCGCGTCTACGCGCGGCAGTTGCATCCGGCCATTCACATTTATCGTTCGCCGCTGAACGCCGATCCGTCCGATCCGGCCCTGCCAATCTCGGCGCCAGCCGGCTTCTCGCGAGAGCTGGCGCAGCACCTCGGGCCTTTCTACACGCAGGGAATTGAGGAGGATACTTCAGCTTTACGACAGAATGCTCTCGATTTACCGGAATATCTGACGCAGAGCCGGTATGTGGCGAGGCAACACCGCGCGCTTCTTCGCGAGTGCCTTCGCCGCTTCCACGACGGTCTGTTATTTTTCTACTTTTCGGAGACAGACCAGGATTCGCACGTCCTGTGGGGCGCGCACGACGACGAATTGCTGAAGACATACCAGAGCGTGGACGGCGCTCTCGGCGATGTTCTCAGAGCCGAGTCAGACGCTACGATCATGGTCATGTCCGATCACGGCTTTTCCAGTTTTCGGCGGAGCTTCAATCTGAACTCCTGGCTGCACAGCGAAGGATTAGACGGGAAGGCGTACGGGATGGGCCTGAACGCTCTGTATCTGCGGAAGGGAGATGGCGCCGCGCTCGCGGAGATTCGCCGGCGTCTGCTGGAGTTTCGCGATCCGGAGACGGGCGAGCGGGTGATTCAGGATGTGACCGCCATCGCTTCAGCCGGCCATGAGTATGCGCCCGATCTGATTGTCGGCCCCGCGCCGGGATACCGGATTTCGTGGGAGAGCGCGCTCGGCGAGTCGTCGGCAGCCATTCTGGAAGACAACACCGACGCGTGGATCGCCGACCATTGCATAGCCGCGAAGGCCGTGCCGGGATCGTTGCTGGGCACGCGCCGGTCGCGCGTTGCCGACCCCGCGCTGAAGGATCTTCCGGTTACGATTTTGTCCCTGTTCGGCGTGAGCGCGCCCGCGGAGATGACTGGTCGCGATATATATCGGTGAAGCATGGCGAAATCGATTAAGATCGCGAGCGAGACCTGGCGGCGCATTGAGGAGTGCGCGAAGAAGGCGGGCTACAGCTCACCCGAGGAGCTGGTGGAGAACGCGATTGCCAGGGAGCTGGCGCGGGTGGAAGAGGAAGAAACGCGCACCGAGGTGGAGCGGCGGCTGAAGGGCCTCGGGTATCTGGAATGAGGCTCGGGAGCCTCACGCTGGTCGCCTTCCTGTGCGGCGTCGCCACCGCAGCGGCGTACCGGCGCTTCACGAATCGCGATGCCGCAAGCTGCGCGCTGAAGCGGCTGATCGCGCATTTGCAGGAGATTCGGCTGTATGCGGATGAGCCCGCTCTGATCTGGCGCGCGCAAATCGCGGCCCTGCGCGAAAGCGCCAGGTTGTTCGTCACGATGATAAAGCCCTCGCTGATGCTGGCGCTGCCCATGGCGTGGCTTTTGGTGCAGTTTGACGCGGGTTTCGGACATGCGCTGCTGCCACTCAACGAGCCGGCCATGGTGACCGTTCATCTAACGCGTGAGCTGAACGCCGGAGACGCGGCAGCGACGCTGACCGCACCGCCGGAGATCGCCGTCGAGACGCCGCCGGTGCGGGTGCTGGCAGAGCGCGAGATCAGTTGGCGGGTGCGGCCGGCGCGCGCCGTCCACGGCTCAGTTGTCGTGCGACTCGGTGAGGACCGTTTGGCGAAATCAATTGCCGCGGGGCCCGACTGGTGGTGGGTGTCGCCGTGCCGGTTTCGGCGGATTCTCGCGGTGGCGGTGCATCCCTGGGATGGCCGGCTTCCCGCGGATGATGTGAAGTGGATTTCAACAGGCTACCCGGAGGTGCCATGGTTCGGTTGGTTTCTGGTCTTCTCAACACTGGGCGCGGCTTTGGAACTGTGGCGGCGTTAGCTGGGGCGCTGGCCGCGCTGATCGCTCTGGCCGCCCCGCCGAAGCCGCAGCCATTTCACTTCGAGATCCTCGGCGACAGGACCGGCGAAGCGCAGCCTGGCGTGTATGAAGAAGCGTGGCGTGAGGCGGCGGCCGACAAACCGGCGTTCGTCGTCACGGTGGGGGATACCATTCAGGGCGGCGACGACCAGACTGCGCGCACGGAGTGGGATGCCATCGAGCAGATCCTGAAACCGTGGCGCCGATTTCCGCTCTATCTCACGCCGGGCAATCACGACATCTGGTCGGCGGAATCGGAGGCGCTGTTTCGCGAGTACGCGCATCACCCGCCGCACTACGGTTTCGATTACGGCGATGCGCATTTCACGATACTCGACAACAGCCGCACCGAGCAGTTCTCCGCCGAGGAGCTGGAGTTTCTCGAAAAGGACCTGAAAACGCACGCCGCGCAGCCGGTGAAATTCGTCGTATCGCATCGGCCGTCGTGGATTCTGGACGCTTTCCTGGGCAACCCAAACTTCGCCATCCAGCAACTCGCGAAGAAGTACGGCGTGCATTTTGTGATCGCCGGACATCTGCATGAGATGCTGCACACGGATCTCGAGGGCGTGGAGTACGTGTCCATGGCCAGTTCCGGCGGGCACCTGCGGGCGTCGAAGAAATATGAGGACGGCTGGTTCTTCGAGCACACGCGCGTGGATGTCGACGGCAGCGCCGTTCAATTCGAGATTCACGAGCTGCGACCGCCGTATGGGCAGGGGCGGGTGAGCGAGTTGCGAGACTGGGGTGTAGCGGGACTATCCACGAAGCCGCGCACAACGGCCGCAGCCGGCGCTCGGTAGCCGGTTGTCAGGGCGGACGCCACCGCGTCCTGTGCGCTTGTCAGCCCTGCGCGTCGGTAGCGCTGGCCTTCGGAAGATTCGTGGCCAGCTCGTGTTCGAAGCCGACTGGCGCATTGTAGTAAAGGATGCGGCCGCAGCTTTCGCAAAACATGAGTTGATCGCCGCGGCGAAGATCCTGCAGGAACTGCGGGCGCAGGCTGATCTGGCAACCGGTGCACCGGCCTTCCGTCGCCTCCACCACCGCCGTCGCGCGCCACTTCTTCCGCTGGCGCTCATAGGCTTTGTTCAGGCGGGGATCAAGCCGCCCGGCCATCTGCACGCGCTCGGCCTGAAGTTCGGCCAGCCGTTTCCTGTCCGCTTCGGTTTTCAGCCGCGCTTCCGCTTTCTCGGCTTCCACATTGGCCTTCTCGGCCTTCAAAGCGGCCTCCGCCTTCTTCACGTTGGCGTCGAGCGGCTCGGACTCGGCCATGAGATCGAGCATGCGATCTTCGGCTTTGCGAATCGCGGTCGCGCAGAAGTCGATCTCGTTCTGGAAAGCGCGGTATTGCTCGTTCGTTTTGGCCTGCAGCATCTGGTCGCGGAGTTTGGAGATCTTCTGCTCCTGCGCTTTGTTGTCGTCTTCGAGGGAACGGCGCTCTTTCTGGTTGGCGGCGAGGGCGGCGCGGTCGGCTTCCAGGCGGCGGTTGTGCGTATCCAGCGCTTTTTCGATTTCCGCGATGTGGCGGGGAAGAGCGGCAATGGTCTTCTGCAGCTCCTCAATCTGCGCGTCCAGCGATTGCAGACGCGTGACCAGCTCCATTTCTGCGGTCATGAACTCCTCGATTCTAACAGACGGCCCGGCAACCAACGGCCGGCCCTGCTTTGTACCGGCGTTGCCTTGCAAGCGGAAGGTGAGGAATCATGGAATCTGCCCATGGCCGAGGTCCAATACGATTCGCTCCTGCTGGTCTCTTTCGGCGGCCCGGAAAAGCGCGAGGACGTGATTCCGTTTCTCGAGAACGTGCTGCGCGGGCGGCCCGTGCCGCGCGAGCGGATGCTCGAAGTGGCCGAGCACTACTATCATTTCGGAGGGCAGAGCCCCATCAACAATCGGAATCGCGAGCTGATGCGCGCGCTGGAGGCGGAGGTGGGCGGGCGGCTGCCGGTGTATTGGGGGAATCGCAACTGGCATCCCTTGCTGACGGAAGCGCTGCGCAAGATGGCGGCGCACGGACGGCGGCGCGCGCTGGCGTTTGTGACTTCGGCGTTCAGCTCGTACTCGGGCTGCCGGCAATATCTGGAGGACATTGAACGCGCACGCGCGGAGGTGGGAGCCGATGCGCCGGCGGTGGAGCGCCTGCGCACGTTCTACAATCATCCGCTTTTCGTCGCCACTGTGAGCGAGCGCGTGAAGGCCGCGTTAGCGCGGATTCCCGAGGGGCGCCGGGCGGCGGCGCACCTGGTGTTCACGGCGCATAGCATTCCCGTGGCCATGGCGGAGACCAGCGACTACGTGCGGCAGATCGAGGAGGCGGCTTCGCTGGTGGCGGCGAGCCTGGGGCGCGACGACTACCACATCGTTTATCAAAGCCGCAGCGGCGCGCCGGGGCAGCCGTGGCTCGGGCCGGACATCGTCGAAGCGCTCGGCACGTTGCACGGCGCGCGGGATGTGGTGGTGATGCCGATCGGCTTCGTCTCGGATCACATGGAAGTCATATACGACCTCGACACGGAAGCCCGCGCGGCCGCCGAGGGGATAGGATTGAACCTTGTGCGCGCGGAGACTCCCGGCACACATCCTGCGTTTGTGAGCATGATCGTCGAGCTCATCCGCGAGCGCACGGACGGCTGGGAGCGCCGCGCGGTGGGGCGATACGGACCAGCGCCGGATGTTTGCCGGGCGGATTGCTGCCCTGGGCCGCAACGGGTTCACCCCCCTTCTACTCGCCGGTAAACGTCGCGTTTGGACAGGCCGTGGCGGCGGGCAACAGCTTTGAATGCGTCCATTCGCGGCGTACCGGCCGAGATCAGCGCCTGCACTTCCGCTTCGATATTTGCGGGGCCGGAGTCCCCCGATGGCTCGTCCCGGGCGATCAGGATGGTGAATTCTCCCTTGACGGCCGGCCGCGCTGCGAGCGTGTCGGCGATGGACGCGGCGCGACCTTCGAGAAACTCCTCGTGAATCTTGGTCAGCTCCCGGGCCACGACAACGCGGCGACTACCCAGGATCTCGCCGATGGCGCGCAGCGATTCGATCATGCGGTGCGGGGCCTCGTAGAACACCAGCGTGGCGTCGAGCGACCGCCAGACTTCGAGTGTGCGCCGGCGCGCGGCCGCTTTCGCCGGGAGGAATCCGCCAAACAGGAAGGCGTCGGTCGCGAGGCCCGAGGCGCTCAGCGCGGCCATGATGGCCGAAGGTCCGGGGATGGGCGAAACCGGAATGCCGCGCTCGCGCGCCGCGTGCACAATGCGATAGCCGGGATCGGCAATGAGCGGCGTTCCGGCGTCGGAAACCAGTGCGACGCTGACGCCTTCCTCGAGTGCGCGCAGCAGTTCCGCGGTGCGTTCCTTTTCATTGTGCTCGTGATAACTCAGCAGAGGCTTGTCGATGCCGCAATGTTCCAGCAGGCGGCGCGTGTGCCGGGTGTCCTCGCAGGCAATGCGGTCGGCTTCGCGCAGCACACGCACGGCGCGGAAGGAAATGTCCTCGAGATTTCCGATGGGCGTGCCGATGATGAAAAGCGTACCGGGCATACGGGCACGACCATTGTACGGCGTAATACGATAGGACCTGCCCCCATGGCAAGCGAGTTCATCTGGCAGTCGCCGGACGGAGCGACGGAGGTTCACCTCAGCCTCGACGCAGTGGACGGCATTCTGCACGAGTGTATGCGCGGCATGGGCGCCGTTCCCAAACGCGGCGCCGAAGTGGGCGGAGTGCTGCTGGGCAGGGTCGCGCACATCGGGTCGAGACTCATGGTGACGGTGGAGACGTTCGAGAGCGTCCCCATCGAGTACAAACATGGACCGTCCTATGTGTTTTCGGAGGGCGACGCCGAGCTGTTTCGCGAAACCATGGCGCGGCTGAACAGCGCCGGCTTTCCGCGCCCGGTGGGGTTCTTCCGGGCCAACACCCGCGACGAAATGGAGCTGACGGAAGAGGATGCGCGGACGCTCGAGCAGCACTTCTCCGATGCGGATTCCGTGGCGCTGCTGATTCGCCCGTTCACGACGAAGCCAAGCACGGCCGGTTTCGTGCTCCCGCGGGACGGACGGTTCTCCGCGGGCGCCTCTCCGGAAAGCGAGTTTGTTTTCCGGCGGCGCGAGATCGAGGAAACGCTGGAAGCGCAGGCGGCGCCGGCCGGCCCGCGAGTTCCCTATCGGCCCTTTGCCGTGCCTTCACCCACACAGCATCAGGAGGCGGGGCCGGTCTCTGCCGTGGCGACGATGACGCCACCCTCGCCGGGTGTGGCCCAGCCGAGGGTCGCGATGCCCGCTCCTTCGCCTGCTCCCGCCGCTGCTCCCGTGCAGCCAGCCCCCGCATCCCGGCCGCGTGTCCGCTGGCGATGGCTGCCCTTGTCGTCGATCTTTCTGGCGATCGGTATTCTGCTGGGGATCGAAGCGACGTTTTCGTTTCGCGGCGCCCCGCCCGATCCGTACGATTTGAAGCTTTCGCTCAGCCGCCGTGGCAACGCGCTCACGCTGCACTGGAATCAAAGCGCGCCCGCCATTCGCGCGGCCCAACGCGGCGTGGTGGTGATCGAAGACGGCAATGTGCCGAAGATGTTCAATCTCTCCGCGTCCGATCTGCAGACCGGCAGCGTCGTGTACACGGGGCCGGGCCCTTCGGTGCATTTCCAGTTGCGCGTGTTTCCTCACGAGCGCGACAGCATCACCGAGACGATAGACTGGAGCCAGTAGCCCCGCATGCGCGATCACGGAATCGTCTCCGCCGCTCCCCGCGAGGACGAGCGCCAGTTCGAACTCACTCTGCGGCCGACGCGGCTGGCCGACTTCACGGGACAGCCGAAGCTGAAGGAGAACCTGTCGATCGCGATCGAGGCGGCGAAGCGGCGCGGCGAGGCGATGGACCACGTGCTGCTCTATGGACCGCCGGGGTTGGGCAAGACGACGCTGGCCACCATCATCGCGGCTGAACTGGGCGTGGGCTTCGAGGCGACCGCCGGCCCGGTGCTCCAGAAGAAGCTGGACCTGACCGGCGTGCTTACAAACGTGCGCGAGCGCCAGGTCTTCTTCATCGACGAAATTCATCGGTTGCTGCCGGACGTGGAGGAAATCCTGTACTCGGCGATTGAGGATTTCCGCATGGATATTCTCATCGGCAGCGGCCCTGGCGCGCGTACGCACTCGCTTTCCCTGCCCCGGTTCACGGCCATTGGGGCCACCACCCGGCAGGGCCTGGTGAGCGCGCCGCTGCGCGGGCGGTTTGGGCTGGTGCTGCGGCTGAATCACTACGATGTTGCCGAGCTGACGCGCATCGTGCTGCGCTCGGCGCGGCTGCTGGACGTGACCATCGACGGCGGCGGTTCGGAGGAAGTGGCGCGGCGAAGCCGGGGGACGCCGCGGATCGCTAACCGGCTGCTGCGGCGCGTTCGCGACTATGCGCAGGTGCGGGCCGAAGGACACATCGACAAAGAGGTGGCGGAGACGGCGCTGAATCTGCTGGAGGTGGATCGCTTCGGGCTCGACGAGATCGACCAGAAGATCATGACTACCCTGCTCGAGAAGTACAGCGGCGGGCCGGTGGGTGTGAACACGATTGCGGCGTCGATCGACGAGGAAGCGGCGACCATTGAAGAAGTGTACGAGCCGTACCTGATCCAGCTCGGGTTCATCGACCGCACACCGCGCGGGCGCGTCGGCACCGAGCGCGCGTTCGAATATTTCGGTATCGCGCGGCGCGGGCGCAGCAGCCTGCAATCCTCGTTTTTCTGAAGTGCACACCGTTTATTTGTCCCTCGGCTCGAATTTAGGCGACCGGCGGCGGAATTTAGAGGAAGCGATCCGGTTGCTGCGCGAGCGTGGCCTGGAGGTCGCGCGAGCATCGCGCGTGTATGAGACCGAGCCGCAGGACGTGCGCGAGCAGCCGTGGTTTCTCAACATGGTGGTGGAAGCGGAGACGCGGATGTTCCCGCTGCAGTTGCTGCATGAGATTCAGCGCGTGGAGCGGCGGCTGGGGCGAAGGCGCGTGGTGGCGAAGGGGCCGCGGACGATCGACATCGACATCCTGCTGTTCGGCGGGTCGGTGGTGTCGACCGAGGAGCTGGTCATCCCACATCCGCGCATGGCCGCCAGGCGATTTGTGCTGGAGCCGCTGGCGGAGCTGGCCCCGGCTCTGCGGCATCCGGCGACCCGGGAATCGGTGGCGGAGATGCTGGAGCACGTGCGCGGGCAGGCGGTGCGCGTGTTGGAATGGCGCGCTTCCTTAGCAACGCCCGTTTTTCGGACCAGCTAAACCCAATGCTGTTCACTTTGCAGGACCAGGGACACGCGGCACAAGCCGCGTTTCTTCGATGTCGGGGGAAAACGCGTTTTACGCCGCGTGTCCCATTACGTAAGAAGTGCTAATTGAACAGTATTGCAGCAAAACCCTGGCGTGCGGTCTGACATTCGTGGCCGGGAAAAGAGTGACGCAATCGCTGATCGATGCGCTCGTCGAGGAGGATCCGCATCAAGCGCGCGCAAGCAGCAGTTGCTTCGCTTCCTCAATCGCCTTCAGAGCGATCTCCCGAGAGACTGTGGGAAAACCTTCGAGAAAATCTTCCAGCGTCGCGCCGCCTTCGAGGTAGTCGAACAGGGTCTGCACGGGCACGCGGGTTCCCCGAAACACGGGTGTCCCGTGCATGATCTCGGGATTCCGGGTGATCGCTTCCACGTAATGATTATCGCGCAACTCAATTGCACTGCCGCCTCACTTGAACTCAATCCCCTTGACGATGCCGATGGTTTTCGTTTCACTGTCGTTTCGTTCGACATATTCGATCTCCACGGGGCGGGACGTTTGCTTACCGCAGGTGAAGTCCATGGAACCGGCGCCGGCGCCGGTCATGCGCACGGAGCCGGGGTCGTGAATCAGAAACCAAACCTGATGACCGCTGGCCAGGATGGCCAGACGCGCATGAGTCTCGCTGCATTCCAGCTCGTCGAGCGTACCTGACATCCTCGGTAAGTGGGAAGACGGCGCCACGGTCTCCACTGTTTCGGTCTGCGCTACGGCGGGACTGGGCGCGGCAGGCGTTTTCGAAGGATCGAGCGCTTCACTCAACTGGTCCACATCCATCCGGTCCGTCGGCGACTTCGCCCACTGCTTCGCCTTATCCAGCGCGAGCCGCGCGGCGTCTTTCTGGCCGAGCCGATACTCGGCGTAGGCGATCGCGCGGAACAACGAGAACGCATCCTCTGGCTGGAGGTTCCTCACTTGCCCGAACTGCAGCAGGGCCTCTTTGTAGTTCGAGTGATCCATCAGAGCGAAGCCGAGACGCAGGCGGGCTTCGGCGTAATCCGGCCTGAGTTCCACGGCTCTGCGCAGGGCCCTGAGTATGGCTTCGTCGTGGCCGCCCGAGCGGTTCCAGATCAGCATGGCATAGCGAAAGTAAATCTCCGGAGTCGTGCTGCCCAGCTCGACCGCCTTCGCGTACAAGTCGATCGCCTCCTGCCGGTGGCCTTCGCGAAGAGCGAGTTCACCAAGGATGCCGGGCGGTTCGGGGCGCTTCGGCTGCTCGGCCATGAGCTCGGTCAGCATCTCTTTCGCCTTCGGCGCCTGGCCCCGCGACGTGGACATGATCTCGGCCAGGGCGAGATCGGCGTCCCAGACATCCACCGGCTCAACGTCGGGACTCTCGGCGCTCTTCTCCAGTTGCACGGAGACGAGCAGATGTTTGGTTGGGCCGATCTGGATGTAGCGGCCGAGATCCTTCTGTACGTCGGCCACGCTCTTTCCGAAGGCGCTCTGCAGAGCCGGCGCAGAGGCTTCACCGGAAGTGATCGCCTTGAAGAAAGCGGGGAAATGCGGACGGTAGGCCGGGTCGAAGAACAACATATGCGCCAGCGCCCAGCTCTCCGAATAAAACATTCCGGCGTGACTGCGTTCGTTGTAGAGCTTGGAGTTGTGATCGACGGCGAAGAGGGTCTCGAGGTCGATCAAGCGGTTGTTACGCGCCTCTGTGAGCCGCCCGGGAATGATGTCCCCGACGGCCACTTTGTTCCCCTCCGAGTGGAGCGTCGAAAATACTTCGGCGAGTCCCTCGTTCAGCCAGATGGGGATGTTTGGCGTGGTGTGTCGGATCACGAGGTGGGTGTATTCATGAACCGCGACCGGATAGTATTCGAGGCCGATCTGACTCAGGACAATATACTCATTGTTCGCCCCGGGCGCATAGAACGCGGTCGCGAATTCATTGAGAGCGTAAGGACGGTATTCCTTCTCGCCACGAAACGCCACGATGCGCACCCGCTTCTCGGGGAGATTCCGGGCAAAACCACCGTCGCTGAAGAACTGGCGCACGGTTTCGAAGTACAGGATGCCTTCGCGGCCCTTCTTCTCGCCGGCGGTGGTGAGCAGCTCGAAGTGCGGCGTGGTGAGCCGCAGCCATTGTTCAGCCGCGCTCGATGGAATGCTCGCGAATAGCGCCAGAATTGCAAGCCAACGCATATCGACTCCGCCAGCTTATCATCGGCGGCGATGATTGGCTTCTTCGCGGGCTTCGCGGTGCACCTCGCCCATCTTCACCTCGGAGACGCCGACAGCAACCAGACCGGCCAGCAGCAGGGGCAGCGTGATCCCGGCGAACAGCAGCACCGAAAAACCGTAGGCCAGGCCGCGAGCCACCGCGAACATTTCCAGCGTCCGGGCGGCGGCGAAGTGGAACAGACCGATGTTGCCTGGCGCCTGCGGAACGGCCGAACCGAGACGGATGAACACCATCAGCACGAACGCGACTTTCATCGACAACGCAGAGAGCGGCCCGAAGGCGCGGAAGAGCGCATAGATGGGCAGCGTCTCCAGCACCAGATAGGGCAGGCTCACCAGCCACGCGTAGTAGAGGTAGCGGGAGTGGCCGATCTGGTGCAGGTCCTGGATGAGCACGTGCGCCCAGCCCAGCCACGGAGTGTTGACCACGGCATCCAGCGCCTGCTGCTTCCAGAACATGGCGATGCCGATGAACACCGCGCAAACGATCACCAGCACGGTGAGGAATGCGCCCGCGCGCATGATGAACGGATGCACGTGGGGCGTGAAATGGACGGCCAGCAACAGACTGCCGATGAGCCAGAAGCCGTCGAAGATCCGCTCGATCAGCGCCGAGGCGAGGGTCACGGAGATGGGCAGGTCGTTCCAGCGGCCGACCAGAAAACAGCGGATGATCTCGCCCGCCTTGAGCGGCAGCACCTCGTTAGCGAACAGACCGATATAGACAGCCCGCACCGATTGCCAGAAGGGGACCTCGGCCACGGGCGCCAGCACCAGGCACCATCGCCACGCCTGCACCAGGTACACGAGAAGGTTGGTAACCACCGATACACCGATCCACCACCAGTGCAGATGACGCAGGTTGTTCCCCAGCTCGCCCCAGTCCGTGCCGATCAGCACCCACGCAAGGCAAACCAGCGCGATTACGTTGGTGGCGACGAACAGGAAGTTAGTGGCGATTCCGCGGCGGGCCGGCTCGGGCATGAATCCGTCATTCATGATATCCCGGCGCGAGCAAGGACCCCGCTCGATACAATGGTGGCTTATGGAAATCATAAGAACCATCGGGCGGGAGATCCTCGACTCCCGCGGCAATCCTACTGTAGAGGCGGACGTTCATCTGGCGGATGGCAGCGTCGGCCGGGCGGCGGTGCCCTCCGGAGCTTCTACCGGCGAACACGAAGCGGTGGAGCTTCGCGACGGCGACAAATCGCGTTACCAGGGCAAAGGGACCACGAAGGCTGTCGCGCATATCAACGACAAGATCGCCCCGGCCATTCAGGGAATGGAGGCGGAGCAGCAGGCCGCCATCGATCGAAGGATGATCGAGCTGGACGGGACGGCCAATAAAGGCAGGCTCGGCGCGAACGCGATTCTGGCGGTTTCCATGGCCACCGCGCGCGCCGCGGCGATTTCACAGATGACGCCGCTTTATCGCTACCTCGGCGGGGTCGGCGCCAATCTGCTGCCCGTGCCGCAGATGAACATCCTGAACGGCGGCGCGCATGCCGACAATTCGGTCGATCCGCAGGAATTCATGATCGTGCCGTTTGGCGCTCCGACGTTTGCCGAAGCGCTGCGCTGGGGCGCGGAAGTGTTCCACACCCTGAAGGGCGTGCTGAAGAAGCGCGGCTACTCGACCTCGGTGGGCGACGAAGGCGGCTTCGCGCCGAATCTGAAGTCCAACGAAGAGGCGCTGGAAGTGGTGCTCGACGCCATTGGCAAGGCCGGCTACAAGGCGGGCGAACAGATCTCCATCGCGCTCGATCCGGCGGCGAGCGAGTTTTACGACACCGAGAAGAAGAAGTACGTCTTCAAGAAATCCGACAAGAGCGAGCGCACGCCGGCCGAGATGGTGGATTTCTATGCCGCGTGGGTGGAGAAATACCCGATCATCTCGCTCGAAGACGGCATGGCCGAGGACGACTGGGATGGCTGGAAGCTGCTCACCGACAAACTCGGCAAGAAGATCCAGCTCGTCGGCGACGACATTTTCGTCACCAACACCAACCGCCTGGGAATGGGCATCGCGAAGGGCATCGCCAATTCGATTCTGATCAAGCTGAACCAGATTGGATCGGTTACGGAAACGCTGGGCGCCATGCAGATGGCCGGTAACGCCGGATACACCAACGTTATTTCGCACCGCTCGGGCGAAACCGAAGACGCTTTCATCGCCGATTTCGCCGTGGCCACGCGCGCCGGGCAGATCAAGACCGGCTCGGCCAGCCGCACCGATCGCATCTGCAAGTATAACCAGCTTCTGCGCATCGAGCAGGAACTCGGCGCCGCCGCGCAGTACGCGGGCCGGAGCGCGTTCCACAGTTAGGAGCGAATCATGCACAAGCTGGTTCTGATTCGACACGGCGAAAGCGACTGGAATCGCGAGAATCGCTTCACCGGCTGGACCGACGTGGACCTTTCCGAGAGGGGTCTCGCGGAGGCGCACGAAGGCGGCCGCATCCTGAAGGCCGAGGGATACACGTTCGACGTCGCCTGGACTTCGGTGCTGAAGCGCGCCATCCGCACGTTATGGATCGTGCTGGACGAAATGGACCTGATGTGGATTCCGGTGTACCGCACCTGGCGCCTCAACGAGCGGCACTACGGAGCGCTGCAGGGCCTGAACAAAGCGGAGACTGCCGAGAAGTTCGGCGAAGCGCAGGTGAAAATCTGGCGTCGCAGCTATGACGTTCCGCCGCCCGCGCTGGAGCCATCGGATCCCCGCTACCCGGGCCATGAAGCCCGCTACAAGAGCCTCACGAAAGAAGAGCTGCCGCTCACCGAGTGCCTGAAAGACACGGTGGCGCGATTCCTGCCGTGGTGGCACGAGACCGCCGCGCCGGCAGTTAAGCGGGGCGAGCGCGTGCTAATTGCAGCTCATGGCAACAGCCTTCGCGCCCTGGTGAAATACCTGGACGACATCTCCGACGACGAAATCGTCGGGTTGAACATCCCGACCGGCGTGCCCCTGGTGTACGAACTGGACGACGATTTGAAGCCGATCCGGCACTACTATCTGGGCGATCCGGAGAGAATCCAGGCGGCCATGGACGCGGTGGCTGCGCAGGGGAAGAAAAAGTAGAGCCAGGCGAGAGACGCTCGGGGATTCGCCCTGGCCACAGCCCCGCCGCTTGATCCATGCGGCGGTACCGGCGTACGGCACCCCGTACGGCCTACCAGTACTGGGTGATTTTGAGAATACCGGCCTATTTGCCCTTCTGCCCGGTCCTCCTAAAATCGCAGCGTAATGGAACCGAACGCGATACAGATCGTTACCACGATCGCCCTCATGGTCGCGGCAGGGGCGGTTGCACTGGTTTGCGACTATCTTCGAAATCGGTCGCAGCAACTGCGGGAACTGGCGCTGGAACTGGACGTTCGCAAGGAAATGACGGCAGCGCCGTCCCCGGGCGCACGCTCCGCGGCCACCGTCGCAGCAGCCCGCGTGGCTCGCCTTTCCGCCATGCAGCAAGAGGAGAAGCCCGCAGCCGATTATTCGCCCGCAATTCTCCACGGCCAAACCCAGGCTTCCCTGAACGAGGCCAAACCGGAACAGTTCGAGCGTCACTCCGCCGAATTTGTCCGCCCGGCCCTGGCCAGCGCCGCGGAGATGACTTCGCTGCGAGGTAATGGGCGGGCGCGCCGGCGCGCCATGCCTCCACCCGATGTTCCCTTGCCAAAACTGGACGATATGAACCCGCGTCAGGCACTTTCCGATTGGCTGGACCAGCGAGCGGCGAAGGCCCCCGCGAAGCACCCCGAACGCGTGATCGAAGCCGCAGTGATCGAAGCCCCCATCGAATTTCCGGCAACCGTTACCGCCCTCGAAGAGGGGACGCCTGCAGTCGTCTCGGCGGCGTCGGAAATGCAACCGGAGCCGCAGCTCGAACCGGTAGCGATCGCGGAGCCCGTAGTCGCGGAACCCGCAATCGCAGCGCCTCCGGAGCCGGAGCCAGTGGCCGAAACCGCGCCGGCCGCGGAGAAGGACGAACTCCGCCTGATCATTCGCCGCGCGCTCGCCAAGCGGAATCAGCAGACGGCCGCTCCAACCTCTGAACCGGTGAGGGAGGCCGCCGCAGTTGCTCCGGTTACTCCCGAGCCGGCTCCCGCGCCTGCCGTCGCGACTCCCGTTGTACAGGAACCAGCGCCCGAACCGGTGGCTGCTCCGGGTCCCGTGGCCGAGCAGGCTCCACGAAAGCTGAGCCTCTTCCTCAGCACCAGGAAGATCGAGGCGCCGGCGACTCCCAGCGCTCCGCCGCCGCGCTTTGAAGTGATCGAGGGCTCCGGCAATTCGGGGCATTCGTCGGAGGTGACGCTGCCGGCCGGCCTGCACGATCACGTTGTGCTGGAGCGCGCACTCTCCACGGGCAAGCCTTTTACGGGCCTGGCCATCTCGGTGGGGGTGAACGATGTCGAAGGGCGCACGTCGCGCAACGGCGATGTGATGCAGTCGGTCGCTTTCTTTATTCGCGGCCTGCTCAAAGAAACGGAATACGCGTGCCGTACCGACGAAGACGAGTTTCTGATCCTGTGCCCCGGCCTCGAGGGCGGCGCTGCGCAGAGCCGCCTGAATCGCGTGGCCGAGCAGCTCTGGGATTATCAGCTTCGCGGCGTTAGTACGTGGTCGATCCTGTTCAGTTGGGGCGGCGCCGATGTCCACCTGACCCGCTTGTCGGAAGCCATCGCCATGGCCACCGAACAGATGCGCCAAACTCGCCGGGGCCGGAAGATGGTCTCGGTGGATTCGATACGGCCCCTCCAGCGGGCGGCCATGTAACGAGATTGTCTACGTCCCGGTTGGTCCCTTCTTTCTTCTTCGGCGGCTGTGAAACATCAGCCGCCTTTTTCGTTTCGGTTACCCTGAGATTCTATGCCCGTGCCTCGGGTGCTTGTGCTGGGCCACCCGGAATCTCCCCATTTCCAGCTCTTCGGCGAACTGGCGCAGCCCACCGACGTGCATATTGGCGCGGATGCGGATTTCGTGGACCGGGAAACGCCACTGGCGGACGTGCTGGTGCAGGCGGGGGTGGACGGATCGATGTTCCGGCGCGCGTGGCCCCTGGCGAAGCGGGTGCGTTGGGTACATTCGCTGTGGGCGGGGGTGGATGGCATCATGACACCGGAGTTCGTGGCGAGCCCGGTGCCGTTGACCAACGCACGCGGAGTCTTCGCGGAGGCGCTCGGCGAGTACGCCATCGCCGCGATCCTGCATTTCGCCAAGAACATCCCGCTGATGTTGCGCAATCAGAACGCGCGACGCTGGGAGTGGCTGACCGTGGAGATGGCGCGGGGCCGGACGTTGGGCGTGGTCGGCTATGGCGAAATCGGGCGCGCTGCCGGGCGGCTGGCCGCGGCGATCGGGATGCGGGTGATCGCGCTGCGGCGCAGGCCGGAATTGTCGAGCGGCGATGGTATCGCTGAACGCGTCTATGCGCCGGCGCAGTTGCGCGAAATGCTGGGCGAGTCGGATTACGTGTTGCTGGCCATGCCGGCGACCGCGGAGACGCGGCACGCGATCGGCGCGGCCGAGCTGCGGGCGATGAGGTCTTCCGCGGTGCTCATCAATGTGGGACGCGGCAATGCCGTGGACGAGACCGCGCTGGTGGAGGCGTTGCGGGAGCGGCGGATTCGCGGGGCTGCGCTCGATGTGTTTGAAACCGAGCCGCTGCCGTCCGGGCATCCCCTGTACACGCTGGACAACGTTCTGATTTCGGCGCACTCGGCCGACCGCACGCCAGGCTGGCTGGACCGCGCGGTGCGCATGTTCATGGAGAACTATGGGCGGTTCGTGCGCGGCGAGCCGCTGCTGAACGTGGTAGACAAGAAGGCGGGCTATTGATGTTCGGTGCGATCGCCGCCCTCGTCTCGGCAGCGCTGTGCTGGTTCGGGACAGGTCTGCACCCGCTGTGGTTTCTGACCTGGCTGGCGCCGTTGCCGGTGCTCTGGTACGCGCGAACGGCGTCGTGGCGGGCGGCGGCGCTGGTGGCTTTCGCGGCGTGGTTCGCGGGCGGCTTCAACATGTGGGGCTATATGCATGGTCTGATCGGCCTGCCGGCCCCGCTGATCCTATTCTTCTTCGCGATTCCGGCGGTTGTGTTCGCGCTGGCGGTGCTGGCGTGGCGGCGCGAGATGCGAGCCGGGCGGGCGTGGAGGGCGGCTCTGCTCCCAGCGCTGGTCTGGGTGACGTCCGAATACCTTGCAACAATCACTTCTCCGCACGCGACGTTCGGAAGCCTCGCCTACACGCAGATGTACTGCCTGCCGATGGTGCAGATCGCATCGCTGACGGGGATCTACGGGATCAGCTTCCTGTTGTGGGTGGCGCCGTCCGCGCTGGCGACTCGCCGCTGGCGCGTGATGGCCGCGGTCGCCGTGTTGCTCGCAGCCGTAGTCGGATTTGGTGTGTGGCGGCTTCGGCCAGGAACAGGGGGAGATGTGCGTGTCGCGCTCATCGCCTCCGATGCGCCCCAGGATCACTGGGCAAAGGACGACCAGGAAGCCCTGGCGATCCTGAGCCGCTATGCCGCACAGGTGGAGAGCGTCCATCGCGCGGACATTGTGGTGTTACCGGAAGACCTCGGCCCGGTGCCGAACTCCGCGCTCGGCCGGGCAAGCGCCATTCTGGGCGATGCCGCACGGCGAGCCGGCGTCGAGCTGGTTGCCGGACTGCGCATCGGACAGACTCCACCCATGCTGAATGAGGCGCTGGTGTTCGGATCGGATGGCACTCTCAGGGCCGCATACGAAAAGCATCATCTGATTCCGGGCCTCGAGGATGGCATCGTTGTGGGTTCGCAAATTGTCACGCTGCCGGGCCGACTGGGCCTGCAGGGGGTGCAGATCTGCAAGGATCTCGACTTCCCCGCCCTGAGCCGCGAATACGGCCGGCGAGGTGTTGGCCTGCTACTGGTGCCCGCGTGGGACTTCGACGCAGACGGCTGGCTGCACGGGCGGATGGCGGTGCTGCGCGGCGTGGAGAACGGGTTCGCCGTCGCGCGGGCGGCCCGCAACGGCCTGCTGACGCTCAGCACCAGTCGCGGACTCGTTACGCTGGAGCGGGCGACATCTCGCGCCGGTTTTGTGGTCGCCGAAGGAGCAATTCGAGAAGACCACGACGACACCCTCTACACCAAAGCGGGCGACTGGTTCGCGTGGGTGTCGATTGCCGCACTCGCGGCGCTGCTGGCCACCGGATGGAGAAGACGTGCCGATCTCATTCGATGATGTCGCTCGCGCGGCCGAGCGGATCTGCGGCATCGCTCATCGCACCCCGGTGATGACGTCGCGGCTCTTCGATGAGCGGGCCGGCGTTCAGGCGTTTTTCAAGTGCGAGAACCTGCAGCGTGGCGGCGCGTTCAAGATTCGCGGCGCGACGAACTTCGCGTACTCCATTCCGCAGGCGGATATTGGCCGCGGTCTGGTGGCCTGTTCGTCGGGCAATCATGCCCAAGCCGTGGCGATCGCGGCGGCGCTGCGCGGCGTGCCCGCAACCATCGTGATGCCCGACGATTCCCCGAAAACCAAGCTGGAGGCCAGCCGAGCTTACGGCGCAAACATCGTCATGTACAACCGCCAGCGCGAGGACCGCGAAGCCATCTCCCGCCGGATTGCCGATGAAACCGGCGCGACGTTCATCCATCCCTACGACCATGAGTGGACCATGGCCGGACAGGGCACGGTGGCGCTGGAGCTGCTCGAGCAGCAACCGGACCTTGACGCGTTGCTGATTCCGGTCGGCGGCGGTGGGTTGTGCGCGGGATGTTCGGTGGCGGCGAAAGCGCTGCGGCCTGCGATACGCGTGTTGGGCGCGGAACCCGAGACGGCCAACGACACGTGGTTGTCGCTTCGGGCGGGCGAGCGCGTGTCGATTGCACCACCGGCGACGTCAGCCGATGGCTTGCGCGCGCCGACTCCCGGCGCGCTGACATTCCCAATCCTTTGGCGGAACGTCGAAGCGGTTCTGCTGGTGAGCGAGAGCGAGATCAGTGAGGCGGTGCGATTCCTGCTGACGCGCCTCAAATTCCTGGTGGAGCCGAGCGGCGCGGTGGGCGCGGCCGCGGCGCTCTTCCACAAACTGCCGCCCGGCATCCGGCGGGTGGGCATGGTGCTCACCGGCGGTAACGTGGACCTGGATTACCTTCGGGCGCTGTAAAGCTGCCGCCGGTCAGGCCGCCCTGCCGTGGTCCTCCGCCACTTTCCGCAACTGCGCGCGGAGCTTCAGATCGTAGTACGAATAAAAGCGCGCCCGCTCGAACTGATGATTGGCGATGGCGTGCTCCATGCGCCGCAGGTTCGTTTCAATCTGTGTCTGCAGCTTCACGGCCGGGCTGGGATCTTCCACCACCGGGGGATTCCGCCGGAAGCGCTCCGCCGTCGCACCGGAGATCAGGCCGGCGAATTCCCGCGCGCAGAACCACAGCCGCTCCCGCCAGCCGCGCCGCTCATTCGCCGCCGCCGCGAAGACCGCCGTCATCTCCGCGCCGAACTGCTCCCGGTGCTCGCGCGGGTACAACCTCAGAAAGACTCTCCACAGCCAGCTCACGATCTTGCCTCCCTCATGCGCAGCCGGACCGCGGCGGCCCGAGTCAATCGCTTCATGCGCTCGAGTTCCATCTGCAACTGCCGCAGGCCCTCGGACGTGAGCCGGTACGCCTGCTTCTCGCGCGAGGTGTCGTCCTGTTCGAAGCGCTCAATCCAGCCGTCGTCCAGCAGGCGGCGCAGCGCGCCGTAGAGCGTGCCCGTGCTCAGCCGAACGCGCCCGCCGCTGAGCGTCTCGATGTCCTTCATGAGGGCGTATCCATGCCGCGGCTGCGCGGCCAGGCTGGCGAGGATCAGCAGCACCGCTTCGCTGACCGGTCCATCCGTCCGCGTGGCGTCATGTCGTTCTATGACCTGTCGCATAACGATATATTAGCCCGAGGCGCCCATTATATCAATACTTCCGTACTGTACCCCCGGTACTGGTGTCCCGCCGCCGCCGATTCGGGCGCTTCCACGGGCTCACTTAGGGTATTAGGCGCATTGGTGCGCGGCCCGTTCCCGGTTACTCTCGCATTGTACGGATTTGATCCACCAGGAGAACGAGGGATGAAGAGGATACGTACTTTGCTTCTTATGGCCCGTGTGTGGAAAGACACCCGCGGTCAGGACCTGATTGAATACGCACTGATGGCCGGCTTCGTCGCCGTTGCTGCTGGCGCGATCATGCCCAATGTGGCGACCAGCATCAGCACCATCTTCAGCAAAATCGGCAGCGTGATGAGCGTGGCCGCTAACCAGGGCAGCTAGGCTGCATAACCGACGAACCCGGAAGCGGCCTTGACCGTGAGCCGCTCCGAGTGGGACCGTTTGGACTCTCCCGGGCGGGCAGCGCGATGGCGCTGCCCCTCGCTTTTTTTTGAAATCGCCTGCAACGGACGCAAGGGCGTCCGCCGCGGCTGACGTCTCCCTCCCTCCGCTTTACCTTCCCCCAGCCATTCGATAGACTCGTCGCTTAAAGGACAAAATGCTCGCGCAAACGGAGGGTTGTACAACTCCGGCGACGCCGGCGGTTCAGCCGGCCTTCCAACCCGCCAGCGCACCCGACTACGTGCCCAGGCCGCGGCTCGAGGAACTCCAGCTTCACCGTCTGCGCGCCGTGGCGGAACGGGCCTGGCAGCGCGTCCCGCTGATTCGCGCACGCATGGATGAGCGCGGCCTTACACCAGAGGATATCCGCTGCATCGGCGACGTCGCGCGCCTGCCTTTCACGGTCAAGACCGATCTGCGCGACACGTATCCGTTCGGGTTGTTTGCCAGTCCCATGCGCGACATCGTGCGGCTGCACGCCTCCAGCGGAACCACCGGCAAGCCCATCGTGGTGGCGTACACGGGCGAGGATCTGAACGTGTGGTCGTCGGTGATGGAGCGCGCCTTCGCCGTCTGCGGTCTGCACGAAAACGACATCATCCAGAATGCCTATGGGTATGGGCTTTTCACCGGCGGGCTGGGCGCACACTACGGAGCGGAGCGGCTGGGCGCCACGGTGATACCCATTTCCGGCGGCAACACCGACCGGCAGATCATGGTGATGCGCGATTTCGGCGTCACCGCCGTCTGCTGCACGCCCTCTTACTTCCTGCACCTGCTCGACCGCGCCGGCGAACTGGGCGTCGATCTTCGCAGTCTGCCGTTGCGCGCGGGCGTGTTCGGCGCAGAACCGTGGACCACGGCAATGCGCGCGCGGATCGAGGAGATGGCGGGCATTCGCGCCTTCGATATTTACGGCCTGTCGGAGATCATCGGGCCGGGCGTGGCCATCGAGTGCGAATGTCAGAACGGCCTGCACATTTTCGAGGACCACTTCTACCCCGAGATCATCGACCCGGAGACCGGCCAGCCGCTGCCGGACGGCGTCGAGGGCGAACTGGTTCTGACCACGCTGAGCAAGCAGGCCATGCCGATGATCCGTTACCGCACCCGCGACATCACCGCGCTGATCCCCGGCCCATGTCCATGCGGGCGAACGCTGCGGCGCATGCAGCGGATCTCGCGGCGCAGCGACGATATGCTGATCATCCGCGGCGTAAACGTGTTTCCGTCGCAGGTGGAATCGGTTCTGCTGGAGATGGAAGGCACGCTGCCGCACTACCGCATCATTCTGACGCGCGAGCACGGGCTCGATCAGATGGAGGTTCAGGTGGAAGTGACCGCGCACATGTTCAGCGACCGCGTGGGGGCTCTCGAAACGCTGCACGACGAGCTGGCCGACGCCATGGAGCGCGTGCTGCAGTTGCGCACGCGGATTACGCTGGTGGAGCCGCGCACGATTCCGCGCAGCGAGGGCAAGTCGCAGCGAGTTATCGATCGGCGGTCGTCATGAAGGTTACGCAGCTTTCTGTTTTCGCCGAGAACAAACCCGGACACATTCTGGCGCCATGCCGCCTGCTGGCCGAAGCGGGGGTGGATATCCGCGCCCTTTCGCTGGCGGACACGCAGCGCTTCGGCATTCTTCGGTTGATTGTGTCGGACTGGCAGGCCGCATCGAAGCTGCTGGAGGAGGCGGGGTTCCTCGTGCGCGCCACGGAGGTGCTGGCGGTGGAGGTGCCCGACCACCCCGGCGGCCTCGTGCACGTGCTTTCCGCGTTCGAAGGCAGCGACATTAACATTGAGTACATGTACGCCTTCCCGTTCGCGCGCGAGGAGCGCGCGGTGCTGGTGTTCCGCTTCGACAATCCCGACGCCGCCATGGCGCGCCTGCGCGCGGCGGGGATTGCCATGGTGGAGCGTGACGAGTTGTTCGCCGGAAGCGTGGCGCGGTAATGCCCATCGCCGAAACCATCGCCGAACAACTGGAGCGGGCTTCCTGGATCCGGCGCATGTTCGAGGAAGGCGCGAAGCTGAAGCGCGAACGCGGCGCCGACAACGTATTCGATTTCACGCTGGGCAATCCCGACGTTGAACCGCCGCCCGAAGTGGTCGAAACACTGCGTCGGGTTGTGACGGCGAACCGGCCGGGCTCGCACGGCTACATGCCGAACGCGGGCTATCCGGAAGTGCGCGAGATTGTCGCCGCGAAACTGCGCCGCGAGACGGGCCTCGATTTCACCGCCGAGGACGTCTTCATGACGGTGGGTTCGGCGGGCGCCTGCAACGTCATCCTGAAATCGATTCTCGATCCCGGCGATGAGGTGATCGTGCTCACGCCGCGCTTCTCCGAGTATCCGTTCTACGTGACCAATCACGCCGGGCGGATGGTCCCGGTGGAGACGGACGCCAGCTTTCTTCCCGACGCGGACCGCATTGCCGCGGCTCTGACGGCGCGCACGCGGGCCATCATTCTGAACACGCCGAACAATCCCACCGGCCGCATCTACGGCGAATCGGTGCTGCGCGATATCGACGCCGTGCTGGCGCGCGCCGGCCATCCCATTACGGTGATCAGCGACGAGCCTTATAAAGCGCTGGTCTACGATGGGCGGCGGCAGCCCGAAGTGGCGTCCCTGATCGGGCCTACGGCGATCTGCAATTCGTGGTCGAAATCGCAGGGGATTTCGGGCGAACGCATCGGCTATCTGGCGCTCTCGCCGCGCCTCGCGGACCTCGCGGATCTGCGCCGCGCGTGCACCTTCAGCAACCGCATTCTCGGGTTCATCAACGCGCCGGCGATCTGGCAATGGGTGATGGCCGAAGCCGCCGACGCGACCGTGGACGTCGCGGGCTACCAGCGAAAACGCGACGTTCTCTGCGGCGCGCTCAAGGCGATCGGCTACGACGTGACGCGCCCCGAAGGGACTTTCTACGTGTTCCTGAAGACCCCCATCCCCGATGACATTGCCTTCGTCCGCCTGCTCACCGCCGAGGGCGTTCTCGCCGTGCCCGGCGCCGGGTTTGGACGCAGCGGTTATATGCGCCTTTCGCTCACCATCCCGCTCGATCAGATTGAGCGCTCCATCGCCGGGTTCGAGCGCGGATTCCACGCGGCGGGCTTCTAAGCCGACGGCGGGCACAACGGAGCGGACCGCCCGGCTTTGCCCCGAATACGCCGTGGGCGGCTCCGCCCTGTGGCTTTCCGAGCATATGCCGGGCACAACGGAGCGGACCGCCCGGCTTTGCCCGAATACGCCGTGGGCGGCTCCGCCCTGTGCCCGCCTGCTACGATGAGCATTCACGCCAGGTGGCTGGAGGCATGTCGCAAAGAAGTGTTCTGGTAACGGCTGCTTTGACCGCCCCCGGCATCGCCGCGACAAAATCACTCGCGCGCGCGGGGTTCCGGGTGCTCACCACCGATACGCGGTCGTTGCCGCTGAAAGCGCGCTCCCGATATTCCCATAGCGAGACGATTCTGTTCGCGACCGACTGGCGTGATTTCGAACATTCGCTGGTGACTCTGGTGGAGCGTCTCCGTCCGGACGTGCTGTTGCCCATTGGGAGCCGCTGGACCCTTGCGGCCAGCCGAAATCGCCGTGAATTGAGTGCGCTCACTGCGCTGAACATACCGGCGCTCGAGGCCTTTCGCGCGGCCTTCAACAAGGCTGTGTGCATGGCCGAGTGCCGCCGGCTCGGCATTCCCGCACCGGCGGTCTACTCGGCGGACGAGGCCGCGGAGGTGCTTGATCGCGATCGCAATGCCGCGTTGGTGGTGAAGCCGGGCTTCGATGCCGGAGCCGCTGAAGGAGTGAGGTACGCACGAAATCCCCATGAGTTGAAAGCCGCGATTGCGGCGTGCGAGGCGCAATACGGAGCGCCGCTGATCCAGGACTATATCGCCGGCGGCTCGGAAAGCATGACCTGCGTTATGCTGCTTTTTTCTCCGCAGTCGCAACTGGTGGCCAGTTTCGCGGCCCGCAAGAGCCGACAGTGGCCGCAGAGCGGCGGATTGATGGCTGCCGGCGAAAGCATCCCGTGCGAACCCTTCGTCCACCGGCTCCTGCCGTTCTTCGAGCACTGGGGATGGCGCGGTCCAGCCGAGGTCGAACTCAAGCGCGACCCGCGCGATGGCCAGGATAAGGTGATCGAGATCAACCCGCGATTCCCGGCTTATCTTCGCTTTCCCGTCGAATGCGGGCTCGACTTCCCATTGCTGGCTGCTCGACTCGCGCTTGACCGCGGTCACCTGCCTCCGGCCGCTTGCCGCGCCGGACTTCGTTACCTGAATCCCGGCTTGTGTTGGCGAACGCTCGTCGACGATCTGAGTCACGGCAGATTGCCGGGTTCGTTCGCGCTCTGGACGATTCCCGGAGCCGCGGCGGCTTTTCGATCTGTCGGCCACGCTGCCGATGACCCCTTTCCGTTCCTGGGTCGCTGCCTCCAGGCGCTGGTTCGTCAACCGGAGGGCGTGCTGTACCCGCCGCCGGTCGTCTACGAGTAGCCGGCTGGCCGCCTGTTACGATAAGCATTCATGCCCATTTATCAGGTCGTGGTTCTGGCCATCATCCAGGGGCTCACGGAGTTCCTGCCGATCAGCTCCACGGCCCACCTTGCTCTCGCGCACTGGCTGTTCGGGTGGGGCTTCAAGGAAGGCACGAGTCTCGATTTTTCGTTCGACGTCGCGCTGCACGTGGGCACGCTGCTGGCCGTGATCCTGTACTTCATTCGCGACTGGCTGCAGATCCTCGCCCATGGGTTCGGCATCAATTTCGGCCACGACCGGCAACTCGCGCACAACCGTGGCTTGCTGTGGCTCCTGCTGGGTGGCACCATTCCTGTCGGAATTGCCGGCCTTGTGTTCGGCAAGCATGCCGAGGGCGACTGGCGCAGCCCGTGGGTGATCGCCTCGACGCTCATCATCGTGGGCGTGCTGATGTGGATCGCCGACGGGGCCGGAGCGCGGAACAAGGATATGGGATCGATGGGGACGGGCGACGCGGCGGCCATCGGCTTTGCCCAGGCGTTCGCCATTGTCCCGGGCGTTTCGCGCAGCGGAATCACCATCACGGCCGGCCTGTTTCGCAATCTCGACCGTGAAGCCGCCGCGCGCTTTTCGTTCCTGCTCTCCACGCCGGCCATTGGCGCGGCCGCGGCGAAAGCCTTCTGGGACCTGCACAAACATTACGGCGGCATCCCACTGGAGATGCGCATGCCCTGCGCGATCGGCGCGCTGGTAAGCGCGATCGTGGGCATGGTGGTGATCGCTTTTCTGCTGGAATACCTGCGCCGCCATTCGCTGCGCGTGTTTGCGGTGTATCGCGTCGCCGTGGGCCTGGCGGTGATCGGACTGACCCTCGCCGGCGTGAGCCGGGGCTGACCGGGCGAACCCTGGTTCTCTCTTCTCTGGGACGGCGCAGTGAGCCGTTTTCCGTGGTACAGTCCTTGAAATGAGAACTGTCGCAGTGGTGCTGCTCGCGGCGACCGCGGCGTTCGGACAGAAGATAAACATCCAGTTCGACGAAGCCGCCGATTTCAGTAAGTACAGGACGTTCGCGATACGCGGCGGCGTTCTGAACAGCAGAAATCCCGCGCTGAACAGCGAGCTGGTGAAGAAGCAGATCGAGGCGGACATTGCGAAGGACCTGTCCGCGCGGGGCCTGACCCAGGTTGCCGATTCGGCCGATCTCAACGTGCGCTACCATTTCGGCGCGGCGCGAAAGGCCGAGGTGGAGGCATTTCCGGCGGGATGGCGCGGCTGGGGGACGCGTTACGTGCGCGTACCGTACACGGAGGGAACGCTGGTCATCGATCTGCGCGATCCCTCGACGCGCTCACTGGTGTGGCGCGGCATTGCCAGCGAGGAGAAGAACGACCCCAGTAAGATCCAGGGCAAGCTGGACGACATGGTGCGAAAATCGATCGAGAAGTACCCGCCGAAGGTGAAGTAGCAGGGGGACACGCGGCGTCAGCCGCGTCGTTTGGCCGGTACCGAAAGGACGCGGCTGGCGCCGCGTGTCCGTCGCACGCAAAGTGAACGGTATTGGGACTAGAGCACCACGCGAACGTCGCCGTCGCGGCGGGTGACACGCTCACGATCGAGAAACTCCAGCAATGGAATTGCGTATTTGCGCGAGATGCCGGTCCAGGTCTTGAAATCGGCGACGGCGAAGCGAAGGCCTTTGCGCTGAGTCAGAAGTTCGCGCAGCCGGGCGATGGCGGCGGCGTGAAAGACCAGGTCGTCGCCCACGCGGATGAGCTTCTTCTCGCGCAGCAAGAGGTGCAGAAGTGTGCGGGCACGGGCGGGCTCGATACCGGCTGTGGCGAGGACTTCTTCGACCGGCGGCACGGCGAACCCAGCGGCCTCTAATGCGGCCTCCATGCGCTCGGTGGCTTCCTTGTCCGCGTCGCGCAGGGCCGCGCGATGGGAGGACAAGCGAACCGTGTCTCCTGCCGCAACGAATTCGGGCGCGCCGGTAAGAAGCGCATCGAATACGGCGGACGGCGCATCCGGCACAACTCGGCCGCGCAGGTCTTCGCGCGGCATTCCCTCCAATAGCGGATTCTGCCGATGAAACGCGGTGAGCTCCGCCCGAACCGCCGCGACTTTCGCGCTGAACCAGATCGGATCGGCGAACCAGCCGGACAGAATCACCAGACCGGCCACGCGCGCGGCTTCCTCAATCTCGGCTTCTCGTAAGCCGGTACGGGCCACCAGAGCGGCGAGTCCCCTGCCCCCATCCGATTCCCGCGCCAGCAGAGCGATTCGTTCGGCGATGGCGCCACACCGGAGCGTCTCGAGGCGCCCGACGGGGGCGCGGGTCGGCGGCGCGATGTCCAGCACTACGCCGCCGCCGATAGTGGTGACCGGCGAAAATCGGCGAACGATGAAGCGATCGCCAGGCAGCGTCAACAGCGGTTCCCGGAGAAGAACCCGCACATAATCGGTCGAACCGGGTTCGATCATGGTGCGCCCGCTGAGAATCCGAACTTCGCCCACCAGCTCCGCGGCGCCGCTGTGAAAGTGCACGGGAGCGCGATGCTTCAGCGGCGGAGCGCCGGGGAGCAGCACGAGCGAACAGTCCACCTGCGCGGTCGCGTGGAAGCGTCCGGGAGCCGACAGGACCATCCCGCGGCGCAGTTCGGCTGCCTCAATACCAGTGAGATTCAGCGCGGTCCGCTGTCCCGCCGTCGCCGTTCTCGCGGGCTCATTGTGCACCTGCAATCCGCGCACGCGCAGCCGCCTGCCCCCGGGGTGCAGCTCCACTTCGTCCTCCACGCCGACCACGCCGGCGATCAGCGTCCCCGTCACCACCGTGCCGAATCCCTTCATCGTGAAGGCGCGGTCGATGGGCAGGCGAAACCAGCGCGAGGAATCCTTTTCGCGAACCGATACGGCGGCGGCCGCGAGCGCGGATCGCAGCTCCTCGATTCCCGCCCCCGTGCGCGCGCTCACCGCGATCACCGGCGCAGTCTCGAGAAACGAGCCCTTCGCGAATTCCTCCACCTCGCAGCGCGCCAGATCGAGAAGATCGCGCTCCACGAGATCCGCTTTGGTGAGGGCGACGACGCCTCGGGAGATTCCGAGGAGGCGGCAGATATCGAAGTGTTCCCGCGTCTGCGGCCTGATCGACTCGTCCGCGGCAACGACAAACAGTACAATATCGATTCCGGCGGCTCCGGCCAGCATGTTGCGGATGAACCTTTCGTGGCCGGGCACGTCTATAATACTGAGGCGTAGATCGGGCGCCGGATCAAGGTGCGCGAACCCCAAATCGATGGAGATGCCACGCTCTTTCTCTTCCTTCAGCCGGTCGGTATTGACGCCGGTGAGAGCCTCGACCAGGGCGGTTTTGCCGTGGTCGATATGGCCGGCCGTTCCGATAACGACATGCTTCATCGCGCTACTTATCTTAGCCAGCGCTGCGCGGGCCCTGGCGATCGGCGCGCCCGCGGCCGGCGATGAGACGCCGACGTTCCGCACCGGTGTGTCGAATGTCCGCGTGGAAGTTCAGGTGACCAATCCCGCCGGCGAGCCCATTCGCGGACTGGAAGCGGGGGATTTCGTGCTCACCGACGAGGATCGCGCGCGGGAGATCCTCTCCTGCGATCAGGCCAACGAACGGGCTTCCATCGTGCTGCTGATGGATGTCAGCGAAAGCATGCAGAAGTACCTGCAGACGATCACTCGCAATGCTCAGGCGGCGCTGCGGGTTCTGCGGCCCGCCGACCGGGTGGCGGTTGTGGTCTACGCGAAGATCGCGGAGGTGCATCAGGATTTCAGCGACAACCTGGCGGAGACGGCGCGGCAGATCCCGCTGGCGATTACGGGCCATGACGTGGGCTACACCACGAACATCAACAACGCGGTGCTGGTGGCGGCGGACCTGATCGAGAAGAACGCCGAGGAGATGAACGGTCACCACGTGGACCCGGGCCGCCGGGCGATTCTGATCATCACCGACAACCTGGCGACCAATCACCTGCTTCCCGACGATGTGGTGATCCGCGAGCTGTATCGGGCCGAGACTTCGCTGAACGCGATTGTGGTGGGGCGGGCGATTCGTCCCAGTCCGCCGGCGCCGGGCGCCGAGAACACGCCGGCCGACGTTTATCACCTGGCGGAAGAAACCGGCGGGGACGTGATTCGCGCCGATGGGCCGGAGGATGTGCTGCGGACAATGATCGAGCGCATTCGCTTCCGGTACACGTTGGCATACCGGCCGCCGGTGGCGCGGGCCGGGGAGTTCCGCCGCATTCATGTGGATCTGTCGCCGGACGCGCGGCGGCGTTATCCGGACGCAGTACTGCGGGCGCGCACGGGCTATTACGCGGCGGCTTCCTGAACTAACTCCGTTCGGCTCCTCGAAAAAAGCTCCTGCCGGGCGATAAGGGACATAGGCCCCACCATATGGTCTCGCTCAGACAATACATCGACATCTCGGAATGCCAGGAAGTTCTTGCGGCAGTGACAGAAGCACACTCGCTGTTGTTGCAGGCGCTGGACGAGTCGGTGGTGGATGCGGCCGAGCCGGGGGCCGCTCTGCTGGTGCATCGCCGCCTGGCGCGGCTGCGGCCGAAAATCGAATCGGCCATTGCTTCGGGCATGGCACCGAAGATCGTGACGCACGCGGGGGAGGCGCGCGACGCTGCGCTGCGCTACCGCGATGAGGCAACCATGGCAGTGGACCGCGCTCTGCGCGAACTGGAGAACACCTCCACTGCACTGAAGGACGTGCTGGCCACGCTGGCTCAACGGGACAGCAGTGACGTCGCCGACGTGGAGCGCGAGTTCCGGGAACTGGAATCGGCGCTGGCCATCCCCGATCCGGAACAGATGCGCGCCGAGCTGCAGCGGGGACTGTCCCGCCTGCGCGTGCAGTTTGAGAACCTGCAGCGCGAAAAAGACGGCGTTATCGTAACGCTGCGCGACGAACTCCGCACCCTGCAGAAGAAAGTGGAGAAGGCGGTCTTCCGGCCGGATGCGCCCGGGTTCGCCACGGTCCTCCCGCGCGAGGAATTCGAGGCGTTCGTGGAGCTGGAGATGGAGAGCGGGTCTTCGTTTTGCCTGGTCTACGCCACCATCGCCAACCTGTCGCGCATCGAGCGTTTTCACGGAGCCGACGCGAGTCAGGCCGCGATTGCCGCTTTCACCGCGCAACTACAGGAACACCTGCGCGACAGCCTCGCCGTGGGCCGCCTCAGCCCGAATCAGTTCTGCTGCGTAGTGAACTGCTCGTACGACGAGGCCATGCGTCAGGTGCATCATATGACCACGGCATTCAGCGAACAGACGGACTCGCACGGCCCTTTGATGCCACGCCTCATGACGGTGCGCTTCGCCGCCGAAGACGGCATCGAGCGGCTGCACCGGAAATTCGCCGAATTGCAAAGGCAGAACCACTAGCGGCTGTCGGGGGCGTGTAGTCCCGCTCAACAGGACTGGCTGCCCCTTCAATTCGCCCGTTCGCGCGCGGCGATGCCGTCGCCGGTTCACCAGCCAACCGTCGTCCCCCGATTCTGCTGGTCGAGCCAGGCCTGCAGCGGGGCAAAATAATCGAGAATTGCCGTCGCATCCATTTCGCGCTGGCCGGTCAGCTCGTACAGGGCGTCTGGCCAGGGTTTGCTCTGGCCCATCTCCAGCATGGCGTTGAACCGGCGGCCTGCATCTTTGCTGTCGTAAATCGAGCAGCGATTCAGCGGCCCGGTGCAGCCGGCGGTCTTTGCCAAAGCGCGGTGAAACTGGAACTGGAGAATATCGGCGAGGAAATAGCGGGTGTAGGGGACGTTGGCCGCGACGTGGTATTTTGCGGCGGGATCGAAATCGGATTCGCCGCGCGCCACGGGCGGCGCCACTCCCTGATATTTCAGGCGCAGATCCCACCAGGCGCGGTTATATTCGTCCGGCGTGATTCGGCCGCTGAAAACTTCCCAGCGCCAGCGGTCGATGAGCAGGCCGAACGGCAGGAACGCGATCTTCTCCAGCGCTTTTCGCAACAACAGGCCGATGTCCTTCGACGGCGGCGGCGCGGAATCCAGCAGTCCGACTTTCACCAGATACTCGGGCGTGACCGAGAGCGCGATGGTATCGCCAATGGCTTCGTGGAATCCATCGTTGGCGCCGTTGCGAAACAGGAAGGGCTGGCGCTCGTAGGCGCGCTGGTAGAAATTGTGGCCGAGCTCGTGGTGAATGACGATGAAGTCCTCGGCGGTGGGTTCGAGGCACACTTTAACGCGCAGATCGTGCTGGCCGTCCACGTCCCAGGCGCTGGCGTGGCAAACGACCTCGCGATCGCGCGGGCGGACGAAGAGCGAGCGCTGCCAGAAAGTCTCCGGCAGCGGAGAGAAACCGAGCGAGATGAAGAAACGCTCGGCATATTTCACCATTTGCTGCGCGTCGATTTTGCGCGCTTCGAGGATTTTCGTCAGATCGTAGCCGGGATCGGCGTCGGCGGGGGCGACCAGCGGGTAGATGTTACTCCAGTCCTGCGCCCACATATTGCCGAGCAGGTCGGCGCGAATGGGGCTGCCGGCAGGCTGAGCGTCGCCATATTTCTGGTGCAGGCGGTTGCGCACGTAGGCGTGGAGCGAAAGGTAGAGCGGCCGGACCTGATTCCAGAGACGATCGGTTTCCGCCGCGAATCGATCCGCCGGCATGTCGTATTGTGAACGCCACATCGCGCCGGTGTCGGCAAACCCGATCTCCCGCGCGCCTTCATTCGCCAGTTCCACGTAGCGCTGGAAGGGACGGCGCATGGGCGGAGCAATCGCGTGCCAGTGCAGCCAGGCCTGTTTCAGTTCCTCGGCATCCTGGCTTGTGCGCAGGATGCGGCTGAGATCTTCGAGGTCAAGGCAATTGCCCCCTCCCGGCGGACAGTACTTGCCTTTTCCGTACGTATCTTCCATGCCCGATGTGATGCGGGTCAGCTCGGCGGCTTTGGCCGGATCGGAGGGCGCGGCGACCGTCAGCGACAACTTCAGCAGGAGGAACTTGCGCGCCAGCTCGGGCGGGAGGGCAAGGCCGGTGAAAGGCTGCGCCTGGTGAACGTATTCGACGGTCTGGCGAATATTCTCCTCGTCCGCTTTGGCGGCCAGAATCTCGGTGTCGTCGGTGATGTAGGTGTCCTTCACCCACGAGGCCCGGTTGTCGGTGACCCCGAGTCCGTCGAGAGTCGATTCGACCTTTTCCATGAATCGGCGGGCGTCGTCGACGGAAGGGGCCGGTGGCGCGGCGAACACAAGGGGCGCCAGGGCGAATAAGATAACGATTCGATGTAAGCTGCGTCGCATGCCCACCAACATACACCCGCGTGCATCCAGCCGGAATCGTGGGCGCAGCGCGACCCACTTTCTGTATAATGGGGCTGCCCGTTTCCGGGGAACAACTTTATATGCGCCGCTTTGTGGGTCATTTCACAAACGCGCTCCTGCTTTCTTCGTGCCTTGTCGGCGTTGCCGCCCTCGCCGCGGACCGGATCGTCGCTCCGGTGGACTCCCAGCAGACCGTACCCCTGGGAGCCCGGATCAGCTCACGAGCGCGACCGCAATACGATCGGGGACCGCTGGATGCTTCCACGCGCCTGAATTATCTGACATTGCTGTTAAAACCGGCCAGTGGCCTGGAGTCGTTTCTGCGGGAACAGCAGGATCCGTCGTCGGCCAATTACCACCGCTGGCTGACGCCCGAGCAATTTGCCGATCGATTTGGCCTCAGTAACAACGATATTGCAAAGCTGACGTCGTGGCTGCGGTCGCAGGGGCTGACCGTTCACGATGTCGCGCGCGGGCGCGTCTGGATCACGTTCAGCGGCGACGCCGGCGACATTGAGCGCGCGTTTCGCACCGAGATTCACCGCTATCGTGTAGACGGCAAGGATCATTATGCAAATACGACGCTGCCGTCCATTCCGGCGGCCTTTGCAGGCGTCATAGGCGGGATTCAGGGGCTCGACGATTTTGGCCTGACGCCTCTGTACATGAAGGCGCGGACGACACCTGACTTCAACAGTGGCGGCTACCACTTCCTGGCGCCCGACGATATCGCGACGATTTACGACATTGCGCCGCTGTACAGCGCGGGCGTCGATGGCACCGGACAAAAAGTGGTGGTGGTGGGCGAAACGGATGTGGACATCACCGACATTGAGACTTTCCGGAAGCAATACAATCTGCCGCCCAACGACCCGCAAACGGTGCTCTACGGAACCGATCCCGGCACCACCGACAGCCTGATCGAGGCGGATCTGGATCTCGAGTGGAGCGGTGCGGTGGCGCGCAACGCCACGGTCATCTATGTGTATTCGCAGAGCGTTTTCACGTCGGCGCAATATGCCGTGGATCAGAATCTCGCGCCGGTGATCACGTTCAGTTACGGCGGCTGCGAATACGACGAGATGCCTGCGTTCCGCTCCGTGGCTCAGCAGGCATCGGCGCAGGGAATTACCTGGATGGTGGCCTCCGGAGACTGGGGCGCGGCCACCTGCGACATCACCGTGGAAACGCCGCAGGCGGCGAAGGGGCCCTCCGTTTCGTTCCCCGCCAGTTTCCCGGAAGTCACCGCGGTGGGGGGCACGGAATTCAGCGAGGGAACCGGCGATTACTGGAGCGCCAGCAATTCGGCCAATGGGGCATCGGCGCTTTCGTGGATTCCTGAAATCGCGTGGAACGATTCGGCGGAGCGGAATGCGTTGGCGGCCAGCGGGGGCGGGGCGAGCGCGGTGTATCCGAAACCGGTGTGGCAAACCGGGCCTGGCGTGCCGACCGATAGCGCACGCGATCTGCCCGACGTGGCGTTCTCCGCGTCGCCCGATCACGACGGCTACGAAATCTACTCCGGCGGGGAATGGCAGGTTATCGGCGGGACATCGGTGGCCAGCCCGGTTTTCGCGGGAATGGTGGCGCTGCTGAATCAGCATCTGGGGCAGAGCGGACTGGGCAACATCAATTCCATGCTCTATCAGATGGCGCAATCGACCGCGGACGTGTTCCACGACGTCACCGCCGGCAACAACATGGTGCCGTGTGTTCAGGGCAGCCTGGGCTGCGTCAACGGCATGCTCGGTTACAGCGCGGGGCCCGGTTACGACCTGGTCACCGGACTGGGGTCCGTGGATGCGGCGAATCTTCTGAACGAATGGAAGCTCGGGGCGCCGACGACGACGACGCTGACTGTCACCCCTGCCAGCAACATCGCGCTGACGGACACGGTTCAGTTGGCCGCCGCGGTTTCCGCCTCGGATGCCAAAACCGCGCCCAGCGGCACAGTCACCTTCTTCGCGGACGACGTGGTGCTTGGTTCGGCGGTGCTGAGCGCGAGCGGCGCCACGGCTAATGCGAGCATTTCCATCGCGGCGACTCTTTTTGCCGGCGGTTCCGGAACGCTGACCGCCTATTACAGCGGCGACGGCTTTTTCGGCGCCTCGTCGGGTTCGGCGAAGGTGACGCTGCAGTTGCCATCCGGCGGCTCCTTCGTGGTGCCCATGGTGACGCCCAACCCCGTGTACGAGGAAGCGTCGTCCCTCGGCCCCATCTGGCCCTACTCCTTATCGCTGAGCAATAAGGGCAACACCTCCACTACCGTGACGAACTTCACCATCAATGGCGTCGGACAATCGCTGCGGGATTTTGCGAATACGGTGATTCCTCCCGGCCAGACGATTTCGACGTCGCTGTACGGTCACGGACTAACGGCGCCGGTGAATCGCGACTTCCATTTTGCGGGCGTCGATCAGGGTGGCGCGCAATGGTCCACCGATATCACGGTGCCGTTCCTTCCGACGACACTTCTGGTTCCTTCCGTGGAACTGATCAGCACGCCGGCGACAGTGCCGCAGAACCCGGCCGCGACCGACCCATCCTGCAAATGGTCGCATCAGTTGACCATTCAGGAACAGAGTGGTTTCGCGGTGGAATTCGATACGCTCGCCACGCCTCTGGCGGGTTTCACCCAGAGCATCCAGCAGCTTTTCGGAACTACCAGACTTGCGCCTCTGGGAATGCTGCAGGGGACCATCTGCCGCAGCGATCTGACGGGCCCCACCACGGATACGTACACGTTTGTCGGCACCGCAGAGGACGGCGAGACGGTGATGCAGACGGTCACTGTGTCATTCACCGCGGCGGCGGCGAATCCGCCGGCGTTTGCCGTGTCACCGGCGGCGGTGAACTTTTCGGTCCCGGATACGTCCGCGCCCTCGCCCGCGAGCGTGAACCTGACCTTTACCGGTGGATCGCCGAACTGGACTGTCAAAGTTCTGCCGGACAACCGGACGACGGCGTGGTTGCAGATTTCGCCTCTTTCCGGCAGCGGGTCCGGACAACTGCAGCTCGCGGCTTCGGCGGGGTTGTCCAAAGGCGTGTATCGGGCGCTGGTGGCGATCACGCCGGACAGCGGCAATCCGCAATCCATCACGGTGCCGGTCGTCTTCGTAGTAGGCGCGTCCTCTGCGATATCCGTGACCCAGTATTCCAATGCGGCATCTTACGCGAACGCGTACGCGCCGGGCATGGCCATGGCTGTCTTTGGAACAAACCTCGCGCCGTCTCCCCTGGTGGACGACTACTATCTCCCGATGCTGCTCAATATGGAAGGCGTGGCGGTCACGGTGAATGGCGTTTCCGCGCCGTTTTATTACGTTTCTCCGACGCAGTTGAACATCCAAATTCCTTATGAAACCACGCTCGGCGATGCGGTGGTGGGCATCAACAACAACGGCGAGGTGACCTCGTTCACCATACCGATCAGCGTGTCGGCGCCGGGGATCTACTCCGCGCTGGATGGCTCGGGGATGCTGGTTCCGGTGTCCTCGGGTGAGCAGGGAAAGCCGGTGACGGCATACATCACCGGCGAAGGCAACGAATCGCCGTCGGTGCCCACCGGCTGGCCCGGGTTCTTCTCGCCGCCTGGACTCCCGGTCAGCGTGACCGTGGCCGGACTGCCCGCAACCGTCGACTTGGTCGGCGCGACGTACTGGGCCGCTGGCACCACCGAGGTCGACTTCGAAGTCCCGGCGAGCGCCCCGCTTGGTCCGCAACCAGTGGTGGTGACGGTGGGCAATGCAGCGAGCACTCCGGTGATGCTGAATGTCACGGCGCGATCGACGAGATAACGGGAATCGAGAGTCCGTTTTTTGGGTGTCCGTTTTTTGGGTTGACATCTTACCCATGCAGCGGCATACTCAGGTCAGATGTCAACCCGAGACAGAAGCGAACGCCTGGCCCTGCTGCAGGGAACTCTCGACCTGCTCATCCTGAAGACGCTGGTGCTTGCGCCGCAGCACGGTCAGGGGATCGCGCGGGCGATTCAGCAGACCTCCGAAGACGTGCTGATCGTCGATCACGGCGCTTTGTACCCGGCGCTGCAGCGGCTGGAGGAAAAAGGCTGGATCGCCGCAAAATGGGGGACATCGGCGAATAACCGGCGAGCCCGTTTCTACAGCCTGACCTCCAGGGGACGAAAGCAACTGATGCGCGAAACCAGCCAATGGCGGAAGCTCGCGGGCGCGATCGCGCGCGTGCTGGGACCGGAAACGCAGGAGGCCTGAGAAGATGTTCCGCCGGCGCGAACCTGGCGATTTCGCCGATGAAGTTCGGGCGCACGTCGAGCTGGAGGCCGAAAGGCTTCGCGAGGAAGGGTTAAGCGAAGAGGAAGCGTTGGCCGCCGCGCGGCGCAACTTCGGGAATGTCGTCGGAGCACAGGAGCGGTTCTACGACGCGAGCCGCTGGATGTGGCTCGATCATCTTCGCTCCGACCTCCGGTACGCCGCCCGGCAATTGCGCAAAACCCCTGGTTTCACCGCCGTGGCCATCCTGACGGTGGCATTGGGCATCGGCGTGAACACCGCCATCTTCAGTCTGATGTACGCGGTGATGTTCCAGCCGCTGCCGGTGTCGAAGCCCGGGCAGTTGTACCGCCTCGGCGACGACCTGCAATGTTGCGTGATTGGCGGGTACCAGGGGAGCTACGGCATTTTCTCCTATTCCCTGTACGAGCAGTTGCGCGATCACGCGCCTGGTTTCGAGGAAATGGCCGCGTTTCTTGCGGGCCTGTCGGAGCCAAGCGTGCGCCGCGGGGTTTCTTCCGCGCCCGCCCAGGCCTTGGTCGGAGAGTTCGTTTCGGGCAACTATTTTCCGATGCTCGGCGTGGGCAGCTACGCGGGACGGCTGATCTCGCCCGCCGACGACCGGCCTGGCGCGCCGCCTGTCGCCGTGCTGAGCTATCACGCGTGGCGGCAGCGCTATGGGAGCGATCCGTCGCTGGTGGGCTCAACCCTCGCCATCAACGGAGCCAGCTTCGTTGTCTCCGGCATTGCGGCTCCGTCTTTCTACGGCGAAACGCTGCGTCCCGATCCGCCCGACATCTGGTTTCCGCTGAACACCGAGCCTCTGGTGCGCGGGAAGAACGGACACCTGCACCATCCCGACGAGCACTGGCTGTTCATCATCGGACGCCTTAGCCCCGGCGCGCGCCCGGAAACCGCGGAGCGTGGGGTTAGCATAGAACTACGGCGCTGGCTCACTCAGCAGGAAGGAACGCAACTGACCGAGGCGAAGCGCCGTGAAATCGCGCGCCAATACGTGCGTCTCACGCCTGCCAGCGGGGGAGTGACGGGTCTTCGGCAGGCCTACGGGGAAGGTCTGACTCTTCTTCTGAGCGTGGCGGGACTGGTGCTGGTGATCATGTGCGCGAATCTGGCAAATCTGCTGCTTGCGCGCGCCACCGCCAGCCGGGTGCAGAACTCGGTGCGGCTGGCGATCGGCGCTCCCCGCGCGCGGCTGGTGTCGCAAGCGCTTACCGAGAGTCTTCTGCTGGCGCTGCTGGGCGGCGCCGCGGGGATCTTGGTGGCCTTCGCCGCGTCGCGCGGAATTCTGCTGCTGGCGTTTCGAGGCGCCATGTTCATCCCCATCGACGCGCGCCCCGCGCTCCCGGCGCTGGCATTCGCGCTTGGGGTTTCGCTGCTGACAGGAATCGTGTTCGGGCTCGCGCCGGCGTGGGCGTCCACGCATTCGGACCCTGCCGATGCGCTGCGCGGCGCGGGGCGCTCGACGGCCAGCCGATCGGCGCTTCCTCAGCGCTGGCTCGTGGTGCTTCAGACCGCGCTGTCCCTCGTGCTGCTGTCCGCCGCGGGACTGCTCACGGCGAGCCTCGGCCGGCTGGAGCATCAGCGCTTCGGCTTCGACACCACGGGCCGCGTGATGGTGAAAGTGAATCCCGGCGCGGCGGAGTACACGCCGCAGCGTCTTGCCGACACGTATCGCCAGATCAGCGAGCGTCTGTCGGCGTTGCCGGGTGTGCGCAGTGTGAGCCTTTCGCTGTACAGCCCGATGGAATCGACCAACTGGGAGGGGCAGGTTGCCATCGAAGGCCGCGCCTCAGCCACCGACCCCAATCAAGGCGACGATGCCTCGTGGGATCGCGTAGGGCCTGCGTACTTCGAGACCATTGGCACACGCCTGCTGCGCGGACGTGTGATCGACGAGCGGGACACGCCATCCTCGCAGCCGGTTGCCGTGGTCAACGAGACGTTCGCACGGCGATTCTTCGCGAACCGCGACCCGATTGGCCGGCACATTGGGGATCAGCCCCGCCAACTGAGCACGGAGATCGTCGGTGTGGTGGAAGACGCCAAGTACATGGACGCCGACCAGCCTCCGCACCCCATGTTCTTCGTGCCGCTTCTGCAGATGTCCAGGGAGGCATGGAGCGATCCCGGGCTGGCGCGCTCGAATTACATACACGACATCGAGCTGCGCGTGGACGGCGCCCCGCCGAATCTCGATCCGGCGATTCGCCGCGCGCTGGCGGAGATCGATCCGAACATGACCGTGAGCGAGACGTTGAGCTTCGGTGAACAGCTCGGCCGCAATTTCAACGAGGAGCGGCTGCTGGCGCGGCTGACCTCGTTGTTCGGCGTACTCGCGCTGCTGCTGGCGTCTGTGGGCTTATACGGCGTGACGTCGTACGCGGTGGTACGGCGCAGCGCGGAGATCGGCGTGCGTATGGCGTTCGGCGCATCGCAGCAGGGGATCGTGGGACTGATGTTGCGCAGCGCGCTGGTGCAGAGCGCGGTGGGGCTGGCGGCCGGCATTCCCGTAGCGCTGGCGGCCGGCAGGCTCCTGGCGCACCGGCTGTTCAATGTCAGTGGCTACGATCCCGTGGTGTTCTGCGGAGCCTCGTTCGTTCTGGCCGCGTGCGCGCTGTTCGCGGCGGTCATTCCGGCGCGCCGGGCCGCTCGCCTCGATCCGATGCAGGCGCTTCGGGCGGAGTAGTCACCCACTCAGGAAATCGCCCGTGGCGACGATCTCCGCCGGTCCGGTGAGCCAGGCCGAGTCGGTCCAGCGGAAGTGCAGATCGCCGGCGGGCGTGATCACGCGCACGGGGCTCCGGGCGCTGCCGCGAAGGATGGCCGCCGCCGCCGCACCGGTGGAACCGGTGCCCGAACTCATCGTTTCACCCACTCCGCGTTCGTGGAAGACCACGTCGATGGTGTGTTCGTCGAGCACGCGCGCGAAGGAGACGTTGGTGCGGTTGGGGAACATCGGGTGGCGCTCAATCTCCGCGCCGATCCCGCGCCAGTTGGCCGGGAACTCCGGACAGAGGATGGCGGCCTGGGGATTGCCCACGTCGAGGAGCCTCGCTTCGACAGTGCCGAAGGACGTGGCGATCTGCCGCACACCAGAATCGCGCGGCTGGCCCATGTTCATCTCGAAGGTGTACGCAAGGCCGTGCCGCTCCAGCAGCTTCAGCTCCTTGATTCCCGCGCCGGTGCGAATGCGAATTTCGTCTTCCGTTACCTTGCCGGAATGATAGAGCAGCGCGGCAGCGCAGCGCGTCCCGTTGCCGGAGAGTTCGGGCTCACTTCCGTCGGCGTTGAAGAGTCGAATCGCGGGAGCCGCCGGGTCGCGCGCGTCCACCAGCATCCAGCCGTCGGCTCCGACGCCGGAATGGCGTGCGCAGATGGCTCGCGCCAGCGCGGGAAAATCGCCGGCGGGCGCTTCTTCGATCCACGTGAGCAGGAAATCGTTGCCGGCCCCGTGCGCTTTGGTGAATGGGACGTTCATCTCAGTTGCGCCGCCAGATGTAAACCGTGGGTGCGCCTGGCACGTTTATAGCACGCACGAGCTCATAGCGTGGGGAGGCCCGGAAGATCGTTTCGTAAACCGTGTCGCCCTCGATGCCGACCGCCCATTTCTCAAAGAGCATCAGATCCGGACGAGCCACGGCGCCATCCCAGGCGGGCACATTGCCCTCGTGGAACGTCTCCCGAAGAGGGATTCCGGCGCGCGCGAAGATGCCGGTGAGATCTCCGAAATCGGCGAAGATTCCGCCGCCGTGGTAGTCCTGCTCGAGCACCGTGGCGGCCTGCGCGGTCCAGGCGCGGCGGGACGTCGAGTTCACCTCCGATTCCTTCCAGCAGATCCAATCTTCCGGATGCCGGTGGAGAAGCCAGGGGGTCACAGCCAGAAGCGCGACCGCGAGTGCCGCCAACGGGCGGAACCTGCGCGGAGCGAGAAGGACCGTGGCGCCGGCGGCAAATCCCAGAAATAACAGCACGGCGATAGGATAACGCGTGTTGTAGTATGAGTGCGGCCAAAGGGATGGAATGTAGATGGGCACGCTGCCGGCGTGCAGGCTCCAGATGTAGAACAGCGGAGTCAGCGCCAGGAACAACAGCGGCCAGAGCGCGCGACGCCAGAGAGCGACGAGAAGCCCGGGAATCGCGAGGAGGAACGGCGTCAGACCGGCCAGCGCCACCGCGGCGCTACGGACATAGAGCATGGCGACTGCCCAATCGTGGTCACCCGGATAGCGCGGCAACCCAGCCCGAAGCCCGCGCGCGTAGATTGCCCGCGCCGACCAGGGGCCGTTGTAGAATTCCAGCGCATTTCCCCAGAAATACCAGTTGAATGCCAGCCAGAATAGCGGGCCGGCGCCGGCGATCGCAAAAAACAGCAGGGCTTTCGCGAAACGGCGCGACCCACCTTTCCACAGGATGAAAAGCGCGGCAAAGGGAAGAACGAACCAGCCTTCATAGCGAGTCAGCGAACCGAGCGCGCCCACCAGACCTGCCGCGGCGGCCCATCGGAACGACGGCGACTCACCGAATCGAACCGTCGTGTACAGCAGGCCGGCCATCGCCGCAAGCGATATCGGTTCGGTCATCGGCGTCGCCTGCAGGTAGAGCAGGTTGGGGTTCATGGCGAAGACGGCAAGCGATGCCCAGGCGGCGGCCGCGCTGTCGAAAATCCGGCGCACCGTTGCGAACAGGAACCCGCCTGCCGCGATGAAGGACAACGCCGCCGGAATGGCGCCGGCGAGGCCCGTGCGCCAGAGCCAGTCATTCCAGACAAAGAGCAGCATCAGTGCGTGCGGGAGCGGAAGCCACACCGTGCCGATTTGATAGATGCCCGGCGTGCGAGAGTCGATCACACGGCGCGCGATGTTCACGTGAGCCTGCGCGTCGCCATACCACAGCGTCCAGCCGTTGGCGCAGGTGAGGACCACGGAGGCCCCGCTGACCAGCGCCAGCGTGGCGAGGGCCAGGAAAGGCTGATTAGAATTCCGTAAAGTCACGGAACTCGCGGAAACGGGTTTCAATGCCGTCGCGGGTAAGCGTGCGGAAGCGGTCCACGCCGAATTTTTCACAGCAGAAGCTGCCCATGACCGAGCCGTAGATAACCGCACGGCCGAGCTCGCGGCGATCCACCTTGCCGCTCCTGAGATCGCAACCGCGTTCGGCGAGATAGCCGATGAAGCCCCCGGCAAAGCAGTCGCCCGCGCCGGTCGGATCGAAAACCTCCTCCAGAAGATAACCGGGCACCATGAATTGCGAATCGCGGCGGAAAAGCAGCGCGCCATATTCGCCCCGTTTAATCACCAGCGTATTCGGCCCCATGTCGAGGATGGCATTCGCGGCGCGCCGGAGGTTGTGCACGCCGGCGAGCATGCGCGCTTCGCTGTCGTTGATCAGCAGGAAGTCCCAGTCGCGAATGGTTCGGAGCAGCTCGTCGCGATAATCGCGGATCCAGTAGTTCATGGTGTCGCCGCCGGTCAGGCGAACGCCGTTCATCTGCTCGCGCACGCTGCGCTGCAGGGCCGGCTGGATGTTGCCGAGCACCAGATACGGTTGCGAGCGATAGCTCGCCGGGAGTTTGGGATTGAAATCGGCGAAGACGTTGAGGTCGGTTTGCAGCGTTGTGCGGTCGTTCATGTCCTCGGAATAAACGCCGGACCAGAAGAATGTCTTCCCGGGGACGCGTTCGAGGCCTTCGAGATCGATGCCCCGCGAGGCCAGAAGATCGACGTCCTGCTGCGCGAAATCGTCGCCCACCACGGCAACAATCTCGACCTTCGTGAAGAAGCTGGCGGCGAGACCGATGTACGTGCAGGAGCCGCCCAGCATCCGATCCACGCGGCCGTGAGGCGTCTCCACGGCATCGTACGCCACCGAACCTACCACGACCAATGACATTGCTCGAATTGTATCCTGGGGAACCCGGGCCGCCACGCCGGACGCGCGCGACCAGCGCAGGCGCCGATTCTGCCGCGGGGTTATCCTGTGAAAATGGCCGACGAGTACGTGAAACTGTTTCAATACGGCTCGAATATGAATCCGGGCCGGCTAAACGATAAGACGCGTCTGGATAATGCGGCGAGGCCCCTGGGAGTCGCCCGGCTGGACGGTCACGGCATCCGGTTCGATCTGTACAGCAGAGGCAATGGCTGTGGGGTTTCGGACATCGTGAAATCACCCGAAGAACACGTTCTCGGAGTCCTCTTCGACGTGCCGCGCCATCTGGTAATTGCGCCGCCCGGACAACTCTCTAAAATGGATGAAATCGAGGGCGTGAGACTCGATGGAACCGGAAATTACCGGCGGGTCGAGGTGGTGGTTACTTTCAACGGCGCCCCGGTTCCCGCCTACACTTACGTGGGCACCGATGCGGGGAGGGCGCGCTTCCGGTCGAGAACTCCCGACGAACAAAAGGTCAGCGTGGCCTATTTCAGCCATCTGGAAGCTGGCGCGGCCCGGTTCAATCTGGACCAGTCGTACCGCCATTATCTGAAGTCCATGGCCGGTCCTTTGCGGCCGTGAAAGGCGTTATTTACGGAACGTCCACTGCGGCGTTCTCCGTGGTGAGCTGCTGGTGTTCCGCGTCGCGCGCCACCAGCCGCACCAGATACTCGCCGGGCTTCACGTCGAAATCGGAGGTGACGATGACCGGCGGCTTTTGCGACAGAGCGCCCATGGTCTCGTCACGCAGGCGAAGCTGCAGAGTCTTTTGCACGCCGGCGACGAAGTTGCCGTTGGGATCGAAGAGGCAGGCGATGATGGTGACGTCGTTGCGATGGCGGTCGTCAGCCTTGCGGTAGTGCACCAGTTTAAGATCGACGCTGGTCAGCACGTCAAGCTTGACGGCACTGCCTTCCCGGGTCACCTGCGTGTGCATTTCCACGGGGAGATTATGGATCTCGTCGCGTGAAAAGACCGCGTCTTCAATTTCCTGCTTCACCACCGCGTCGGCGCCCTCGGCCTGTTTCGGGGCCCAGTAGCCGCGCCGCGCCTGCACGCTGACTTTATCGGAAGCGTTCACCGTGACCTTAAGTGCGTGGAAACTGCCGTCGAATTTCAGATTCGGCGGGTCGAAGCCGAGGATGTAGAGGCACTCGGGCGCAGCGGCCGCCTTGCGCACGCCGCCGTCGAAATCGTTGTTGAAGTTTGCGGTGCCGCCGGTGCCTTCGGCAAGCGCGAACATTTCGTCATCGGCCACCGTGCCTTCCGACTGCTTGAAGGTGATGATGTCAGCGGGCGGCGGAAGACCGGGCTGATCGGCGCCATAGGACGACAGCGTCCAAACGCCTCGAGCGTCGATCGTATTGATGAGAACTTTCGAGCGGATGGCGAGGGCGATGAGGTCGTTGGATTGATCCTGCATTTCCGGCGATACGAAAAAACCGGGTGAGGCCAGAATGATGCTGCGCCGGCCGGGCAGCAGAGCCATGCGCCGGACCGTTTCTCGAAGCGTGGCGAGCGTGGAACGCGTTTCCTGCTTGCCGTTGAGGAAGGCGTCGCGAATCTCGACGACGACCGTATTGAAGTCGAGATTCGCGCAACGTTGCCCATCAAAAACAGCGGCCTTGAGAGCCACCGACTTGTTAACGTCGTCCGAAGAAGGGTGAAGTGTCACCTGCTGATCGATCTGCACCGCCTGGAAATAGCTAATGTGAAAGCAGGAGTTGCCCATTGTCAGCGGACTCGGCCGGATTGCCAGCAGGGCTTTATCCAGCGCCTCGGGGTCGGTCGTAAAGTCCACGTCGCCCTTGCCGGAGGTGGTGAAGAGGGCCACGCGGTCGCCCGGCTGCAGAGACGACCGAAGATACCGGCGCACGGCGTCGCGCACCTGCGGCAGGTCGGCGAACTGCATGTGCCGGTCGTCGAAAACAAAGGCGACGAAGCGCGTGGCCGGAACGGGCGCAGGAGTAGCCGGCGCCGCACCGGCCGATGGCGGTGGAGCTTGCGCACGGGTTTCCATCAACGCGGCCGGCGCTGTCTTCTCCACGATGAACTTCGCGATTTCCTGGCGCTTGCCTTTGTCGAGTACCCGGAAGTCTTCCTTGCGGAGATTGCCGACGGCGTGTCCTTCGCGGTCGCGCACCACCACGGGGACCTGCACCAGATTCGTCTGCGCCCGGAAGGTGGCCGGCTCGTCGCGGGTAGAGATCTCGGCCTCCCCGGGCGCGGGCACCGGCGCGGGTGCGGGTGTTGACGGGGGCGGGGTCGGCGCTATGGACGGCTCGGGCTTCGGAACAATCCCCAGCGCTTCGGAGATCTCTTTCGTTTCGTCTTCGCTCACGCGGGGCGCGGCAGCCAGGTCGCCCGCGGCCGGCTGATTCTGCCGGCGGGCCAGCTCCTTCGCATCGGGCGCCCAGTAGCCTTTCCGCGCTTCCAGGTCGAGACCCTTCGCGTCCCGCAGCTTCACTTTGAGGTCGTGAAAGCTGCCATCGGGTTTGAGGTCCGCCGGAGAAAAGCCGAGCACATAAATGAATCGCGGCGCGGTGGCGAGCTGGCGCAGGCTGCCGTCCATGTCGTTTGTATCGCGGATGAAGCGGCCGCCCGTGCCGTCGGCCAGGCGCGCCGGAAACTCGTCGTAGACGCCGTTGCGCTTCGAATAGAGACCGCGAGTGTCGAGGCAGTTGATCACCACCTGCGAGCGGATTGCGTGGTCGATGAGGACCATGGTTTCGGGAATCTGAGACCACGGGAGCGCGCCCTCGTCGTGCAGCATCATGCCGGGCGAGAGCAGGACAATAGCGTGCTGGCCCGGCAGCCTGGCCATGCGGCGGACGATGTCGCCGGTCTGAATGATGACCTTCTGCGAATCGTGCTGTCCGGCGACGTCGATAAGGTGGGAGCCCGCAATCATCGGGACTTGGGGATGCGAAGGCGCCCACTTCCGGATGGCTTCGAGGAGTTTGTCGCGATCGGAGGTGAAATCCTGCACCGCCGCTCCGGAGGTTGTGAAGATAGCAACGCGGTCGGAGGGCCGCAGCGTGGCGATGTACGCTTGTGCGGCTTTGCGTGTGGCGACTAGTTCTCCGGGCCACATCGTGCCGGGTGCCGGTTCGCCGGGACCGCCGACCTCGAGGTGGAGATCGTCGAAGAGCAACGCGATAAACCGCTGGGGGATGGCCATCGGCGCGAGCTTCGACTGTTCGGCTGTCTGAGTGGCGGTGGTTGCCGATGCGCGCGCTGGAGGCAGACTACGATTTTCAGCCGCGCGTGGCGTGGTTTCCTCCAGCGTGAAGCTGGTGATCTCCTGAGTCTTGCCTTTGTCGAAGAGCTCGAAGTCCTCTTCCTTCAGGTTGCCGATGGCGTTGCCGCTGGCGTCGCGAACCACGACGGGTACGAGCACCAGGTTCGCTTCGGCTTTGAAGCTGGGCTGACTATCCGCCGCCGGCGCAGAATTCTGGCAGACTGCGGCGCCGCACGCGAGAAAAACAGACAGAAAATCTCCGAAATTGAGGGCCTTCATAATCCCTCCGCTATTATGTCCGGAAAATCTACTGGCCGGGCGCCACTTACTCGACGTGAGAACCGGCGCTCACGTTCCGCCCTTGCGCGCCGGGGCGGTCGATTGCCGAACGACAAGCTCGGGGGTCATTTTCTGCACCACTGCCTGGTAACTCTGGCGCTCGCGCACGGCGGCGACGTCGGCGATGACAATCCCGGCCGCGGTCGCGCCCATGAGCTCCATCGGCTGGCGAACGGTGGTGAGCGCCGGCGTACACAACGACGCGGGCCCGATGTCGTCGAAGCCGATCACCGAGCAGTCCTCGGGGACGCGAATCCCCTTCCCCGCCAGCGCGCGCATCACGCCCAGCGCGCTCATATCGTCGAAGGCCATCACTGCGGTGAAGCGCCGGCCTTCCTGTAGCAGGCGCTCCACCAGAGCGCATCCGCCGTCGAAACTCGAGCGCGGGTCGGCGGAATCCGGTAGATCCACCACCAGCGCCGGATCGAGCGTCAAGCCGGCGGCCGCGGCAGCCGACTGCACGCCTTTCCAGCGCGGCTCCGTGTCGGTCAGCAGGGCCGGGCCGCGAATCACCACAATCTCGCGATGGCCCAGCTCCAGAAGGTAAGACAGGCCCGCTCTTGCTCCCGCCTCGTTGTCCACCGCCACCGAGCTGATGAACGAACTGCCGAGGTCACGGCTGACCAGCGTGGTGGGAATCTCCTGCTTGCGCAAATCGGCGAGGATATCGATGTCGAGGAAGAGCCAATTGGCGACGATGATGAGGCCTTCCACCCGGCGATCCAGCATCATCTCGAGGTAACGCTCAAATCGCGCCGGATCGTTGTGGCTGTCGGTGAAGATAGGCATGTACGACGATTCGTACAGCGTCTTCTCGATGCCCCGCAGGATCGGCGTGCAGTAAGGGTCGGTGACGTCGAAAACCATTACGCCGACCAGTTCGCTGCGGCGGCTCACCAGAGAGCGGGCAAATGGGTTGGGCCGGTAGCCGAGCTTTTTCGCCGCCTGGCGAATGCGTGTCTTGGTCTCGGCGGGAAGGTAACGCGCGAGCGGGGCATCGTTCAACGTGATCGAGACCGTGGTCGGCGAGAAGCCGCTCTCGCGCGCCACGTCGCGCATCGTAATCGGCCTTACGGTCTGCTGCGACCCGGAAGCCATAACCGGATAGATGATCGTAGCACAAGAGATTTCCCTTGACACGGCTTTATTGATGCCGTTTAATAAACCAAATCAATAACCGTGGGTTGTTGACTCGGGAAGGGGATAAGTTCATGAACTCAATCGGGATCAGGAACATCGTCCTGGCGGGCCTCCTGATAACAGTGGCAGCGCTCGCGCAGGACACCGGTGTGATTACCGGCACGGTGCGCGACCACAGCGGCGCAGTCGTGCCCGGCGCGAGCATCACCATCACCAGCGTCGAACAGGGAACGGCATCGCGGACCACCAGCAACGCGGAAGGCGAGTATCTGATCGCGGCGCTGCGGGCGGGCCGCTACAACCTGTCGGTCACGACAACGGACTTCAAGCCGTTCGAGGTGAAAGACATTGTTCTGCGCATTGCGGAGAAAACGCGTGTCGACGTGACCCTGGAAGTTGGCGACGTGAAGTCGGCGATCACCGTGGAGGGTGCGGGCATGGCCCAGGTGGAGACGGAATCGTCCGAGCTGGCCGGCACGGTCACCGGCAAGGAGATCAGCCAGACGGTCCTCAACGGGCGCAACTTCGTGCAACTGATTACGCTGGTCCCCGGCGTGAGCAACCAAAGCGGACAGGATGAGGCCGCGGTGGGAGTGTACGGCAACGTGTCCATGAGCGTGAATGGCGGCCGCACCGAATACAACAACTGGGAGATTGACGGCGGCGAAAACATGGACAACGGCAGCAACACCACGCTGAACGTCTACCCCAACATCGACGCTATCGCCGAGGTGAAGGTGCTAACGTCGAACTACGGCGCGCAGTACGGACGCAACGGATCGGGCACCGTGGAGACCATCACCAAATCGGGCACGAAGGAATTCCACGGCGATCTGTTCGAGTTCTTCCGCAACGACGACATGAATGCCCGCAACGCCTTCCTGACCACCAACCCGGAATACAAGAAGAACGACTTTGGATACACGCTGGGCGGGCCGGTGTTTATCCCGAAGGTTTACAACACCAGCAAGGACAAGACGTTCTTCTTCTGGAGCGAGGAGTGGCGCAAGGAGGTTGTGCCAGGCCAGTACTTCAATCTGAACGTTCCCTCCGCGGCCGAGCGCACCGGCAATTTCAACGACGTTTGTCCCGGGCCGGACTGCCCGGTGAATCCGGCCACCGGCGCGCCCTATCCGAACAATCAGGTGCCGGTGGACCCCAATGCCCAGGCTATCGTGAACGCCCTCATTCCCGCGCCGAACGCCGCTAACAACACCTACGTCGCCGCGCCGGCCACGCCTACCAACTGGCGCGAGGAGCTGGTTCGCGTGGATCAGAACTTCAGCGACAATCTGCGGCTGTTCGCGCGCTTCATTCACGACTCCTGGAACACGGTGACGCCCACCACGCTCTGGGCCTCCGATCCCACGGTGAGCTTTCCCACCGTGGAGACGAATTTCATCGGGCCCGGCATGAGCGGCGTCCTGCACATGACCACCAGCATCTCGCCAACGCTCCTGAATGAGGCCACCTTCAGTTACACCGCCGATCACATCAATCTGAGCGCGATCGGGAACGTGCAGCGGCCGTCGGGCATGACCATGACTGGTTTGTTCACGAACGGTTTCGGCGGCGTGCTGCCGGCCATATCGCTTTGCTGCAATGCGTCGTACAACACCGGGGGCGGATGGGGCGAGGACCCCGGCTATTTCCCGTGGAACAACGCCAACCCGACCTACACATATCGCGACCAGGTGGCGAAGAACACCGGCGGGCACAATCTCTTCATGGGCTTCGATTTCACCGCTCGGCAGAAGAACGAAGTGGTCGGCGGCGCCGACACCGAAGGAATTCTTACGTTCAGCACTTCGTCATCGGTGACCACCGGCAACGCGTTCGCGGATCTGCTCACTGGTCAGATCGCGTCGTATCAGCAATGGAACCAGAGGCTCAAATACTACAACCGCGCAAAGAGCTTCGAACCGTACTTCCAGGATGACTGGCATGTGAGCCGCCGCCTCACCCTGAACCTGGGCCTGCGCGTCAGCATGTTCGGCACCTACCGCGAGAAATACCAGCAAGCGTACAACTTCGAACCCGGCGCTTACAGCGCGTCGGGCAGCCCGAGCATCGATGTGGACGGCTCGGTCACCGGACAGGCCGGCGCGTTGATTCCGGGTGTGGGCAGCGCGTTCGATGGAATCGTGCGATGCGGCACGAGCGGATCGCCGGCGGGATGCATCAAGGGACACCTCTTCAACCCGGCGCCGCGGGTGGGATTTGCGTGGGATCTGTTTGGCGACGGCCGGACCGCGCTGCGCGGCGGCTATGGCATCTTCTACGAGATGACCAACGGCAACGAGGGCAACACCGAATCGCTGGAGGGCAGCCCGCCGGGCGTGCTCAACCCCACGCAGTACAACATCTCCGGCTACACGAACATCGGCGGCCAGTCGTTGCTGTTCCCGCTGAATCCCACGGCCATTCCTTCGCAGGTACAGTGGCCGTATGTGCAGCAGTGGCATCTGGACATCGAGCGCCAGGTGATGCGCGACACGGTGGCCACGGTGTCTTACGTCGGCAACAAAGGCACCCATCTCACGCTCGAGCGCGACATCAACCAGTTGCTGCCGCTTGCCGCCGGGGCGAATCCCTACCAGCCCGGCCAGACGATATCGGCGGCGGATTGCAACTCCCTGGCCGGCGTGGGCACTCCTGGCGTGAGCGCGGTGGTGAATGGAAAGACCATCACCGGACCGGCGGCGGTCAATCTTTCGGTGGCCTGCGGAAACGATGCGAACCCCTATCGGCCTTTCTACGGCTTCGGCAACATCACCTCGCTGGAGGACGGCGCGAACTCCAGCTACAACGCCATGCAGGTGGCGCTGCGCCGTACCGCCGCGCACTTCCAGTTCAATGTGGCCTACACGTGGAGTCATTCCATTGACGACTCATCGGATCGCTACGACACCACCTTCCTCGATTCGTACGACCTTCGCGCCGCGCGCGCGACTTCGAATTTCGATCAGCGGCAGATCCTGAACTTCAACTGGGTCTACGACGTGCCCTCGTTCGCGCGCGGAGCGCTGCATCGCATTGTGGATGGCTGGCAGATATCGGGGATAGCGACGTGGCAGACAGGCACGCCGTTCAGCGTCCTCAATGGCGTCTACACCGACAACGCCGGTGTCGGCGATGGCATCTCGTCCGGGTCGTTTGTGGACGTGGTGGGCAATCCGTTCACGAATGTGCCGACGGGCATGATGTACAACCCTGCCGCGTTCGCGCTGCCGACGGGCCTCACTTTCGGCAATGCGGGCCGCAACATTCTGACCAACCCGTCGCGCACCAACGTGGACATGGGGCTCTTCAAGCACTTCCCGATAACGGAAGGCCGGTACATCGAGTTCCGAGCGGAGGGCTTCAACGTGGTCAACCACACCGAGCTAAACGTCCTGAACCCGTCGGGCAACAATGCGGCGATTACACTGACCTGCGCGACCGGCGCGGATTGCCCCGGTTTCCTGGTTCCCTTTGCGGCGCACAATGCGCGTATCCTGCAATTAGCGCTGAAGCTCATCTTCTAGCATGCCGGAAGCCACCGCCGCGCCGAAGCTGCGCCGGGCACTCACCCTGTGGGACCTGGTGCTGTACGGCGTCATCGTGATTCAGCCCACCGCGCCGATGTCCGTTTTCGGCGTGCTGAGCGATCGCGGGCGCGGCCATGTGGTGACGACCATCCTCATCGCCATGGTCGCGATGCTCTTCACCGCCATCAGCTATGGCCGCATGGCGCGCGCCTATCCGAGCGCCGGGTCGGCGTTCACTTACGTGGGTCAGGAGATCAATCCCGCGCTTGGCTACGTCACCGGGTGGAGCATGGTGATGGACTACATGCTCAACCCGATGATCTGCGTCATCTGGATCAGCCAGCAGGCGCATGTTTTCGCGCCGGCCGTGCCGTACTGGGGCTGGGCGGCGGTGGTTGCGCTGCTGTTCACGTGGCTGAACGTGCTGGGCGTGCGGACCTCCGCGCGAATCAACACGGGACTGGCGGCGGTCATGAGCGCGGTGATCGTTGTCTTCCTGGCCGCGGCGACGCGCTACATCTTCGGTCATCCGCATGATGGCCTCGCTTTCTTCACGCGTCCGTTCTACGATCCGGCTACTTTCAACACCGGCGCGGTGCTGGGCGGGACGTCCATCGCCGTGCTCACTTACATCGGATTCGATGGCATCTCGACGCTGTCGGAGGAAGCGGAGAATCCGCGGCGCAACATCCTGCTGGCGACGGTGCTGACGTGTGTGGTGATCGGCGTCCTGTCAGCGGTGGAAGTCTACGCGGCGCAGTTGCTGTGGCCGGCCTCGCAGCCGTTCCCGGATGAAACCACGGCCTTCACCTACGCAGCGGGGCGCGCGTGGGCGCCGCTGCTGGTGATCGTCGCTCTCACCCTGGTGGTGGCGAACTTCGGCTCGGGCATGGGCGCGCATCTGGGCGCGGCACGACTGCTGTTCGGGATGGGCCGCAGCAATGCGCTGCCAAAATCGTTCTTTGGCGCGATCGAGGCGAAGCACCATATTCCGCGCAACAACGTGCTGTTCGTGGGCGTATTCGCGCTGGCGGGGGCGCTGGCGATTCGCGACTTCGGACTCGGCGCGGAACTGCTCAACTTCGGCGCGCTGATCGCGTTCATGGGCGTGAACCTGGCGGCGCTCATGCGTTACTATGTCCGCGAGCGCGAGAAGAAGATCATTAACCTGATCCCGCCGGTGATCGGGTTCCTCGTCTGCCTGGTGCTCTGGCTGAACCTCAGCCGCACGGCGCAGATCGCCGGCACGATATGGATGATCGCCGGCATCGCCTTCGGCGCCTGGAAGACGCGGGGCTTTCGTGGCGAGCTGGTGGATTTCTCAATTCCCGCGGAGGATGAAGCGTGAAAAAAGAGGTCGAAGCGTGAAACCATGGGTGATTCTCGTTTTGTTGGCGGCTTGCGCGGCAGCCGATGACAGATTGCCGCTGAGCGCTGGATGGTATATTCAGCCCTCCACCGACAGGCAACAGGATGAAGTTCTCGCGAATGTGCCGTTTCATCCGCGGCATTCGTATCCCGCCACCATGCCATCCACCGTGGTGGCGGCGCTGGTGGCAGACAGAGTTTTCGCCGATCCCACACTCGGCATGAACCTGCGCTCGATTCCGGGAATCACGTACCCGGTTGGCGAAAACTTCTCGAATATTCACATGCCACCGGGTAGCCCGTTTCGCTCGTCCTGGTGGTTCCGCACGCAATTCACGATTCCGGCGGAGTATCGGGATAAGCGGATTCAGCTTCATTTCGACGGCATTAACTTTCGCGCGAATGTGTGGCTAAATGGACGGCAGATCGCGCATGCGGACAAAATGGCCGGCGCTTGGCGCTTGTTCGAATTCGATGTGACGGACATCGCCATGCCAGGCCAGGCGAACGCGCTGGCCGTGGAAGTGTTTCCGCCGACGCCCGACGACCTTGCCATCACTTTCGTGGACTGGAATCCCGCGCCGCCCGACAAGGGCATGGGGCTGTGGCGCGATGTCTATCTGACCGCGAGCGGTCCGGTGACCATTCGCTTCCCGCAGGTCATCACGAAGCTGGAGCTGCCGAGCCTCGACAACGCACACCTCACCGTGAGCGCGGAGCTGCACAACCAAACCGGGCGGCCAGTGAAGGGTGTTCTCAAGGGGCAGATCGAGGATCGGGAGTTCTCTCAGCAGGTGGCGCTGGAGGGCAACGAGACAAAGGTAGTCGCGTTCGCCGCATTCGACGTCACGAACCCGCGGCTGTGGTGGCCGGCGCAGCTCGGCCCGCAGAACCTCTACGACCTCAACCTGCAGTTCGAAACCGGCGGCGCCATCTCCGATGAAACCACAACGCGCTTCGGCGTTCGCGAAGTCACCAGCGAACTCATCCCCTCCAGCGACAATCTGGTGACGGCTATGGGTCAGCCGATTCCACAGCGCCACCGGGTGTTCAGCATCAACGGCAAGCGAATCCTGATCCGCGGCGGCGGCTGGACCTTCGACATGCTGCTGCGCGCCGACCCGAAGCGGCAGGAAGCGGAGATGCGCTACATTCGCGATCTCAATCTCAACGCCGTGCGCCTCGAAGGCAAAATCGAAAACGACAATTTCCTGCGGCTGGCCGACGAATATGGAATTCTCGTCATGGCCGGCTGGTGCTGCTGCGATCACTGGGAGCACTGGCAGGACTGGGACGATGAAGACCGCGCCGTCGCGGCCGCATCGCTGCGCGATCAGATCCGCCGCCTGCGCAGCCATCCAGCGGTTTTCAACTGGATGAACGGCAGCGATAATCCTCCGCCGCCCGACGTCGAGCGGATGTACATCGGTATTCTGAAGGAGCTGAACTGGCCGAACCCGTACGAATCGTCGGCCACCCAGCGCGCGACGGCGGTCACCGGGGACACCGGCGTGAAGATGACGGGACCGTACGAATATGTGGCCCCCAGCTACTGGATGCTCGATCAACACCGCGGCGGCGCGCACGGATTCAACACGGAAACGAGTCCCGGCCCGGCCATTCCTCCCGTTGACAGCCTGCGCGAAATGCTGCCGGAGGATCGTCTCTGGCCGATCAATTCCTGGTGGGGCTTTCACGCCGGCGGCGGCGAGTTCAGGGATGTGAAGGTGTTCGCCAACGCGTTGAACGAGCGTTATGGGCCGTCGTCCAGCGTGGAGGAGTTTGCGATGAAAGCCCAGGTGATGAGCTACGAGGGCGAGCGCGCCATGTTCGAGGCTTTCGGCCGCAACAAGTACCGCGCCACCGGGGTGATCCAGTGGATGCTGAACAACGCCTGGCCTTCCATGATCTGGCATCTGTACGACTACTACCTGCGGCCGGGAGGCTCGTACTTCGGCGCGAAGAAGGGCTGCGAGCCCCTGCATATCCAGTATTCGTACGACGACCGTTCGATTGCCGTGGTGAATTCGTACTACCAGGATTTCCAGGGCCTGAAGGCGACGGCGCGGGTTTACGACCTGAACCTGCACGAGGAATTCGCGCGCAGCGTGACCTTCGATCTGGCCGCCGATGGCGTGCGCTCGCTCTTCACGCTGCCCGGCTTCGCGAAGCTGGCGCCGATGTATTTCGTGCGCCTGACTCTCGCCGACCCGGGCGGGAAAACGGTGAGCTCCAACTTCTACTGGCTCTCCACGAAGGAAGACGTGCACGACTGGGATCGCTCCACCTGGTATCACACGCCGAACAGCGCGTTCTCCGATCTCCGGGCCCTGAACTCGCTGCCGCGCGTCGAACTGAAAGTGGCGGCGACATCGGAAGTGACCGGCGCCAACCGCATCACGCATGTAACCGTCGCGAACCCCACACGGCGCCTGGCGTTCGCGGTGCACCTGAAGGTGGTCAACGTGTCGCGTAACGCGGAAGAACCAAAGGACGAGATCCTGCCCGTGTTGTGGCAGGACAATTACTTTGCGCTGATGCCGGGGGAGACGCGCGAACTCACGGCCACTTCACTCGAATCCGACGCCGGTCCGCGGCCGAAGGTCGTGGAAGTGGACGGCTGGAATATCGCGCCGGAGTCCGTCGCAGTGCAATAGCGGTTGCGTTTCGGGCCGCCCGATGCAATAAGATGCTGAGATGGCCGCAAACACAACACAAGGATTTCGCTGTCCGGGCTGCTCGGCGGACATGGAGTTCGACGCGGCTTCCGGCGGGCTGAAATGCCGCTTCTGCGGGCACACCGAGGCGGTGCCTCCTCCTCCAACGCGGCAGATCACCGCGCATCCGCTCGAGGAGGGACTGGCGGAAGCGGCGGCAAAGGAGAAATCGCTGGGCGAAGGAGCGCTCGAAGTCGCCTGCAACGGCTGCGGCAGTGTCGTGGCATTTCAGCCACCCGAGGTCGCCGGCGCCTGTCCTTTCTGCGGCGGGGCCATTGTGGCTCAACCGAAAGCTGCCGATCCGCTGATCGCGCCCGACGCGGTGCTCCCGGCGAAGATTCCGAAAGCGCAGGCCCAGACTGCCGTACGCCAGTGGCTGAGCTCGCTCTGGTTCGCGCCCAGCGCTTTGAAGCGAGTGGCGCAGCAGGAAGGCATCGCCGGCGTCTACGTCCCCTTCTGGGACTGGGCCGCGGACACTCAAAGCGCCTACACCGGCGAGCGCGGCGAACACTATTGGGAAACCGAATACTACACGGAAACGGACAATAACGGAAACACTGTCCAGCGAACCCGCGAGGTGCAGAGGACGCGCTGGTATCCGGCTGTGGGGCGGGTCGCGCGCCGCTTCGATAACGTGCTGATCCCGGCGACCAAGTCGGTGCACGAGAGGCGGCTCAATGCTCTGGAGCCCTGGGATCTCGAGTCTTTGTGTCCTTACGAACCCGCGTATCTGGCGGGATTTCGGGCGCAGCGCTACCAGTTGGAGTTGCCGGAAGGCTTCGACAAGGCGAAGCAGGAGATGGCCGAAGTGATCGACGGCGACGTGCGGAAGGACATCGGCGGCGATGAGCAACGCGTCCTCGGCATCGAAACCACAACTTCGAATGCGACTTTCCGGCACCTCCTGCTGCCGATGTGGATCGGCGCGTATCGTTTTGGCGGGAAGCTGTATCAGGTGATGGTGAACGCGCGTACGGGGGAGGTACAGGGCGAGCGTCCGTGGAGCGTCGCGAAGGTCTCTCTGCTGGTGGCCGCGATTGTGCTGGCGATTGTGCTCCTGATCATGGTCGCAGGGCACCGGTAGAACGAACCCCAGGCCGATTGAAAATCGGCCGCAGGTTACAAACCTGCCCCACTTCACCCGCCGAGCAGCGCCAGTGTGTCGTGGATGCGGGCGGCAGTGCGCTCGGGCGTGTCGTCGCGGGGACGCTCCAGGCTCACGGTGACGATCTGTGCGGGAATCTCGATCACACGATCCGACTCGGTGAACACGTATTTGCCACCCAGGCGGTTGTTCGCCTCGCGCGCCAGATCGACGGCGGAGCATTCGCAATCGGGGACAAGAGCGCAGAGGATGCCCTCCTGCCAGCAGCCCACGGTGATGTCGCGAGCGGGCAGGTTGGCCAGCCGTTTCAGGGCGCACTGCACCACGCGGCCGGTGAGGTCCGGTCCGAATCGCGAGCGGACGGATTCGAGATTGCGCACGCGCACAAACAGCAGAAGGAAGGAGTTGCCGGCAGTCATTTCCGCTTCGACCCGCTCGCGCACTCCGAATACGCCGGAGGCTTTGCTGGCCGGCGAGGTGAGCGAAAGCACCTGCTTTTGAAGGGCATGAATCTCGCTGTTCAGCTCCGCGACGGTGATTCGGTTGCGTTTCTCGATTTCCGCGACGCAGGCCTCGAGGCTGCGCTTCAGCTCCAGCACGCCCGCGCGCAGCTCATCCAGATTGTCGATGGCGGCGATTTCGCCGAGCCGCTCCATCTCCCGGTGAAGCTTTTTCTCCTGGTCTTCGGAATCCGCGGCGAGCGCTCCCAGGACGGTTTGCAGAGCTTTGGCGTGCTCTTCCAGGCGATTGCGGAGATCAGCCAGGTAATTCTCGGCGCGCTCCTTGTAATCGCGGAGAACGTTGCGGACGGTGGAGCGCAGAGACGGGAGCGTCTGGGCCGCGCCGATCTCTTCCGCGGAGATGCGCGCCGCCGTTTTTCGCAGTGCTTCGCGGTGGGCTGGCGTGATGGAGGAATCGATCTCGATGGCGTATTGACTGCTGTCTTCAATGGCCGCTCGGTAGTTTTCACAGACAGCCAGCAGAAGCGTTTGCAGGTCTTCGGCCGTTCGGATCTCGTTCCGGATGGATATCATCAACCCTCGCCATACTAATCGGCCGAAAGCACTTATTCCTGCAGGAAGATTTCAGGCGCTGGTGGCCACCGCGTGCTCGCGATACCACTGCCAGGTTTGCCGGATACCGTCTCCCAGAGCGATGGAGGGTTTCCAGCCGAGAGCCTTCAGCCGGGAGATGTCCAGCAGCTTGCGCGGCGTGCCATCGGGACGTGAGGAGTCGTACACTATTTCGCCGCGGAACCCGATCACCCGGCAGACCATCTCGGCCAGCTCACGGATACTCAGGTCCTCGCCGGTGCCGACGTTGATGATCTCGGGAGAATCATAGGCATCCATCAGGAACACCGCCGCCCGAGCCAGATCGTCAACGTGCAGGAACTCCCGCCGAGGGTTTCCGGTGCCCCATATGGTCACCTCGTTCGAATGCCGGCTGCAGGCGTCGTCCACCTTGCGGATGAGGGCGGGCAGCACGTGCGAGTTGTTCAGATCGAAATTGTCGCCCGGACCATAGAGGTTTGTGGGCATCAGGCTGATGCCGTTGAACCCGTACTGCCTCGCATAGGCCTGCACCATGCGGATGCCGGCGATTTTGGCGATGGCGTAAGGTTCGTTAGTCGGCTCCAGCGGCCCGGTGAGCAGATACTCCTCGCGCATGGGCTGCGGCGCATCGCGAGGGTAGATGCAGGATGAACCCAGAAATTCCAGCTTGCGTACGCCGAAACGATAAGCGGCGTCAACCACGTTGGTCTGGATGGCAAGATTCGCGTGGATGAACTCGGCGGGCCGCGAGTTGTTGGCGTGAATGCCACCCACGAGGGCGGCGGCGAGGAACACGTATTCGGGCCGCTCGGCGTCGAAGAAGCGATCCACGGCGGCGCGATCGGTCAGGTCCAGCTCCGCCTGGGTGCGGGCAACCAGGTTGCTGAAGCCGTCCGCCTGCAGGCGGCGCGTAATCGCCGATCCCACGAGACCGAGATGGCCGGCGACGAAAATTCGGCTCTTGTGATCCAGAAAGTCTTCCCCCTTCGGTTCGGTTTACGTCATCGAGGCGCCGCGCAGCGAACGGCGGTGACCGGCCGCGAGCAGCGTGCGCTCCTGGCGGGCAAGTTCAAGATCGTGGGCGACCATCATGGAGACCAGTTCACGGAAGCTCACGCTCGGCTTCCAGCCCAGCTTTGCGCGCGCCTTCGTCGAGTCGCCCTGCAGGTAGTCGACTTCGGTGGGGCGGAAGTAGCGAGCATCCGTTTGCACGCAGCCCGTCCAGTCGAGCCCGAGTTCGGCAGCCGCGGCTTCGAGAAACTCACGAACCGAGTGCGACTCGCCGGTGGCGATGACGAAATCGTCGGGCGACGGCTGCTGGAGCATGAGCCACATGGCCTCGACGTAGTCGCCCGCGTAGCCCCAGTCGCGCAGGGCGTCGAGGTTGCCGAGATACAGCTTCTTCTGCAGTCCAAGGCTGATGCGGGTCAGCGCGCGGGTGATCTTGCGGGTCACGAACGTTTCGCCCCGCCGCGGCGACTCATGGTTGAAGAGGATGCCGTTGGCGACGAACATGTTCCACGCCTCGCGGTAGTTCACGCCATACCAGTGCGCGGCCACTTTGGCCACGGCGTACGGACTGCGCGGGTAGAAGGGCGTGGTTTCGGACTGCGGCGGTTGGGCCGCGCCAAACATCTCCGAGGAGCCTGCCTGGTAAAAGCGAACGTCTTTGTGCCCGGCCTTTATGTGATCGCGCACAGCTTCCAGAAGCCGCAGCGAGCCCGTGGCTACCACGTCCCCGGTGTACTCGGCCTGCTCGAAGCTCACGCGCACGTGCGATTGCGCCGCAAGATTGTAGATCTCGTCCGGCTGGACCCCTTCCAGAATTCGCCGCAGGCAGGTACCTTCGCTGAGATCGCCGTAGTGAAGATGCAGCCGGGCGCCGCTCTCGTGAGGATCGGCATAGATATCGTCCAGCCGCCCGGTGTTGAACGTGGAAGCTCGCCGGATGATGCCGTGGACCTCGTATCCTTTCGCCAGCAGGAACTCGGACAGGTACGAACCGTCCTGGCCGGTGATTCCGGTGATCAGAGCTTTGCGCATGGACTCCTTTTCCTGTGAGAGCCGACTGCACATCGGCCGCGGGCCGGAGACCCGTTCCACATTAATTCAAGCACAAAAGAGCATACGCTCACCAAGCCGCACAACGGAGGCGCCGGTCCAGAGCGGCGGTCAGGTTTCTGCCCGGCCCTGGGGACGCGGCCCGCTCGCGCCTGTGCGGCTATTCGCGCCCCGGCCGGCCGTTGAGCATGCGCCAGATTCCACGCGGGTTGCCGTCGTGCAGTTCCGATGGCAGCGCCGCCTGCGGCACGTTCTGATAACAGACGGGCCGCAGGAATCGCAGAATGGCGGCCGTTCCCACCGAGGTGAACTTCGCATCGGCGGTAGCCGGCCAGGGGCCGCCGTGATGCATCGCCGGACAAACTTCCACGCCCGTCGAGAAGCCGTTGAAGATCAGCCGTCCCGCTTTTGTCTCGAGAGCGGCGAGGAGATCGCGATAACGGACCAGGTCGTCGGCAGTGCCAAAGACGCTGGCGGTGAGCGTACCCTCCAGAGCCTGAGCCACGCGCATCCGCTCGGCATGGGAATGGCAGCGCACAACCAGCGAAGCAGGCCCGAAGATCTCGTGTCCGAGCTCCGGATTGTCGAGCCAGGTCCGGGCGTCCGCGTCCAGCAGAGTGGGAGTGGCTTCTGTTTTCGCGGCGTCCGGAGCGACGGTGGAGCGCGTTTGCCTGACGCCGGCGATCGCCGCGGCGCGCTCGGCGGCCTGTTCGTAGTTCCGAAGAATACCGGGGTAGAGCATGGTACCGGGCGTGCCGCGTTCAAACAGCTCGCCTAGCTTCTCGCGCAACTCGCGAAATCCCCCCTCATCGCCGCAGACGATGATTCCGGGACAGGTGCAGAACTGGCCCACGCCGAGATTAATGGAATTGAACAGCCCCTGGGCCAGATTGTCCACGGGCTGCTCCAGCGCGCCGGGAAGGATGAAGACCGGATTCACGCTGCCCATTTCGACGAAGGCGGGAATGGGGTCGGGGCGGCGGGAAGCGGCGTCGAAGATGGCCCGGCCCGCGTGGAGCGAGCCGGTGAACGCGACCGCCTTTGTGTGCGGGTGATGGACCAGGGCAATGGAGACGGCGGGATCGGTGGCGTGCAGCAGGGAGAAGATTCCCGGCGGCAGTCCGGCGCTTTGCACGGCTCGCCCGACCGCGCCACCCACCAGTTCCGAAGTACCCGGGTGAGCCGGGTGCGTCTTCACCACCACCGGGCAGCGCGCCGCCAGTGCCGCGGCAGTATCTCCTCCGGCCACGGAAAACGCCAGCGGGAAATTGCTGGCGGCAAAAACCACCACCGGGCCGATGGGAATCAGCATGCGGCGCAGATCGGGCCGGGGCAGCGGCTGACGATCGGGCATAGCCGTGTCGATGCGGGCATCGACGTACGAGCCATCTTTCACCAGCGCGGCGAACATGCGCAGTTGATTCACCGTGCGCCCGCGCTCGCCGGTCAGCCGCTCTTTCGGAAGCCCCGACTCCTCGGCGGCGCGATCGATCAGAGGATCCCCGAGCGCGACGATTTCATCGGCGATCGCTTCGAGAAGGGCGGACGCCGATTCGTGCGGCGCCTCGCGAAACGCGGGGAAAGCCTCGGCCGCCAGATGAAGAGCGCGCTCAATCTCTTCGTCGGTCGCCTCCGTGAACGGCGGCCCCACTGGCTTGCCGAGCCGTGGATCGAAACCCGTGAATGTCTTGTGGCCGAGCGCGGAGAGCGTTCCGGCGATTTGGTTCTTCCCGTGCAGTTGCATGCGTCAGTCGCAACATAACACACGGGGTTTTTCCAGGTGAAGATTTCGCTTAACAGGTGGCGCCGGGTCACGGTAAAATCTCTATGAAACCTCCCCCCGGTTCGCGTAGTCCGTTGATCATGCCCCAGGTTTTCGAGGCAGGCCACTATCTTTGTTCGGAGCTGGTCCGGGTGAGTTTCCGGACCGTCCGCGGCGAGACCCGCCTCGTAGTGGGCAATCTGGAGGAGATTTGCGCGGAGCGAGCCGTCCTGCTGCTGGATGTTCCCGTTTCGCCGCAAACGAGTGTGTGGTTCGGGGCACGCGGCCGGCGATTCGACACCGTCGCGGAATCCTGTGTCCACGACCCGCCGCTGGGGTTTCTGGTGTCCCTCCGCTTTGCGGGCCGGTACCGGTGGAACCCGGCTGACTTCGCTCCGACCCACATGCTGCGCGTGCGCGACGCCGCACGTACGGCGGACGCCGCCGCGACGAATTCCTGAGTGCCCAGGGCCTGAGCACCGAGCGCGCTTCAGCTGCGATACATTGTTTACTTCGGAGAAACCGCCTTCCGCCCGGAGGTCCATCGCATGAGGACGATCGTCGGCTGGGTTCTGCTCGTCTGCGCGCTGCCGCTGGCGGCGCAAACGGATCGGCCTCCCGTGAATCCCCACGCGACGCCGGAAGCGCGGGCGCTGCTCGGTTATCTCTATTCGATCTCGGGAAAGTACACGCTGACGGGCCAGCATAATTACCCGAACACGGGGGCGACGTGGACAGACCGTGCGCTCGACCTCACCGGGAAATATCCGGCTGTCTTCGGCCAGGATTTCGGTTTTCAGGCAGGAGCCGATAAGGACTCCACTCTGGCGCGTCCGGCCGTTGTCGCCGAGGCGATCCGGCAATACCGCAACGGAGCTATCGTCACGTTGACATGGCACGCCGTGCGGCCCACCGACGACGAACCCGTGACGTTTCACGACAGCGTGCAGGGTCATCTGACCGATTTCGAATGGCACGAGCTGCTGACGCCCGGCACCGCGCTCTACCGGCGGTGGTGCGCTCAGGTCGATGTGATCGCCGGATACCTGAAACAGTTGCAGGCCGCGGGCGTACCGGTGCTGTGGCGGCCCTATCACGAGGTGAACGGCAGTTGGTTCTGGTGGGGCGGGCGCAAGGGCAAGGACGGCTCGGCCGCGCTTTACCGGCAGCTTTTCGACCGGTTCGTCAATCATCACAAACTGAACAATCTGATCTGGGTGTGGAACGCGAATGCGCCGGGATCGGGCGGCAATGGGCCGGGTCCTTACGCGGATTACTTTCCCGGACTCGAATACGCAGACGTGCTCTCGGTAGATGTCTACGGCGAGTTCCGGCAGAGCTACCACGACGATCTGGTTGCGCTGGCGGCGGGCAAGCCGGTGGCGCTCGGGGAGGTGGGCGGGCTTCCCTCCCCCGAAGTGCTCGCGAAACAGCCGAAGTACGCGTGGTTCATGTCGTGGAGCGAAATCATGGAGGAGGGCAATACTCCGGGGGCTCTGCACGCCACCTACGACGCGCCCAACACCGCCAGCCGCGAAGATCCGCGCGTGCGCGAGGCGATGGCGGCGATTCACAAGGCCTCGGCTGCGGGACCGCCCGACCCTGTGACGCCCGATGCAAGTGGCGAGGCTAAGGAGCTGCTGGCAACGCTCCATCGCGCGACGGGCAACCAGGTGCTCAGCGGACAGGAGTGGACGATCGGCGAAGTCACCGTTGGAAACCCGGTCATAGACGCCAGCGATCTTGGCCCCGGCGCCATGGCCGTCTTTGGACCGTGGGCTCCCAGCGCTATCATGATGCTGAACTGGCGGCCGCCACGGCCGACAGACAATGCTCCTGCAGGGAAGCTCACCGACTTCGAGTGGAATGAGCTGCTGACCCCTGGCACGGCGCTCTATGAGCGCTGGTGCGCCCAGGTGGATGAAGCCGCAACACGTCTGGAAAAATATGAGAAAGGAAATTGGCCGATTCTCTGGCGGCCCTATCCGCAGCCGAATGGCGACAAATACTGGTGGGCGGGGCGCAAGGGAATCCATGGCTCAGCGGCCCTCTACCGCCAGCTTTTCGAGCGCCTGGTGGAGAGGCACAAACTACACAATCTCATCTGGGTGTGGGACGCCGCTGCGCCGGGATTCGGACCGGATGGACCGGGAGAGTACAACGACTACTTCCCAGGGCTCCTGTACGTCGATGCGCTTTCCGTGAACGTCAGTCGACGTGCGCCAGGATGGCGCCGCGATGCGGAACTGGCTCGTTTCGCTACGGGGAAAGTCATTGGGATTGACCTCGACGGGTGGGTACCCGAGCCCGCGCTGTTCGAGCAGCAGACGAAGTGGGCATGGTTCCTGCTATCGCCCGATGTCGCGAGCAATCCTCAAAATGCCGACGCGCTCCGCGCCTTGTATGCGAGCCCGCGAGTGATATCACGGGCAGAGAGTGGTTCAACGGTGCATGACGGTATCATGATGGCATCGCCCCGATGACAAAAGCGGAATCCGATCTTCACAGCGCGCGCCTGGCGGAAGCGTACGAGAGCCTGATTGCGCGGCGCAACCAGCCCATAACCGAATCGAACGGCTGGTTCCAGCGGTATCGCTACCCGGTGCTCACCGCCGCGCACACGCCGCCGTTCTGGCGATACGATTTCGATCAATCCACCAATCCACTCCTGATGGAGCGGCTCGGCATAAACGCAGTGTTCAACGTCGGCGCGATGGAATGGAACGGGAAGATCGTGCTCATGGCGCGCGTGGAGGGGAACGACCGCAAGTCGTTTTTCGCTGTCGCGGAGAGCGCCACCGGGATCGACGGGTTTCGCTTCTGGGATTACCCAGTGGTGATGCCCGAGACCGCCGAGCCCGAAACAAACGTCTATGACATGCGCCTGACCGCACACGAGGATGGCTGGATTTACGGTCTTTTCTGCGCCGAGCGGAAGGATCCGGCCGCGCCGCCCGGCGATTTGTCGTCGGCGGTGGCGCAGTGCGGCATTGCGCGCACGCACGATCTGAAGAACTGGGAGCGCCTCGACGACCTGCGCACACCGTCGGCGCAGCAGCGAAACTGCGTGCTGCATCCTGAGTTCGTAAACGGGCAGTACGCATTTTATACGCGCCCGCAGGACAGCTTCATCGAAGCCGGCCGCGGCGGGGGCATTGGATTCGGACTCGCGCGGAACATGGAACACGCAGTCATCGAAGAAGAGACGATCATCGAGCGCCGCGAATACCACACCATCAACGAGGTGAAGAACGGTCTCGGCCCGGCGCCGTTCAAGACGGACAAAGGCTGGCTGCATCTGGCGCACGGGGTGCGTAACACCGCCGCGGGTCTGCGCTATGTTCTCTACTGCTTTCTGTGCGACCTGCACGCGCCGCAGAATCTCATTGCCCATCCCGGCGGATATTTTCTGGCGCCCGAGGGCGAGGAGCGCGTGGGCGACGTCTCCAACGTGACATTTTCCAACGGCTGGGTCCGGCGCGGCAACGACGTTTTCATCTACTACGGCGCTTCGGACACGCGCACGTACGTGGCAACCACGACAATCGACCGGCTGCTCGATTACGTCCTGAACACCCCACCCGATCCTCTGCGCAGCGCGCTGTGCGTTGAGCAGCGCATCGCGCTCATCGACAGGAATCTGAAAGGCGCGGGCGCCCGTGCTTAATGCGGCGAGATTCCGCGCGGAGCTGGAAGACAATATCCTTGCCTTCTGGATTCGCCACGCGGTGGACCGCGAGCATGGCGGATTTTACGGCGTCATTCATTCCGACCTGAGCGTGGACAAAAGGGCGCACCGTTCCGCGGTGGTCAACGCGCGCATCCTCTGGACGTTTTCCGCCGCCGCGCGCCTGCTGGGCAATGCGCAGTACCGGGAGATCGCCGACCGCGCCTGGGATTACATCATCCACAGATTCTGGGACAAGGAGAACGGCGGCGTGTACTGGATGCTCGACTACAAGGGCAAGCCGGTTTCCGACCGCAAGCAGATCTACGCGCAGGCATTCACCATTTACGCCATGGCCGAGTATTTTCGCGTGTCCGGAAAAACGGAGAGTCTGGATCGCGCCAAGCTGCTGTTCAACCTGATCGAGAGGCACAGCCGGGATGCGGTGTTCAAGGGATATCTCGAGGCGCGCAGCCGCAACTGGGGGGCGCTCGCGGACATGCGCCTGAGCGAGAAGGACATGAACAGCCCGAAGTCCATGAACACGCATCTGCACGTGATGGAGGCCTACACCAACCTGCTGCGCGTGTGGCGCAATTCCGAGCTGGCGGCAAGTCAGAACGATCTGCTCGAAGTGACCATGGATCGAATCGCCGACGGCAGGACCGGGCATTTCCGGTTGTTCTTCGACCGGCAGTGGAACTCCATGTCCGATCACATCTCCTTCGGACACGACATCGAAGGGAGCTGGCTGATTTACGAGGCGGCGGAAGTGCTGGGAGATCCCGTGCTGGTGGCCGTGGCGCGCAACGTGTCGCTGCAGATGGCCGAGGCCGTTTACAACGAAGGCCGCGACAAGGATGGCAGCATCTTCTACGAGCGCAGCTCCAGGGGCGAGTTCGTCGATCCCAACAAACACTGGTGGGCGCAGGCGGAAGCGGTGGTGGGTTTCTACAACGCGTTCCAGCTCGCGAGAGACGAGCGTTACCGCGAGACGGCGGAGCGAGCGTGGGACTACATCGACACGCGCATCATCGACCGGGAGCACGGCGAGTGGCGGGCGAAGTTGCGGCCGGATGGAACGCCATGGAAGGAATCGGAGGACCCGGATGCGTGTCTGGTGGGCCCGTGGAAGTGCCCGTATCACAACGGGCGGATGTGCATGGAGATGATCGAGCGGCTGGGGTAGGGGGCCGGTCAGGAGTGTGACCGGTAGAAAACGAAAAAGAAGACAGTCACGCACAGGCTCGCGAACAGATGGATGGCTGAGCGGAAGAAGGCCAGCGCCGGAATCAGTCCGCGAAGGATGGCCAGCACGGTGTGGATGAAATCAAAGGCCATCAGCAGGGTGAGTATGAGCATTCCCACCAGCGCCAGAAAGGCCGCGTTGCGCAGGTTCATCGCCGATGTGTAGACGTTAGGGGACGGAAAGCGTTACACGGAACGCTGTGCGTCGGGCGCAGCGTGGGTCCACATGCGCATGGCGCTAACTGGCTCTTGTGAAAGTATTTAATTTGGTGAGCCGGGCGGGGATCGAACCCGCGACCACCGCATTAAAAGTGCGATGCTCTACCAACTGAGCTACCGGCCCTCGATGAAGCTAACGCAAGAATAGCACGGGCTCCGCAAGTCGGGCTTTACGCGGGAGCGGATTGCGCCTTTGCGCCCACCACCCACGTTTCCAGCACGCGTTCCAGATCCGCGCGGCTGAGCGGCTTGCTCACGTAGTCGTTCATGCCGGCGTCCAGGCAGCGCTCACGGTCGCCGGCCATGGAATGCGCGGTAGTCGCGATGATGGGGATCTCCGCTCCGCGGCCGCTACAGGCGCGGATCCGCTGGGTGGTCTCGTAACCGTCGAGGTCGGGCATCTGGCAGTCCATGAAAATGGCGTCGTATGGGCGCTGATTCCAGAGCTGCAGCGTTTGCGCTCCGTCGCGCGCCACGTCCACTTCGCAGCCGAGTTGCTCGAGAAGACGGCAGGCCAGTTTCTGATTCACGCGATTGTCGTCGGCCAGCAACACCAGCCAGCGGGTCTCGGCCGCGGGCTTATCGCCGTTGGCGGACGGATTGACTCCGCTTCTGCGGCGCAGCTCGGAGGTCAGCGGAAGCGGAAACCACACGCTGAACGTCGACCCTTTCCCATGCTCGCTCTCCAGTCCGACGCCCCCGCCCATCAGTTCGGCGAGTTGCCTGCAGATGGCCAGACCGAGCCCCGTTCCGCCGTACTTGCGCGCGCTGGAGGGATCGGCCTGGACGAACTTGTTGAACAGCGAAGGCTGCAGATGATGAGGGATTCCGATCCCGGAGTCGTGCACGGAGATCACCCATTCGGGAACACCTGCGTCTTCGGCGCGCCGTTTCACCGTTACGTGAATCTCACCCTTGTCGCTGAACTTTACGGCGTTGCTGATGTAGTTCACGACGATCTGCCGCACGCGTACCGCATCTCCAATGACCAGCCGCTCCTGGGGGCGGTAATCGAGAACGAGGTCCAGACCCTTTTGCACGGCCTGCGGCCGAAGCATGTTGACCGCATCCAGCATGGTGGCGTACAGGTCGAATGGCTCCCGCACCACGGTCATTTTGCCCGCTTCGATCTTGGAAAAATCGAGAATGTCGTTGATCACGGTAAGCAACGATTCCGCGGAGAACACCGCCGACTCGGCCCATTCCTGCTGCTCCGCGGTAAGCGCGGTGTCGAGCAACAGACGGGTCATTCCGAGAACGCCGTTCATGGGCGTGCGGATCTCGTGGCTCATGTTGGCGAGAAACTCGCTCTTGGCGAGACTGGCCCGTTCCGCGCGCACCTTGGCTTCGGCGAGCTCCTGAGTTCGTTCGAGAATCGCTTTTTCGAGCTTTTCCCTTTCCCGGGTCAGCTTCAGCTCGCGCCACCGCCAGACTCCCGCCGCAAGCGCCAGGAAGGCCAGCACGGCCAGACTTTCAAACCACCAGGTCTGCCACCAGGCCGGAGAGATGGTGAACGAAACTGAGGCAGCCTGCCGGCTCCACAGGCCCGTGCCGTCGCGAGCGGTGACTTCAAACCGATAGGAGCCCGGCGGAAGGTTGGCATAGCGAGCTTCCGATTGCGAGGTCTGCACCCAGTCGGCGTCCACTCCGGATAAGCGGTAGACGAAGACCCGGTCGCGCGGGTTCAGAAACGTCGGCGCGGTGAAACGAACGTAGAAGGAGCGCTGCGACCAGGGAGCCGTGGTGCCGCCATCGGAGGCGACGGGGCGGTCGCCGAGCTGCGCGGCGGTAATCGTCACGTTGGGCGGCTGCGCCGGCCATTGCCGCCGCGGGCGGAAATGCGACAGACCGCGGCTGGTTCCGATCCAGACGCTCCCATCGGAATCGGCGAGGAACGCCCGGCTGTCGCAATCGTCCCAGACCAGGCCATCGGGCTGGCTGTAGTGCCGCCAGCCGCCGGGCGTGAGCACGTCCACGCCGCTGTCGGTTCCGCTCCACAGCGATCCATGGGCGTCGGTTCCGAGAAAAACCACTTCATCGGAGCGCAACCCGTCGGCGGTGCTCCAGTGCGCCGCCCTGATTTTTCCCCCTGCCCATGTCAGGTGAGTGAGGCCGAGAGCTTCCCGGTAGCCGACCCACAAGCCTCCGTCGCGGTCGGCGGCGATGACATCGACGTGGTTCGAGCGCAGACCATCCCGGCGAGTGAGGCGGCCCCAGCGTCCATGATCGAACCCGATCAGCCCCTGGCTGCCCGCCACCCACACTCGGCCACTGCTGTCCTGAATCACCGAGTGGATTTCCTCGGTGCGTCCCAGAACCGATTGCGGCGTGAACTGGGGAGGGCCGTCGCTCACGGGCGCGGCGCTTCGCAGCAGCACGTTGCCGCCAGACACCCACAAGTAGTCTTCACTATCCACAACCAGCTTGGGCGCGGTGACACTGGCCAGCATCTGCCGGATCTGACCGCTGTGCGGATCGAGGCGCCACAAACCGTCGTTGCCGGTGCCGATCCAGAGCGCGTTGTCGCGCGAATGCGCCAGCGAGAGAACCATTTTGCCGGCCAGTTCGCGGCGAGTGGTCAGCCGTTCCGGCGAATCGGCGCCGCGCTTTGCGAAGGCCAGTCCGCCGCTGGTGCCAACCCAGAGCGCGCCCGCGGCATCGCGATGAATGGCCCAGATGGATTCGTGTGGAAGGCCCTCGGCGGCGCTCCATGATTCCCATTCGCCATAGCCGAGCCAGCGCTGCAACCCCAGGCCGGCGAATCCAATCCACAGCGATCCCTGGCGGTCCACCAGGGTGGCGGTAACGTCGTTGCGAGCGAGCCCCGATCGTGTGTCGATCAACTGCCACTTGCGACCCGTCCAGCGGCACAGACCGCTGGGAGTGGTGACGATAGCGTCGCCATTGCGATCGACCACGAGACTCGGGTCGCCCAGAAAGGGCGACAGGCCCGATTGCGGGACGGGCGTGGCCGGCAGCTTCCGGAACGATGCCGCGCCGGCTGGGCGAACGCAAACCGACTGGCTGCTCGCGACCCACAGGTTTCCATCGGCGTCCATGCGGATGGAGGTCCAGGCTTCGCGCGGGAGTTCGGGCGCAACGGCCACCGGGCGACCGTCCTGTATAACACACAGGCGCTCTCCGCAACCGGCCCAGAGCTTACGCTGGGCGTCGGAATAGACGCTGAAGAAATCCTTCGGCGCTCCCAGCGAAACGACGTGGAAGCGATCCGTGCCCGACGTATCCTGAATTGCCAGTCCATCGGCGGTGGCCACCAGAAGACGTCCGGAAGCGTCGGTGGCCACGCCCTCGCGCCGGGTGGTCAACAGCGGGGCGCGGCCCGACGCGACGATGGTGAACCGGTTGTTCTCGAACTTCACCAGTCCGCCGCTGGTTGCCGCATAGACCACGCCGCCGCCGTCTTCATACAAACTGACGACGTGGCTGCTGGGGAGGCCCTGGGCCACGCCGAACGACTCAAACCTTGCGCCGTCGTAGCGGAAAAGCCCATTCTGCGTGCCCACCCAGAGGAAGCCGACACGGTCCTGCAACAGGCAAAGGGGAATCAGGTTGGTGAGCCCTTCCGCCTGACCGTAGGATTCGAAGCTGTATTGCTGGCCGAGGCAAACCTGCTGGAGCGCAGTACTAGCCAGCAGTGCGGTCAGGGTCCATGGCCAATGCGCAAGACGCATAGATAAATGTTTGAAATCGTCTCCTCCTCGGGCAAATTCGCGCACCACGGAGCGGGGTGCGGGCTTTCCCGGTCATCACCAGGCGCGCCCCGCGCTGTTCGCTCAAAACAAAACACGCAGCGACTGAAGGATCTATCGCGCGGCGCGGCGAATCTCTTTAGGGCGCGTTCACTGGAATTCGCCGCTTGTTTTCCCGTCGCTTAGGAGCGCCGCGGCGATGCGCTCAGCGAGGCTTTGCTTAACAACAGGCAATGCCTTATTACCCGACGCGCCGCGTGACCGTGATCGCACGAGACCCCAGCGTTCAGGTCCGCGGCGCACTTGTTCGGGCTTGCGTGGAGATTCCCAATGAGGAGCTGCAGGCCGGGCCGCGCGGGCATCGGGTGCAGGTAGTGGACTACGACTCTTCCACGGGCGCGCTTTACCGGACTGTGACGAAGCCGGCGAATCGGGCGGACCGCCCTCCCGCCGATCCGTTCGAGAAAGCCGGCGACGACGAGTTGCTGGAGAGCGTGGATTTCCACGCGATGAACGCGTATGCCATTGTGATGCGCACGCTGGCGCGGTTCGAATCCGCGCTGGGACGCCGCGTGGGATGGAGTTTCCCGGGTCATCAGGTGAAGGTCGCGCCGCACGCTTTCGCCGACGCCAATGCTTTCTATTCGGCCGAAGACGAAGCGTTGCTGTTCGGCTATTTCCGGCGGCCGGTTGACGGGAGGCCGGTGTTCGGTTGTCTGGCGCACGACATCATCGCGCACGAAACGGCCCACGCGCTGCTGGATGGGCTGAGGGAGCGATACACCGATCCCTCGTCGCCGGAGCAGGCCGGTTTTCACGAAGGCTTTGCGGACATCGTGGCCCTGTTGTCGGTGTTCGCGCTGCGCGAGGTGGTGGAAAAGGCGCTGGATCCTGGCGGCGAGGCCGAGCGCATTTCCGCCGAGGCGGTCACGGCCGACGCGCTGAGGGAATCCATCCTGCTGGGGCTCGGGCATGAGTTCGGACAGGAGCTATCGGGCGTTCGAGGGAACGCGCTGCGGCGTTCCGTGACCCTGCGGCCGGAGGAGGCGTCGGCGCGCGACGCCGAGCCGCACCATCGCGGAGAGGTCCTGGTGGCCGCCGTGATGGATGCCTTCCTGAATGTCTGGGTCGGCCGCCTGCGGCCATACATTCACGACGGCTCTCTGGACCGCCGCCGGGCCGTTGAGGAAGGCGCGGCGGTGGCCGACCGGCTGCTCACAATCTGCATCCGCGCGCTGGACTACTGCCCGCCCACGGATTTGCAGTTCAGCGATTTCGCCAGCGCCATGCTGACGGCGGACTGGCAGATGTACCCCCGCGACATCAAGTACCTGTTTCGCGACGCACTGCGCTACTCCTGCGGACGCTTTGGGATTCGCCCGGCATCGGCGGGACGGGGCGAACCGGGCACATGGGATCCGCCGGAGGAAGAGCCCGCTTACGATCGCACGCATTTTGAGGAGATGCAGCGGAATCCCGACGAATTGTTTCGATTCGTGTGGGAGAACCGCCGCGTTTTTCGGCTCCACGAGAACGCCTATACGCGCGTGCTCTCGGTTCGCCCCGCGGTGCGCACCGGCGCCGATGGATTCGCGTTGCGGGAAACCGTGGTGGAGTATCTGCAGTTGATTCGCATCCGCGCGGGCGAACTGCGTAGTCTGGGGCTCAACCGGCCGCGCGGCATGGCCGGCAATCGGGAAATCACGCTGTACGGTGGCAACGCCATGATCTTCGATCAGTTTGGCCGGGTGAAGTACAACATCGGCAACTCCCTGTTCAATCGCGCGCGCCAGCAGGCCCGGTTGAACTACCTGTGGGAAACCGGGTTCTTCGAAGCAGCGGCCACTCCGGCGAACCGCTTTGCCTCGATCCACCAGCGGCGGATGGCGGAGTTCCGGTGACTCCGGACAAGGTCATTCTGCGCGCTTACAACGTTGGGTTCGGGGACTGCTTTCTTCTGACCTTCCGCTATGGCGCGGAGCGGCGGCGGATACTGATCGACTTCGGCAGCAGCGCACCGCCGCCCGGTGCGCCGGCCACTCACATGCTGCGCATTGCCCGCGATATTGCCGCGCAGGGCCGGTTGCACGCAGTGGTCGCCACGCATCGGCATCGCGATCACATCAGCGGATTCGGGGGTGAGTGCGGGAAGATCATCGCGTCTCTCACTCCCGAGGTGGTGGTTCAGCCGTGGACCGAAGACCCGGACGCCCCGCCGGGCTGCGCGGCGGACGACGACGTCCAGAACCGGCCGGCGGTGGAGAATCTAGTGGCGATGGGGCGACAGGGACGCGCGGTGTACACGCATGCGGGCGCGCCTTCGGGTCTGGAAGACCTGCTGCCCGGTGTCGAGATTCGCGTTGCCGGGCCGCCGACGCTGGAACAGAGCGCGGCCATCCGCCACGAGCGTGCTCGGGATGCGACGGAATTCTGGCAGTTCCGGCGCTTCCTCGAATCCCAGATCAACGACGCGGCGCCGGCCGACCTGTTTCCTCACGCGCCGCGTTTTGCGCCGGAGGCCGCACCCGCGAATCTGCGCTGGTTTCTGGCGAGAGCGCAGCGCTTTCGCGCCGAACAAAAGAGGGACCTGGTCCGCGCGCTCGACCGCGTGTTGAACAACACCAGCGTGATCCTGCTTTTCCGGACGGGCGATTTCAGCATGCTGTTTCCCGGCGACGCGCAGATTGAGAACTGGTCGTGGGCGCTGGGACAGAAGCAGTATCGCGATCTGCTGCGCGGCGTGAACGTGTACAAAGTCGGACACCATGGAAGCTTCAACGCCACGCCGCGGTCGCTCTGGAAGCTCTTCGCGCATCGCAGCACGACGCCCGACGCGCCCAGGCGGCTGCTCAGCCTGCTCTCCACGCGCTCCGGCAAGCACGGCAGCGAACGCGCCCACACCGAGGTGCCGCGGCGCACGCTGATGGAGGCGCTGGCGCGCGAGAGCAACCTGTTCTGCACACAGGATCTGCCGAAATCGACACCGTGGCGCGATTTCGAGTTTCCGTTGAACGGAGGGAAGTCCGATGAGTAACGAGATCGCGTTGTGTTTGTCCGGAGGCGGCTACCGCGCCATGCTGTTTCACCTGGGCGTGCTTTGGCGGCTGAACGACATGGCCTGGCTGGGCAGGCTGGACCGCATTTCCAGCGTCTCCGGTGGATCGATCACCGCTGGCGCGCTGGGACTGCGCTGGAACGAGCTGGGGGTAACCGCGAACGCGCCCGCTCCTGGATTCGGCAAGGTGGTGGACGACGTGCGCCGGATGGCCGGCACGACCATCGACGTTGGATCGATCATGAAGGGTCTGCTCGGACCCGGGCCGGCGTACGGCCGCGTCGGCGACGCTTACGACAAGACGCTGTTTCACGGAGCGACTCTGCAGGATCTGCCGGATCACCCGCGGTTCGTCTACGACGCAACCAACGTGCAATCGGCCGCGTTGTTCCGGTTCTCCAAACCTTATGCTCGCGACTGGCGCGTGGGCGAGATTCCCAATCCCCGCATCCCGCTGGCCGTGGCGGTGGCGGCATCTTCCGCTTTTCCGCCGGTGCTCTCGCCGCTGGAGCTCGACCCGGCGAAGTACGGTTGTTCGTTTCAAACCAGTGCGCCGTGGCCGACGAAGATCGTGCTCACGGACGGTGGCGTTTACGACAACTTCGGCCTCGAGACGGCCTGGAAGGAATGCCGCACGATTCTGGTGAGCGATGCCGCGGGCGGCGCCGGGACCGACCTGAAACCGCATCGCGACTGGCTGCGGCACGCGTATCGCGTGCTGGAGATCATGCACGACCAGGTTCGCTGTCTGCGCACGCGTGTGCTGATGGAAGCATTTGAGCGTGGCGAGCGGGCCGGAGCCTTGTTCGGAGTCGGCACCAACGTCGCCGAGTGCGGCGTCGCCGGTTCTCTGCCCTGCACGTCGGCGCAAACCACGGTCCTTGCGAAGATTCCCATTCGCCTGAAGCAGCTCACGTCAGCTCAGCAGGAGAGTCTCATCAACTGGGGCTATGCGGTGTGCGATGCGGCCATGCGCAAGCACGTGGATTCGTCGCTGCCGGCTCCATCGGGTTTTCCGTACGCCCGCGGGCTGGCGTGCTGAAGGCCAAAATCCCTGGCGCAAGCTTTGCGCGGTTGTGGGCAGCGGCGGGTTTGCAACCCGCCGGAGCCGATTGAAAATCGGCTGCAGGATGCAATCCTGCCCCACCCCGGGATCAGAGAAACGGATCTTCGGCAATTGCGTTCTTCCCGAATATCGCTCGGATCAGGTTCTTTCCGGCCTCGTTCTTTTTCGATGGATCCTTTTCCCGGAGGAACGCCTGGTAAGTGGTCCTGAGATTATCGCGAGCATCTTGTTCGGCCTTCACCCCACGCTCCGCCAGGCTCACCAAAGCTCGGCTCAGGGTCAGGCGGCGTTCACGGGCAACACGGCGGACCTCGACGGCCAGCGGCGCCGGAATACTGACGCTTTGCCGGATAGATCGGGTGGGAGGTCTGGGCGAGGATCACGCCGTTCGCGTGGCCATCGATTCCATTGTACGCGGGTGCACCACTGTGGTGCATTTTCAACGGCAATTCCCTTTCGATAGAATCACTCTCATCATGGATGCTTCGCCCGAATCGCCGGAGGCCGTTGTGCATGCGTTTGCCGACGCGATCAATCGCCAGAGTCCCGACGACCTGGCCGCGCTGATGACCGATGACCATCTCTTCATCGACGCGCTGGGCAACCGCGTTCAGGGCCGCGAGGCGATGCGCGCCGGCTGGCGGGGCTACTTCAGCCTGGTTCCGGATTACACCATCACCGTCGAAGAGACGTACAGCGCGGGCGACGTGGTGGTGATGCTGGGCACGGCGCAGGGAACCACCAATGGCGGCCAGTGGCAGACGCCGGCGGCGTGGCGCGCCGAGATCCACGGATCACAAATCGCCGCGTGGCGGGTGTACGCTGATAATGAGCCCATCCGAAAACTGCTGGCGAATCAACCAAAGTGAACCGGGCGTATAATCTCAGTTAAGGATCCATGAAGGAGAACCGAGTTTGTCGACAGACCAGGTAGTCCCTGTCGCGTCAGAGGCCTCCGCTTCGCAGTTCGACCCTTCCCGCCGCGTAGTGAACGACTTCAGTATTCAAGTCGCCACGGTCAATGGTTCGGGCAGTCAGACCGCGAATTCGGTTCTGATGCGCGCCATCTTCCAGATGGGCATTCCCGTTTCGGGCAAGAATCTGTTTCCCTCCAACATCGCCGGCCTGCCAACGTGGTTCACCATTCGCGCGAGCGCGGAAGGCTACATCGGCCGCCGCCGCGACAGCGAGTTCTTCGTCGCCATGAACCCGGAGACGGCGCAGGAAGACGTCATGAACCTGCAGCCGGGCGCGGCGATCGTCTACGACGAACCGCTCAAGCTGAACGCGCTGCGCGACGACCTGCACTTCTATCCCGTGCCGTTCGACAAACTGGTCGGCCCGGTTTGCCCCGAAGCGAAGCTGCGCAAACTGGTCCGCAACATGATTTACGACGGCGTGGTGGGCTGGCTGCTGGGCATCGATTTCGAGGAAATCCGCAAGGCTCTGGTGAAGCAGTTCGGCGCGCGCAAGGCAAAAGCGGCGGAGCTGAACTGGAACGCCGTGCTGGCAGGCCGCGACTTCGCGGAGAAGAATCTTACCAAAAGCGATCCGTTCGCCATCGAGCGCATGGACAAGACCGGCGGAAAGATTATCATCGACGGCAACAGCGCCGCAGCGCTCGGCTGCATGTTCGCCGGCGTCACCGTGTTGACGTGGTACCCGATTACGCCGTCATCGTCGCTGGCGGAAGCCCTGATCGCCTATCTGGGCAAGCACCGCATCGACAAGGAGACAGGCAAAGCCACTTTCGCGGTGGTGCAGGCTGAAGACGAGCTGGCCGCGATCGGCATGGTAATCGGCGCGAGCTGGGCAGGGGCGCGGGCCATGACGTGTACCTCGGGTCCGGGCATTTCGCTCATGTCGGAGTTCGTGGGCTTCGCCTACTACACGGAGATTCCGGCGGTCATCATCGACGTCCAGCGCGTGGGCCCGTCAACGGGCCTGCCGACGCGCACCATGCAGGGCGACATTCTGAGCAACGCGCTGCTCTCGCACGGGGACGCGAAGCACCCCATCCTGTTCCCTTCGTCGCCGGAAGAGTGCTTCACCATGGCGCAACAGGCGTTCGATCTGGCCGAGCTATTTCAGACGCCGGTGTTCGTGAACATGGATCTGGATCTGGGCATGAACAACTGGATGGCCGATCCGTTCCCGTATCCGGAAAAGCCCATCCGCCGCGGCAAGGTGCTCACCGCCGAGGACCTGGATCGCCTGGGCGGTTTCGCGCGTTACAAGGACGTTGACGGCGACGGCATCGGCTATCGCACGCTGCCTGGCGTGAAGCATCACGCCGGATCGTATTTCACGCGCGGCAGCGGGCACAACGAGAAGGCCCAGTACAGCGAGCGTCCCGAGGACTTCATCCACAACATGGATCGCCTGGCGCACAAGTTCGAGACCATGCGCGGACATGTCCCCGCCTGCGATGTGCAGGACCGCGCCGGAGCGAAACTGGGCATCCTGTGCTGCGGGACCTCGCGTGATGCCAGTGAAGAGAGCCGCGATCAGCTCGAGCGAGATTTCGGAATTCGAGCCGGCTACCTGCGCTTACGGGCGTGGCCCTTTGGCGCCGAGGTAGGAGATTTCATCGACCGCCACGACCGTGTCTACGTGATCGACCAGAATCGCGATGCGCAGTTGTTCTCGCTGTTGCGGCTGGACATGAGCAACGAGCGCGCCGTGAAGCTACGCAGCGTCCGTTACTACGGTGGACTTCCGGTGGATGCGCAAACGCTCACCGACGAGATCCTGAAGCAGGAGGGTTTATGAGCGCCGCAGCGCCTCCGCCCGCGAAAAAGACCAATCGGCTCGATCTGGAGATTCTCAGCTACCGCGGCGGCAGGAGCACGCTGTGCGCCGGCTGCGGTCACAACGCCATCACCGAGCGCATCACCGAGGCTTTCTGGGAGATGGGCGTGGAGCCGTGGAGCGTCATGAAGTTCTCCGGCATCGGCTGCTCGGCCAAAACGCCGGCCTATTTCATGAACGCCTCGCACGGATTGAACGCGGTGCACGGGCGCGCGCCCACGGTGGCCACCGGGGCCATCCTCGGCAACGCCACCTTGCCGGCCATCATCGTCACCGGCGACGGGGACACCGCCTCCATCGGCCTCGGCCATTTCATGCACATGCTGCGCCGCAACGTGCCGTTGATTTATGTCATCGAGGACAATGGCGTGTACGGGCTGACCAAGGGGCAATTTTCGGCCACCGCGGACTACGGGTCGAAGCTGAAGACCGGCGTCATCAACGACACCCAGCCGGTGGATTGCTGTCTGGCCGGCATCGAGATGGGCGCGACCTTCGTGGCGCGGTCGTTCTCGGGCGATAAGCGGCAGCTCTTGTCCATCCTGAAGGCGGCCATTTCGCACCGTGGGCTGGCCATCATCGACGTGATTTCGCCGTGCGTGACGTTCAACGATCACGAGGGCTCCACGCGCAGCTATCAGTACATGAAAGACCACGACGAGCCGGTGCACGAGGTGGACTTCATTCCCTCGTTCATCGACATCGACGTGGAGTACGATGAGGGCACCGTTCACGAAGTGGAGATGCCCGACGGCTCGCGGCTCCGGTTGAAGAAGCTGGATCGCGATTACGATCCCACCAGCGCGATGGGCGCCGTCCGGGCGATCCATGAAGCCAAAGCCTCGGACGAAGTCCTCACCGGCATCCTTTATCTCGACCAGGATTCACCCACGCTCATCGACAAGCTGAAGATGCTGGACGAGCCGCTGGCCACGCTGCCGCAGGAGAAGGTGCGGCCCTCGCGCGAAGCGCTCGCCCAGATCATGGACGAGTATCGGTAGGCCCAATAGTGTTCACTCCGCGGGGCGAAGGGACACGCGGCGCCACCCGCGTCTCTTCGGTACCGGTCAACGACGCGGCTGACGCCGCGTGTCCTGTTGTGAACGGTTAATCGTTAGTCCATACCCGGTGATCGAGGAACGTCGACAGAATCAGCGAAGTGGTGGTGTGTCCGAAGGCGGTGAGCTTGCCGATGAGCTTCTCCAGATCGGCGACCGAAGCGATGGCGGCACGCAGCAGGAACGCTTCCTCTCCGCTGACGTGGTGGCACTCGGTGATTTCCGAGGCGCCGGACAGAAATCGGCGAAAGCGCGGATAGTCGCGGCTGGGCGCGCTCAGGCGAATGAACACCTGCAGCGGGCGGCCGAGTTGTTCGGGATCCACGCGCGCGCAATAGCCGCTGATGATTCCGGCATCCTCCAGACGTTTCACGCGCTCGGTTACCGAAGGCGCCGACATGCCGGCGCGGCGGGCGAGTTCGGCAAAGGAGAGCCGCGCGTCTTTCTGGAGCGCCTCCAGCAAAACCCAGTCAATCTGATCCATTCTCCTTTGATTATAATCACATTGCGGTGAACCACCTTCGATCCAGCATATGGCAGGGTGCCTTAGCCAGTTATTCTATGGCATGTCCATCGCGCTCTGGAAGGGAATTGGGGCCGGGTTCGCCATTGCCGCCCCGGTTGGTCCCATCGGTCTGCTCTGTATCCGCCGGACGCTTGCCCGCGGGCGCCTTGCCGGTTTCTCATCCGGTCTGGGCGCGGCCACGGCGGACTTTATTTATGGTCTGATCGCGGCAGCCGGACTGAGCGCCCTGAACGCCTGGCTGATGCACCGCGGCGCGTGGCTGAGCGCCGCCGGAGCGCTGTTCCTCATCGTGCTCGGCGTTCGCATCTGGCGCGAGCGTCCCGCGCGTGAATCCGATCGCACGGCCCACGGCGGAATGGCCGCGAGCTTTGGTTCCACTTTTCTGTTGACCCTGACCAATCCGATGACCATCGTCTTGTTTGCCGGCCTCATGGCTGGACTGGGCGCCACGGCCGCCGCGACAAAGAACGTTCCATTCGCCCTTGCCGCCGGCGTCTTCATTGGCTCCGCGGCATGGTGGTTGGCGCTCACCGGCACAACGAGCCTCTTTCGGCGCCGTCTCTCGCCGCAGTCGCTCGGCTGGGTGAATCGTGCGGCCGCGAGCGTGCTCATCGGCTTCGGTTTGAAGGCGGTTCTCAATCTGCTTGGTGCATGACTGGCCCGCGCTTTTTCCACGGCGCGTTTCTGTGCTATCCTGAGATCGTCTTTGACAGCACCGCTTATTAGCGCACGTTCTCACATCGCCCGGTAAAACCGCCGTTGTTCGATCCCGCCGATTCGCTGCCCTGCAAATTCAGAAAAGAGTATTGAGTTGAAGAACATTTTTGTAGGTAACCTCAGTTTCGGGACCACCGAGGATTCGGTTCGTTCCCTGTTCGAGCCATTCGGCTCGGTGGACCGTGTAAACATCGTGACCGACCGCGACACGGGACAAGCCCGAGGCTTCGCGTTTGTTGAAATGAGTCAGGACGCCGAAGGCAACGCCGCAATCAACGGTCTTAACGGCAAAGAGCTGGATGGCAGAGCGCTGAACGTTAACGAAGCTCGTCCGAAAGCCGAGCGTGGATCGGGCGGCGGGTACCGTGGCAACGGCGGCGGCTCGCGGCAGAAGCGCTGGTAGTCAGTGGACAGATGATGACGGGGCGGCGCTGCACGTGCCGCCACCCGCATCAGCGGAAGGAGAAGTTTGCCCAAAGAAGACGCCATTGAAGTAATGGGGAAGGTAGTGGAGAAGTTCAAGGCGGGAATGTTTTCCATCGAGCTGGATGCCGGGAAGACCGTGCTTGCGCGGTTGGCGGGAAGGCTTCGGCGGAACCGTATCAAGGTGATGAACGGCGATAGAGTTTCACTGGAACTTTCACCCTACGACCTGACTAAGGGCCGCATCACCTACCGCCACAAGTAAGCGCTCCGCTGTTATTCAGGTACTACCGCCTCCGCCCGGTCAGCCGCAGCAGGCTAAGGAAGAGATTGATGAAGTCGAGATACAGCCTCAGGGCGCCGAAAATCGCCTTTTTGCGTCCGGCGTCGGTGCCCTCGCTGCCGGGAGCGTTCATCGCCTTGATCTTCTGCGTATCCCAGGCGGTGAGTCCCGCGAACACGATGATGCCGACGATGGAGAACACGAAGTTCGCGCCTTCGGTCATCAGCGCCGGGAAGAGCATGGAAAGCAGACCAAAGCCGACAAGCCCGAACAACCCCATCATGCAGAAGGAGCCGACCGGACCAAGGTCACGCTTGGTCACGTAGCCGAAGCCGCTGAGCCCCGCGAATCCGAAAGCCGTGACAGCAAAGGCCTGCGCGATGCTGGAGCCGGTGAAGACCAGAAAGATGCTGGACAGCGTGAGTCCGGTCAGTCCCGCGTAGAGAAAGTAGATGAGCGTCGCGGTGAGAGCGCCGATCCGGTTGATGAACCACGCCAGCGCAAATACTGTCCCCAGTTGCGCGATGATCAAAGCCCAGAACAACAGCCGGTTGCCAAAGATCGTTTGCACCAGAGCCGGATTGCCCGATACGTTCCAGGCCACGGCGCCAGTAAGGCAAAGCCCACCCGTCATCCAGCCATACACACGGCTCATGAACCGGGCGTTCTCTGTTGCGATTGAAGCCAGCCCGACTGTCTGATTCGCCTGCCTTTGGTTACCGAACGATGGATTGACGAAGGGTTGTTGTTCCATGCCCCAACTTTAGTCGGCAGGCGTGCGGGTGTCAACGCATGCACCCGTTCTTACCGCCCGCTGGTGCGAACGCTGTTGTCGCCGAGGCGCGTGCGCCGCGATTCTGAGCTGCTAATGCCTGGCGGAGCCGGAACCTAAGCTTACGCCGACTGCTTCTTACGCTTCGCCCAATACGCCTTCATCCGCTCTGACTGGGCCTTGCGTTTGGCGGCACTCATGCCGCTTCTCTTCTTAGGAGCGGCCTTGACCCCGGCGATGGTGGCTGCGGCGGCCAGCGGGTTCTTCGGCGGGCGGCCACGGCGCTTGACCGGCATGCCCAGGGCTTCGATGGCCCGATTGAGCTTGTCCCTCTCCGAAATCAGGAGTGCAAGGATATGTTCTGTGCTCATCTGCCGGAGATGGTAGCATTGCTGCCCTGGACAACGCAACACTCCGAGTCGGGAGGGCCGAGGCTGCCCCGTGCAGGGAGCGGCAGCGTCGCCGCCGCATCGAACGACCGAGCGCCAAACCTGACGTGGCTCTGTTTCGCCGCCCCGTTTATGCCGATAGTTGAATAGTGGCTTCTCTCTGGTCAGATAAGGTCTCTGAGCTCAGTGCCCAGGAGTTCTCCGACGCGTTTGACGAGAATCGGGCCTGGAGCAAGCGGCTCCGGGAGGAAACCCAGGCTCTGGTGCGAGCGAGGCTGGCGAAGACGATCACGCGGGAAGAATACATGGCTGAACGCAAGCGTTCCAGTGACGAAACGGCAGAGTGCCATCGACGGAGGGACCTGCTGGATCGCTGCGAGGCTCATCGAAGGCCCCGCGTACATCCTCAAATTCTCGGCTAGCTCCGGACATAACGTCGCGGCGGGTTAGCTTCCGGGCTCGACGAACTCGACAAGGGGTGCTCCGTTGGCCCTTGCCGCCCGATGTCTTCATAGGTCCGCGGCATGGCGGCTGGCGCTCACCGCCACGACGAGCCGCCTTCGGCGCCGCCTCTCGCCGCGGTCGCTCGGCTGGGCGAATGGTGCGGCCGCGAGCGTGCTCATCGGCTTCGGCTTGAAGTCGGTTCTCAATCGGCTTCGTGTATCATTGCGGACTGGAGCCTAAATGCGAATTCTCCCCCACGCTGGTCTTTGTCTGCTGATGCTCGCGGCATGCATCACCGTCGCGTACCCACAATCCCCGGCTTACGCTCTCATCCCCGGTCTCGACAGGAAGGTGATGGACACCACTGCCGACCCGTGCGTGGACTTCTATCAGTACGCCTGCGGAAACTGGAGCAAGTTGCATCCGATTCCCAGCGATGCGCCGTATTCCGACGAGTTTTACAATCTCGATCAGTACAACCGCCAGGTGCTTCGCGACATTCTGGCGACGGCTTCGAAGCCGGACCCGGCGCGGGACGCCTACACGCAGAAGATCGGCGATTACTACGCGAGCTGTATGGACGAGCCCGCGATTCAGAGCAAAGGCCTCACCGCGCTGCAACCGGAGCTTGATCGGATCAATGCGCTCAAAAGCAAAGACCAGCTTCCCGAGCTGCTGGCGCACTACGCTCTCATCAATGTCGATGCGCTGGTCGGGTTCGGCTCGCAGCAGGACTTTCAGGACGCGACGCAGACCGTCGCCGTCGCCGGGCAAGGCGGCATTGGGCTTCCCGAGAAAGACTACTATTTCCGAACCGGCGCGAAGGACGAAGAGATTCGCAAACAGTATGTGCAGCACGTTACCAACATGCTGAAGCTACTCGGCGAGGCGGATGCCGAGGCGGCCGCGGACGCGCAGGCGGACATGAAGCTGGAGACGGCGCTGGCGAAGGTCTCGCTTGACGTGACCTCGCAGCGCGACCCCCACAACGTTTATCACCGGATGTCGAAAAAGGACCTGCAGGCGCTGGTTCCGGCGTTCGATTGGGACCGCTTCTATGGCTCCGTTGGCGGGCCTTCCTTCAGCGAGCTCAACGTGGCCGAGCCGGACTTCTTCAAAGGCCTGAACGAGATTATTCAGCAGACGGATCTGGGCGTCATCAAGGCTTATCTCCGGTCGCGTCTTCTGGACAGCACTCCCGGCACGGTCCTGCCGAAGGCGTTCGACGAGGAGAAGTTCGATTTTTATGCGCGTAAGCTGGTAGGAACGCCCGAGCAGCAGGCCCGCTGGAAGCGCTGCGTGGGAAGCGTGGACGGCGCTCTTCCGGAAGCGCTGGGCAAGGCCTATGTCGAGCGGCAGTTCCCGGCGTCGAGCAAGGAGAGGGCTGTGCAGATCATCCACGACATCGAGGCCGCGATGGATCGCGACATGGGCTCGCTCGACTGGATGAGTCCCGAAACGAAAGAGCGCGCTCGCGAGAAGCTGCACATGATCGCCAACAAAGTCGGCTATCCCGACAAGTGGCGCGACTATTCGAAACTGGAGATCGTACGCGGCGACGCATACGGCAACGTGACGCGGGCCACCGAGTTCGAGTCGCGCCGCCAGCTCGCCAAGATTGGCAAGCCCGTCGATCGAAGCGAGTGGCTCACTTCTCCTCCCACGGTGAATGCCTTCTACAACCCCAGCATGAACGACATCAACTTTCCGGCGGGCGTTCTGCAGCCGGCGTTTTTCGATCCCTCCGAGCCCGACGCGGTGAATTACGGGCATATCGGCCTGTTCATGGGACATGAGATCACTCATGGTTTCGACGACCAGGGCCGGCAGTTCGACGGTCATGGCAATCTGAAAGACTGGTGGACGAAGGAAGACGCCGACAAATTCACGCAGAAATCGCAATGCCTGGTGGATGAGTACGCGAAGTTCGTGGTGGGCGATACCCATCTGAACGGCAAGCTCACGCTGGGCGAGAACACCGCGGACAATGGTGGACTGCGCCTGGCGTATCTGGCGTTTATCGCGCGCGCCGCGAAAGAAGGAACCGATCGGGACAAGAAGACCGCGAACGGCTACACTCCGGTTCAGGAATTCTTCATCGGGTTCGCGCAGAACTGGTGCGCCGAGTGGCGGCCTGAACTGGAGCGCCTGATCGCCACCACCGATCCGCATTCGCCGGATCGCTTCCGCACCAACGGCGTGCTGGTGAACATGCCGGAGTTCTCGGGCGCATTCGGCTGCAAGGCCGGTCAGCCGATGGTTCCCGCGAGCGCGTGCCGGGTGTGGTAGAGGCTGCAGGTTGAAAATCCGCTCCCTCTGGTCGCGGCTCGGTTTCGCCAATGTACTGAGCCGCGACCACATGGAGCGGTCACCGCAGACTGAGTCCCCCATCCACGGCCAGCACCTGCCCGGTGACGAATTCGCTGGCGCGCAGGAACCAGAGCACGGCATCGGCGATTTCGTCCGGCGTGCCTCCCCGGCGAGCGGGTGTCGAGCGGATCATCGCCTGCCCGCGCTCGTCGATATCGGAAAAGGGAATCACTCCGGGAGCGACGGAGTTCACGGCGATCTCCGGCGCCCAGGCCTTCGCCAGCGCCTTTGTCAGCATGATGACGCCGGCTTTCGAAGCGCAGTAATGCGCGTGCTCGGCCCACGGCCGGATACCGCCGAGCGAGCTGACGTTCACAATCCGCCCGCCGCTCCCGCGCTTCATGATCCTTGCCGCCTCCTGGCAACAGAAGAACGTCGCCTTCAGGTTCACCGAGTGAATGAAGTCCCAGTCGGCTTCGGTGATGTCCAGCGGATGGAAGCGCGTGAACCGCGCGGCGTTGTTCACCAGGGCGTTCAGACCGCCAAAGCGGCCGGCAACGTCGGCAAAAAGGCGGCGGATGCCGGGCACGCTGCCGAGGTCGGCCTGAAACAGCTCGCCGTCGCACTCCTGGGCAGTCTGCCTGGCTTCCGCTTCCGACGTGTTGTAGTGGACGCCGACGCGGAACCCCTCGCGCGCCAGACGCAGAGCGATCCCCCGGCCGATGCGCTTCGCCGCGCCGGTCACTAACACAGTCTGTCCGCTCATCGCTGTCATTATGACCGATGGATCGTAGAATGGGATGACTCGATGAGCTTGTCTCCGTTGTCCTGGCGCAGGTGGGCGTCTCCGCGCGGCCTGCGTGTGCTTGCCGTTCTGCTGCTTTTCGCTCTGAACCTCGCCATTTCGTGGCGCTTATTGTTCGTGCACTATCTGCCGTGGTTCAACTCGATTGAGCCGTACTTTTTCGCGCTCGCGGAACATATCAAGGCGCAGTGGCCCCACACCGGTTGGTATCCGTGCTGGTACGCCGGGATGCCCTTTGAGTACACCTACCCGCCGCTGTTGCTCCACGCTACCGCGGCGGCATCGTTCCTCGCGCGATGCAGCCTTCCGCATGCGTTTCATATTTGCGTCGCGCTTTTCTACTCGCTGGGTCCAGTCACGTTGTATCTGCTGGTGCTGCAGTTGTCCCGGAAGCTCGACGCAGCCATCTTCGCCGGTCTCTGTTATTCCCTGTGGTCTCCGTCGGCGCTCCTGGTTCACAACATCGCGCTCGATATTGGCGGCGTCTGGCATGCTCGCCGCCTGTACAACGCAGTCTTCTATGGGGACAGCCCCCAGATGGCGGCGTTGACTCTGGTGCCGCTCGCGCTGCTTGCGCTTCAGAGGGCGGTGCGACACCCCGGCGCGTGGTCGATCATGGTTGCTGCCGTCGCCCTGATGGCCGTGCCGCTGACGAACATTCCGGCGACAATCGGCCTGGCGATGGCCCTCGTCGCCTGGGTTCTCGCGCTGGACAAAGGCACAGGTCGATGCCTGCTTTTGCTGGCAGGTTCTGCTCTCCTGGGATACCTGCTGATCTGCCGCTGGATGCTCCCGTCCGATCTGCTGCTGACGTTTGAAAACATCCGGACCAGAGAGGCGCCGCTCGCAGCGGGCCTTCCTTTGTGGTACGCGGCGCTCGCGGTCGCGGCCGTGGTGGCGCGATGGGGAATGAACCGGCTGGGACTCACGTTCGCCGCCCGTTTCGCGCTGTTGTTTTGCCTCATCACCGGCGTCATCGCCCTGAGTGGTCCGTGGTTCGGCGTTCACTTGCTGGAGCAATCCGATCGCTTCCACATAGTTCTCGAAATGGCGGTCGCGATTCTGGCTGGGATCGCGCTCGGCTGGCTGGCGGCATTGAACCGCATCAGTCGAATTGCCGTGATTGCCCTCGTCGTTGTGCTTTCCGCCTGGCAATTCCGCAATTACCGCCATTTCGCGCGCCAGATCATCTACGACGCCGATATCACGAGCCGAAGCGAGTACAAAGTGGCGCGCTGGATGGATCGGAATGCCGGCGGCGCGCGGGTGCTCGTCCCGGGCTCGATCCGGTTCTTCCTGAATTCCGTGACCGGCACGCCGCAGATGACCGGCTGCTGCGAGCAGAACGCGCTTTCGGGCGCGGAGGACCACGCTTACTACCAGTACGGAACGGACGAAGGGGTGACGCCACAACGGTCGGCGGAGATGAACATCGCGTGGATGAAGGCCCTGGGTGTCGCGTATGTGGCGACCAACGACGCGAACAGCACCGAGGTGTACCACGATGTCCGGCATCCATACAAGTTCGATGGCCTGCTCCCGCTGCGCTGGCGCGATGCCGGCGACTTCATCCACGAAGTCCCCATGCCGTCGCATTCCCTCGCACATGTCGTATACGCCGACGAACTCGTGGTGCGAGCGCCCGTAAATGGGCTGGATGTGCAGCCGCTGTCACGATATGTGCAGGCGCTGGAGGATCCGGCGCGGCCCGTGCTGACCGGCGCCTGGGTGAACACGACTGAGCTGGACGTGAAGGGGCCGCTTGCTCCCAGGCAGCTCATCAGCGTCCAGGTTTCGTATCACTCCGGCTGGAGGGCGACAGCCAACGGGCGTGACGCGAAGATTACCCGCGACGGCCTCGGCTTCATGGCCATTGATCCAGGCTGCTCCGGACCGTGCGTTGTCCGGCTCGCCTTCACCGGAGGAAGCGAGTGGACGGCCACAGGAGTGATCTCGGTCTGCACGTGGGCGGCCGTGGCGATCGCGCTCGCGTGGAACCTGGCATCGCGCAGGCGAGCTTCTACTGCGGAGCGCCGGCGCGCGGCATAGACGAATAGCGGCGGCGCAGGCTCTCGAATTGCCGCTTCCGCAGCACGCCCCGGCGATGCAGCCAGTAACGCGCCAGCAGGCGCAGGATGGACAAGCCGTAGACCGTGCTTTGGAGGAAAGAAGCTGACGAGGCCTGCGGAAAATAGCGCGTCGGCACGGGCACTTCGGCGATTCGTGCGCCCAGTTCCACGAACTGCGCCACGATTTCCTGGTCGAAGATGAAATTGTCCGAATTCATCTCCAGATTCACGCTTTCCAGCGCGGCGCGCGTATAGGCGCGATACCCGGTGTGAAACTCCGAAAGCCGCAGTCCGAAGACGCGGTTCTCGAGCACAGTGAGAAAACGATTGCTGATGAACTTCCACCACGGCATTCCCTGCGCCATGGCGTTGCCGGTCAGCAGACGAGATCCGAGAACCACGTCGGCGGCGCCCTCGCGAATGGGCCGGACAATATCCGGCAGCAGGGTCGGATCGTACTGGTAATCCGGGTGAACCATCACCACGATGTCCGCGCCGGCGCGCAGCGCCTCGCGATAGCAGGTCTTCTGATTGGCGCCGTAGCCGTAGTTGCGATCGTGCACGAACAGCTCGAGGCCGAGCGAACGGGCGATTTCGATGGTCTCGTCGCGGCTTCCGTCGTCCACAAGGATTACCAGATCCACGACATCGTGCGGGAGTTCGGCGTAGGTCATGTGCAGCGTCTTTGCGGCATTGTACGCCGGCATGACCACCACAACCTTCGGTTTTTCCTGAGGCTGCGCCATCGGTGACACCTCAATTATCTCCGCCGGCCTCCTCCGCCGCCACGTCGCCACGCTCACAGGAGGCGGCGGCGTGGCCAGCCTGGCGCGGTATGCCACGGAAGGATCCGCGTGGAAGCGTGCTGATCCCTCTCGACTCCGCCGCCATTCACCCGTATAATCAGCCTGTTGCCCCTCACAAATCGGAAGGCTGTGGCGGGTTCGGCCGTGGCCACCGCTCTGGCGGCGGTGGCGTGTGTACGCCACGTTGCGACGGTTTCGCTGCATCTGTCGGCGCTCGAGGCTGCGGCCGACGGGGTCACTGAGCTCGACATCGCCACCGTGCCGGGCGACGCGCGGGTGGAAATCGTGGAGGGCCGGCATCTGGCGCAACTGGACGCGAATCGCCGCACTCTGCGTGTCGGCGTGACGCCGGGCAGCATCCGTCTGCGCGCCGATGCTGAAGGGTACCGGCCCGCCTTCGCCACCATCGCCACATCGCTGGACGACAGCGACCGCCGCAGCGACGGGACGCCCGATTTCCTTCGCCTCGGACCGGCCGATCGGGAACGTTTCCGTCAGTGGTTCACTTTCCTCGCCGAAGCTCAGTACTTCCGCCCGACGTTGCCCGGCGAGATCAACGATTGCGCGGCGCTCATCCGCTACGCTTACCGCGAGGCCCTGCGCACCCACGATTCCGCGTGGGCGGCGAGCGCGCATCTGCCGCTGATACCTGCGCTGCCCGACGTGCGCAAGTACGCGTATCCTTTCACGCCACTTGAGGCCAACCTTTTCCGGACGATGCCCGGGCCGTTCCGCGCCTCCGATCTTCACGGCGGCGCATTCGCGCAATTCGCCGATGCGCAGACGCTGGAGCGCTTCAATACTCATTTCGTGAGCCGATTGCTCGAAGCGGCGCAGCCAGGCGATCTGCTCTTCTTCCGCCAGGCGGGTGGTACGCTGCCTTTCCACAGCATGGTCTGGCTCGGCCCCAGCCATTTTGAGGAAAGCCGGCGACGCTACGTTGTGTATCACACCGGCCCGATCGAATCACGCGCCGGAGAAATCCGCCGGCTCACCGTGGAGCAACTGCTCCATCATCCCGAGCCGCGCTGGCGGCCGCTGGAAGGCAACACCAACTTTCTGGGCGTATACCGATGGAATATTCTCTAAAACACGCTGTTTGGGGACTCGCGCTGCTACTGGCCGCCGCTCCCGGCATCGGCCAGACCGAAGACGAGCCGTACTTTGCGTTGTCCAGCGCCAAAACGTTCGGCGCGGGCGAGGAAGTCTCGGTGCAGTTGAACGCCTGGAACGTGAGTGCCCTCGATTTCCGCGTCTACCGCGTCAACGATCCGGTTCGCTTCTTCGAGCAGCTCGACGATGCGCACATGTTCGGCGGGCGCGCCCAGCGTCCGCCACGCGAGCAGACTCTGCTGGAGCGCTTCCACGCGTTCAAGCGGGAATGGCGGACGGCAATGGAGTTTCTGCTCCGCGACCAGTTCTCCACCGACTCGCGGCACCGCCTCCGCGCGGCCTTCTCAAGCCAGCCGGCGCGCAGCAACAAAGTGTCCGGCTACGCGGAAGCGCCGTTGCTGAACCCGCAGCAACTGGTGGCCACCTGGCATCAGACGGTGGCGTCGACGGAGCGCTGGGAAACGCAGACGGTGCCTGTCGAAGTGAAGGGCAAGGGCGTGTACCTGGTGGAGGCGGTGCATGAGCAGCTTCGCGCTTACACCATCGTCATCGTTTCCGATCTGGCCATGATCACCAAGCAGGCGCCGGGCCGCATGGTGGCGCTGGTGGTCAATCGGAAGACCGGCGCTCCGGCTCCGAGTGCCGAGGTGACGCTCTGGTCGAACACGAACACGCACATCGATGCGAAGACCTGGACGGCCAATGCGGAAGGGATGGTGGATCGGCCGGTGTCCGCCAACAACAACAGCGATCTCCGGCTGATGGCCAGGGCCGGCGGCGAGTTTGCGGTGACCAGCCTCTCGTCGTGGGCCGTCGGCGCGCGGCAGGATCGCGATTGGAGCGGCTACATCTACACGGATCGCCCCGTTTATCGGCCGGGCCACACCGTCGATTTCAAGGCCATTCTGCGCACCGCGGCACCCAACGGCTACGCGATCCCGAAAGTGAACAATCTCGACGTGTCCATCGAGGACCCCGATCAGAAGACCGTCTACCACAAACGAGTGCCCGTCTCGCAGATCGGCACGCTGCACGATTCACTCACACTACCCGCCGGCGCGTCGCTCGGTTATTACGCCATCCAGATCCACCCGGCTGCCGTGGAGAATGTGGACGAAGGCGAGGCCGCGGAAGGCGACAGCTACGGCGTCATGACCGGCGGTTTCCAGGTGGAGGAGTACAAGAAGCCCGAGTACGAAGTGCGCGTGACTCCGGCGAAACCGCGCGTGATTCAGGGCGAGAGCGTGCAGGCCGTGATCGACGCGCGCTATTACTTCGGCGAGCCAGTGAAGAACGCGAAGGTGACGTGGGCGATTTACCGCTCCACTGCATGGCTCAAGCGCTACGACTTCGAAGCCGACGAAGACACCGGCCCTGAGAACAACGAAGACGAGGACACCGGCGGCCAGCAGGCGCAGCAGAACGAAGGCCGGCTCGACGACGACGGCAAGCTCACCATCACCATCCCCACCGACGTTTCCGAACACGGCTCGGATTTCCGTTATCGAGTTGAAGCGCGGGTCACCGACGAGGGCAATCGCGAGATCACCGGCACCGGCTGGCTGAGCGCCACATATGCGAGTTTCTATGTGTATGCCGAGCCGGATCAATATGTTTACGGCCCCGGCGACCGCGCGCGCATCAACATCACCGCACTCGATTACGACGGCAATCCCGTGCAGGTCGGCGTCCAGGCGCGCCTCGGACAGTGGTACTGGAAGACAAAGCAGGAAGACGCGCGTGCGACGGTGAATGCGACTACCGATGCCCAGGGGCACGCGGCGGTGGAGTTCACCATCCCCAGCGGCGGCGAGTGGCGCGTGAACGTGACTGCACCGACGCCGGAGAAGCGCGAGGTCAGCGACGACACGTACCTGTGGGTCAGCGGCGGCGGCGCGGCTTTATACGGCGAGAAGACCGACACCGTTCAGATTATTCCGGACAAGAAGACGTACAGCCCCGGTGACACGGCGAAAATCCTGGTGGTGACCGGCGTGCCGAAAGCGCACGTGCTGGTGAGCGTGGAGGGCCGCGCGCTCGACATGGTTCGCCTGGTGGACGCCACGTCGCCGTCGTTCACCTTCGAGGTGCCCGTGCGCGCGGATCAGGCGCCGACATTCTACGTGGGCGCGGCGTTCATCCGGAATGGCGAGTTCTATCAGGGCAGCAAAGCGGTGAAAGTGCCGCCGGTGGCCCAGACGCTGGCCGTCAACATCACCACGTCGAAACCACAATATAAGCCCGGCGAGCACGCGCACTACGATATCGAGGCGAAGGACAGCGCGGGCCGTCCGGTGTCCGCCGAGTTCAGCCTCGGCGTGGTGGACGAGGCCATTTACGGCATCCGCAGGGACACCACGCCGGACATCGTCAACTTTTTCTACGGCCGGAACTACAACATCGTCACCACCGAGAATTCGCTGTCGTATTACTTCCGCGGCGAAGCCGGCAAGAGGCGGATGCAGCTTGCCCTGCTGCATCAGCAGCAACGGCTCACGCAGCTCAAACCCGAACGGCTCGTTCAGCCGAAAGTTCGCAAGGCGTTCCCCGACACCATCTACTGGGCAGCCGACGTCAACACGGGCGCCAACGGCCACGCCGGCGTCGATTTCGATTTTCCCGATTCGCTGACAACGTGGCGGGCCACGGCGCGCGGTGTGACGGCCGACACCCGCGTTGGTTCGGCCACGCAGAAGACCATCGTGCGCAAGAACGTAATTCTTCGTCTGGCCGTGCCGCGCTTCTTCACGCAGGGCGATGAGATGACGCTCTCGGCCATCGTCCACAACTATCTGCCCAACGCGAAGGCGGCGCGTGTGTCGCTGGAGGCGAAGGGTCTCGAACTGCTGGGTGCGACGTCGCAGGATGTCAGCGTCCCCAGCAAAGGCGATGTCAAGGTCGATTTCCGCGTGCGCGTGCCCGCCGGCATCGAGGCTACGGTGACCGGCAAAGCGCTCACCGACGAGGAATCCGACGCCATGGAGCTGACCCTGCCCGTCTATGCGCAGGGCGTGAAGCTCAGCGATGCGCGCGCTGGTTCGCTGGCGGGCGGCAAGACGGATTTCGCGCTGGCATTCCCGCAGCAGGTTGCGCCGGGTTCGCGCAATCTCGAAATTCACTTCTCGCCGTCGATCGCCGGCGCTGTCTTCGGCGCCCTCAATTACCTGACCACGTTCCCCTACGGCTGCACCGAGCAGACCATGTCCAGCTTCCTCCCCAACGTCGTGGTGATGCAGGCCATGAAGGATCTCAACCTGAAGCCGCAGGAAGACCCCGCGATCCTGCAGCAGAAGATCACCGCGGGTCTGGATCGCCTCTACGACTTCCAGCACGAGGACGGCGGCTGGGGCTGGTGGAAGACCGACGAGAGTCAGATCTTCCTGACCGCCTACGTGATCTCCGGACTGGCTCAGGCGAAGGCCGCCGGGCAGCCCATCAAGGACGGCGTGCTGGAGAACGCCAGCAAATGGCTGCGCGCCGCCTACGACAAGGAACCGCGCATGATCGCCGACATGAAGGCTTACGTGAACTACGCGCTGGCGCTGGCGGGCGCTTCCGACAGCGGGCGCCTCGATGGCGCATGGTCCGAGCGCTCGAAGATGAGCGCGTACGGGCTGGCGCAGATGGGCCTGGCTTTCGACGCGCTGAAAGACGAACGTGCACACGAGGCCGCGCGACTCGTGGAATCGATGGCCAGGCAGAACGACGCCGAAGCGTGGTGGCCGATGGAGGAAGACTCGCTGATGGAGCTGTATGTCGACAGCACGCCGGAGGTCACCGCTTTCGCCGTGAAGCTGCTCACCCGCGAGGATTCGCGGAGTCCTCTGCTGCCGAAGGCCGCGCTCTGGCTGATGGGCCATCGCAACGAGGGCTGGTTCTGGTACTCCACCGAGCAGACCGCCATGGTGGTCTTCGGTCTCACCGATTACCTGAAGATAACGAAGGAGCTGAACGCGGCGTTCACCGCCAGCGTGCTGGTAAACGGGAAGCAGGTTGGCTCGAAGGCGTTCACGCAGGCCGATGCGCTGGCGCCCGGCGAGTATGTGGTGACGCTGCACGATGCCGACCTCAATCCTGCGAGCAACGTAATGAGCGTGCGCATGGCCGGCACGGGCCGCCTCTACTGGTCGGTGCGCGAAGAGTATTCGTCAACCGAACCGAAGCTGGCGCGCACCGGCACCGTCGCGCTGAACATCCTGCGCGATTACTACAGGCTCACGCCGGCGAAGAACGGCAATCGCGTTGTCTGGGACCTCAATCCGTTGCAGGGGCCGGTGTCCATCGGCGACACCCTGGCGGTCCGCCTCACCGTCACTGGCGGCCAGTGGCGTTATCTGATGATCGAGGACCCGATTCCCGCGGGCACCGAGTTCATCGAGCGCGACGATCTCTACGAGCTGCACCAGAAGCCCGACTGGTGGGGCTGGTGGTTCACGCGGCGCGAACTGCACGATAACCGCATGGCCATCTTCCAGACCTGGTTCAGCGAAGGCCAGCAGCAGTATGTGTATCTGCTGAAGGTGGTGAACCCCGGCGTGTTCCACGTCAACCCGGCGAAGGTGCAGCCCATGTATCAGCCCAACTTCTTTGCGACAACCGAAGCGCGCACTGTGGAAGTGAAATGAGAAAGGACGCCAAATGAGAGCCGCAACCGTAAGACTCTGGGTGTTGCATCTGGCGGCCAACGCCGTCGTGCTCGGCGGCGTCTATCTGTGGCTGGGCATCGGCGATGCCACGGGGCTGCAATTGACGGCGACGGCCCTTTTCGGCCTGCTGCTGATCGCTTTCACCGTGTGGCTGCACGGGATTGTGTTCGCGCATTTCCGCGAACCGGAGCTGCCTGCGTCGGCCAGCTTCCGTACCGCGCTGCGCCACCTGCCGCCGCTGATTCTTCTGGCGCTGGTGGCGCTCGCTTTGTACTGGCTGCTGGGATGGCTGTTCGACAAATACGCCTGGTCGCGAGCCGCCGCGACTGCTTCCTGGCTGACGCTGCATCTGCGGCGGCCGGTCCGTCCGGCGACGATCCTTTCGATCATCACGTGGAAAGTGCGTGTGATCGAATGGCTGGTGATTCCGGTCGTGTTCCTGCCGCTGATCAGCGGCGTGGCTGAAAACGGCTGGCGCGCCTTCGCGGGGAAGTCGTTCGCCATGCTGCGGCGATGGTGGTTCTGGATCGCCTGCCCGGTTCTGCTGCTGGCGGCACTCTACGTACCGTGGCGGCTCATCCACTGGGTGCCGTACCAGGGCAAGTTCGGCGTGGAGATGACCAGCTTTCTGCTGCGCTGGCTCGGCGGCTGGCTGCTGTTTGTCACGGGCTGGTTCGCGGTAATCGCGCTGGCCTGCGGAAGACGGCTCTGGCCCGCGCGGGCCGCGAAAGAGGCCTAATCCTCGAACAGCGAGGAAACGGGGATTGCGAATTCCGGCAGAAGCACCGTAGAGAACGTCTCGCCGGCGCCGAGCCTTCGCGATTCCCGGGGCGTGTAAACGACCACCTGGCGGAGATTCGGAAACACCTGCCAGACTTCGCGGACGCCATGCCGGAGATAGGTCTCCACCTTGCGCATGCTCTCGGAAGTGCGCTCGCTGGGTGAGATCACTTCCACCCCGATGTCGGGGCTACCGAGCACGGGAACGCGCGAGCGATCCAGCTTCGCGGCCCGTTCACCAAGAACGACCAGCACGTCTGGCCGGACCCGGGTGGTCTCGCTCAGCGCAAACTCCACATCGGAGGCCACAAAGCCGCAGGGGCGTTGGGCGAAGAAGCGCATCAACGCAAATTGAAGTCGCTGAACTATGAACTGGTGATCCAGCGTCGGGCTGCCCACTTCCACCAACTCTCCCTCGATGAGTTCCCAGCGCCGCCCCTCCTCGTACGGCAGGGCGTCGAACTGAGCGCCGGTCATGGTGGCAGTGGAGGCCATTGCGAAACTTCTCTGCCTTAATGCTACTATGCCGCGCGCGAAATCTGCTGGTATTCCTGCTCCGATCGCGCCGGCAGCAGCACCCATAGCGTGTACACGCCCAGCGCCGTGCCGAACGGCGGGTCGATCAGCCCGATGCAACCGAGAATGATCGTCAGCATCCTCGCCCACGGCGCTCGATTCAGCAGACCCACTCCGGCCGCGATACCGAAAGCGCCGCTGATGAAGAGAAACACCGCAGCGCCGACCACGATCTGATGCACGAACTCCGGCACTCCCGGCGGAAAGTCGGGATTACTGAAAATCGCGGCGGCCGCAATCGCCGGCAGAATCCGAAATGAGGACAGCGCGATCCAGAATATGCCCAGAAGCCGCACGTGGCCCGCAATCCGGCTCTGGGTGGGCATCAGGGGAATGTCGCGAACCGGCTTCCCGCAGGCCGAACAGAACGCCTCGGCATCGGTCATCGTCTTGCCGCAACGCACGCAGTACATGCTTCCCTCCGCAGGGTATTACGGCGGAAAGGGCTATTTTGTTCCGCTGCCGGATTTCTGCGCCCGACTCCGGGGTGTTCCCGAACCCTTCGCTATGGAATCCAGCCGCAGCCAGCCGACGGCCGCGCGCAGACGAACCCCCTCCGCTTTGTCGAGGCACAACGGATAAATCACATCCTTCTGCGCCGGGTCGTTCCGCAGCGCGATCGCATGCACGGCCGCCGCCCGCACCGACCAGTTCTTGTCCCCCAGTGCGTCCTTCAGGGCGTCCAGCGTCTCCTTGTCCTTCTCCCGGCCGAGGAGCAGCGCCGCGCCCGCCCGCCCGGAAGTTCCCGGATCCACCAGCAGCGCATGCATGGACGAGACGCCTTCGCCCAGGCCGGGCACCGGAACAAAACCGACGCCCTGCTTCACCGCCATATAGAACAGCGGGCCCGGCGTGTGCAGCAGCCGCAGCGCGTCGCGCTTTTGCGTGGTGAAGAAGCCGGAGGAGGTCTTCGTCTCCTTCTCGAGTACCGCCAGCAGCGCGTCTTTCCCCGCCGGGTCGCCGAGGCCAAACAGTACCTTCGCGGCGGCGAAGCTAACTTCGGGCACGTCGTCGTTCAGAGCTTTGTGCAGGGCTTCGTTCGTCTTTTTGCTCTTCAGGTCGGCAAGGCTGGATACCACGGCGATGCGAACGGGAACGTCTTTGTCGCTCAGCATGCCGTCCAGCACGCCAATCCAGTGGTCGCTGGTATTCGCCAGGCTCAGCGCGATGACGGCCTGTTTCCGCGTATCGGGGTTCTTGTCGTGCAGAGCCGCATCGAGGATCTGGTTGCACGTGTCCTTCGGCGACGGGTTGCCGGAGGACGGTTCCTGCCCCGGCATCGCCGGCACAAGGAAAAGGGAGACGAGGGCAAGCGATATTCTCATCACAGCCCATCCAGTATACGTACGTGCGTGGGCTCAGTCGAGGGCTTCCGGATGGAGACCGATGTCCTTCTCTCCCGCGGCTTTTCGCTCCATGTAGTTCCTGACCCAGGTCTCCCAGCTTTTGCCGGCGGCCATGTCGCGCCCGCTGAACGAAAGGCCGGCGATTTCCGACCACGCAACCGAAATCCTGGCCTGGTCGTTTTTCGGGATCAAACGCACGTACGAATCGCCCAGCCCGGAGCCCACGTGACGATCGAAGATGTATCCTTCCACCGTGGCGCCGTCTTTCTTCGTGATGGTGACGTCGCCGCGGTAATCGAAGGCTTTCTCCAGATCGGCGCGGAGATCCTGTTCCGGCGTCACGCGCTCACCTCGGCCCGAATCTGCACCAGCTCGGTGCGTGGGCGAACCGGTTCCTCCAGCAGATCGAGGGCGGCCTTGTCGGGGTAGAGCGAAAACGTGGCCCGCACCGTCGCCAGAAAGCCTTTCAGCGAGCCGAACGTATCATCCACCGCCGACGCCTCATACCCGCTGTGCACCATGCAATTGGCGCATTTCGGATTGCCCGACTCGGTCCCGTAGCGATGCCACTCGGTGGCTTCCATCAGCTTCGCGAAGGTGTCCGCGTAGCCGTCCTGCAGCAGGTAGCAGGGCTTTTGCCAGCCGAAGATGTTGAACGTCGGCATGCCCCACGGCGTGCATTCGTACTGGCGGCGGCCCATGAGAAACTCCAGGAACAGCATGGACTGGTTGAACCGCCAGCTCTTCTTCCGGTTGGCCAGAATAGCGCGGAACAGTTTGCGCGTGCGCGCCCGGCCGAGGAAGCTGTTCTGATCGGGCGCTTTGTCGTAGGAGTAGCCGGGCGAGAGCATCATACCCTCCACGCCCATCTCCATCATTTCGTCGAAGAACGCCCGGACGCTTTTCGGATCGACGCCGTCGAACAGCGTGGTGTTGGTGGTGACGCGGAAGCCGCGACCGATCGCCTCGCGAATTCCTTCCACCGCTTTCTCGAACCCGCCCTCCAGGCACACCGAGAAATCGTGCTCGTCGCGCTGGCCGTCCACGTGAACCGAAAACGTCAGGTACTTGCTCGGCTGGAACAGGTGAATCTTCTGCTTCAGCAGCAGCGCATTCGTGCACAGGTAGATGTACTTTCTGCGCGCCACTAATCCTTCCACGATTTCGCCGATCTTCGGGTGCAGCAGCGGCTCGCCGCCGGGAATGCTCACCATGGGCGCGCCGCACTCCTCCACCGCGCGGAAACACTCCTCGGGCGAGAGCTCCATCTTCAGGATGTGGCCGGGATACTGGATCTTCCCGCAGCCGGCGCAGGCGAGGTTGCAGCGGAACAGCGGCTCCAGCATCAGCACCAGCGGATAGCGTTTGCGGCCGCTGAGCTTCTGCTTCAGGATGTAGCTGGCCACCGTCCACATCTGCGAAACGGGCACGGGCATGCGGGTCGGTCCTCCGGATTCGCGAACGCGAATTCTCTTTCGTGTTTTAGCATGGATGGGGTGGGGGTGTCAAACTGGAGAGACCATCCAGACGTTGGGCCGGCCACGTCAATCCGAAAAAGATTGGATGTCGTCCTGAGGAATGGAGCCGCTCTCCATAAGCTCGGTGTACCGCAGACCCCTCCGAATGATATCTGCCAGATCTTCCGCATCCCCGCCCGGCGGAAAGAAGATGAACTCGTCATACGCGGTCGTCGAGTCCGTGAACCGCGCTTCGATTCTGTTCATGAACCTGGCTGCCACTGCTAGCGCCTCGCTGATCTCTTTTCGAGAGGCTCCGGGTACGGCGATCGCTTGATCTTTGATCACGGTGTCATGATCGAAGTGCGCGATGAACTTGTTTCTACGGAGAGTGATATTCCCACACATATGTCGAAAAGTCGCTAGGTCGTCCTCAAGCTCCGCAATGATATCGTGTGGCGACGCAGCCTTTATTTCGTCGAGCAGCGTTTCCAACGTGAGGTTCCGGTTCTTCCCTGTCTTGGCTGGATCGGCCAATTTGCTGAGCGAGAGTTGGATTTCATCGCCTAACACGTTTTGGAGAATGAAGAACAGCACGGGAGCCGACTTGTCCAGAAGCTCGATGCGCTTCGCAGAGGTGCCGTAGAGCTGGCGGAAAATTATCCACCGAGCATGAAGCCAGACGACCTCCTCGTACAGCGGAGTCCACAATGCGGCTAACGGAACAGGCATCTTTGCAGCGATGCTCATGAGTGTTTACCCTCCTTCTCGGCACGGATGGCACCGTGCTCTCCAACGCAACCCGGTTTACTGTAGGGTGTTTCGCCGCGGCGTCGGGTGTGTCGCGCAAAAGTATATCAAGAGGTCCGATAGAGCGGACAATTTTGCCGCCCTCGCAAGACTGGGAAGGCGATATTCGGATACGATGGAGTCGGTCGCGGAACGCCATTACGACTACCGGAGGTTTGGATGGGGTTTGTGGCGCTGGACGTCGAGACAGCGAACGCCGACTGTTCGTCAATTTGCCAGATTGGCATCGCCGGATTCGAGAATGGCTGCCTAGCCGAAGAATGGTCGACGTTGGTCAACCCGCAGGACTACTTCGATCCCGTCAATGTCTCAATACACGGCATCACCGAAGACGAGGTGGAGATGTCCCCTGTCTTCTCGGATCTCATCGAGGGAATTCGCAGCCGTCTGAAAGGCAGACCCACGCTGTGCCATACACCATTTGACCGCGTTGCTGTCTCACAAGCATGCTCCAAGTACAGTCTGCAAGGACTCGAATGCACCTGGCTTGATTCGGCCCGTGTCGCTCGAAGAGCCTGGCCTCAGTTTGCGCGGAGAGGATATGGCCTTCAGCACGTGTGTGAGGCCATCGGCTACGAATTCAGACATCACGATGCACTGGAAGATGCCAAGGCGGCAGCACACGTCCTATTAGCGGCCATGAATGAAACCGGGCTCGATCTGGCCGGTTGGCTGAAGCGAGTCGAACAGCCCATCTTCGGTGCTATCGCTCATGATGCGAATCCGGAAGGACCACTTTACGGTGAGCTCTTGGTCTTCACGGGTGCACTTAATATCCCGCGAGCTGAAGCGGCGGCATTGGCGGCCGGAACCGGCTGCACAGTCGCCGAGGGGGTGACCAAACACACGACGATTCTGGTCGTTGGCAATCAGGACGCACGAAAGTTGGCCGGCCACGAGAAAAGCTCAAAGCACAGAAAAGCTGAGGACCTCATTCGGAAAGGTGCCGCGATCAGGATACTCACGGAGAGGGACTTCGAAAAGTTGGTAGCGCTGGGTGGCGCGACTGGTTCCAGCAGCATACCCCACCAGCAAGAGGCGGCCCGCTAAGGCGCATCCGCTCATAGCGCGTGTCAATCGCAGAATGCGCTAAGCTGTCGATGGAGATGTACGTTCCCACCGCAGTCGCGAAGCAGTCCGAAATCCAGGCCGCCGTCGAGGAAGTCGAGAAGAACCTGGCGCCGGACGTAGTGCGCATCCGTTTCGACATCGGCGAAGACTGGAGCGGCCAGTGGGCGATATTCTTCCGCGTTGTTCTGACCGATGAGGCGGCGAAGCACCGCCTGCGCGAGGTCGCCTCGAACGTGGTTTGGGGGCTGGCCCGGCAGCTCGACTTCACTGCCATGGGTGTTTTCCCGTACCACAATTTCCGGAGCGTGTCGGAACAGGGAGCCTTGCAGGAACCGGCGTGGGCTTAGCCGACGATTTGCTTGACGACGCCCGTGATCTGGCGGCGAAAGGCATGCGGAAAATCGGGATTCCTGTCGGCGGCGTGCGGTCTCGACCGCTTATTACGCCGTATTCCACATGCTCGTGGACGATTTCGTCGCGAATTGGCCGTTCGCCGGCCAACGCGCCCGCCTGGCTCGCATGTTCAACCATCAGAAGATGCGAGATGCATCGTTCGCGCCGCAGGATAAACGCAACCCATCGCCCGTAGAGACGCAGTTAATGGACGTTGTCACGGCGTTCCGGCAGCTCCAAGCGGATCGGCACAGAGCCGACTACGATACGGGCTGGAGGCTCGTTGGCACCGACGTCGCGAACGCGATCACCCTGGCGGAAACGACATTTTCAAAATGGCGCGCGGTTCGGGGCGACGACGCGGCCCGCGACCACCTTATGTCGATGTTTGGGGCGAAGCGATAGGTGAGCGGTCAGGCCACGTATCATTTCGGATGACGCCTGATCTCCTCGATCAGATACACATCGCCGATGATTCTGAAATAGAATCGCCAGTCGTCGTTCACGCGCGCCTGCCACAGATCGTTCTTCTCGTCGTACTTTTTGGCGTGGAGCGACGGGTGATGGAGATCCTGAAGCAGAAACGCGGCCTGTTTGTAGAATGTCTTGCGGAGGCGCGCCGGAGTTTTATCAAGGAGGCGCGCGCCCCGTGGAGTGTAGTCGAGCCTCATCGAGCGGATTCGGCTTTGCGCCTTGCCTTCCGCAACTTCCTGATATCCGCTTCCATGGATGCGGCGAACGCCTCGACCGTGTCGAACGGACCAGCGTTCTTGCCCTCACGGTATTCCTTCTCACTCTGCGCGATGCCGCGGTCGATGGCGCGCCGCTCGGCGGGTGTGTACTCGTATGCGGTCGGGCGCCTGGGAATGATCGTAATCACGCCGCCGGACACCCTGAATTCGAGGTCCTCGCCGTTCTTATGACCGGCCCGCCGGCGAACGGACGGCGGCACAACCAACGGCGTCCTGGTTTTGTTCTTGACGGTAACGGTCATGGTGAATACTGCCGGTCGAGTTCCAATTTCGCTTTAAGTGTAGGGTGCCGGCGCGGTCGCGTCAAGCGCAGGATCGGCCCCGTGCTACCGTCGTTCACATGGGTACCGCGATGTCGAGGCCGGCCCCCGTCCGCCGCACGCCCGTCCAAGAGCGCAGCAGGTAGCAGGGCTTTTGCCAGCCGAAGATGTTGAACGTGGGCATGCCCCACGGCGTGCATTCGTACTGCCGGCGGCCCATGAGAAACTCCAGGAACAGCATGGACTGGTTGAACCGCCAGCTCTTCTTCCGGTTGGCCAGAATAGCGCGGAACAGTTTGCGCGTGCGCGCCCGGCCGAGGAAGCTGTTCTGATCGGGCGCTTTGTCGTAGGAGTAGCCGGGCGAGAGCATCATACCCTCCACGCCCATCTCCATCATTTCGTCGAAGAACGCCCGGACGCTTTTCGGATCGACGCCGTCGAACAGCGTGGTGTTGGTGGTGACGCGGAAGCCGCGACCGATCGCCTCGCGAATTCCTTCCACCGCTTTCTCGAACCCGCCCTCCAGGCACACCGAGAAATCGTGCTCGTCGCGCTGGCCGTCCACGTGAACCGAAAACGTCAGGTACTTGCTCGGCTGGAACAGGTGAATCTTCTGCTTCAGCAGCAGCGCATTCGTGCACAGGTAGATGTACTTTCTGCGCGCCACTAATCCTTCCACGATTTCGCCGATCTTCGGGTGCAGCAGCGGCTCGCCGCCGGGAATGCTCACCATGGGCGCGCCGCACTCCTCCACCGCGCGGAAACACTCCTCGGGCGAGAGCTCCATCTTCAGGATGTGGCCGGGATACTGGATCTTCCCGCAGCCGGCGCAGGCGAGGTTGCAGCGGAACAGCGGCTCCAGCATCAGCACCAGCGGATAGCGTTTGCGGCCGCTGAGCTTCTGCTTCAGGATGTAGCTGGCCACCGTCCACATCTGCGAAACGGGCACGGGCATGCGGGTCAATCCTCCAGAATCGCGAAAGCGAATTCTCTTTCGCTTTTAGCACGGCGGGACTGGGGCTGTCAACAGAGTTCCCGAGCGCAGGATCGGCTCGTGCAGGAGTTATTGAAGGCAATATCGGGGCGGTTCGGCACGGCTTGTGAGCCCGGGCCATCCGCGCTACACTGGCGAATCGTGCGCACACTGCGTCGAGTGGCGGTTCTGGGGGCGGGCACCATGGGAACGCGGATCGCCGCCCATTTCGCCAATGCCGGGGTTCCGGCTCTTCTGCTGGATCTTGTTTTGCCCGGGGAGCGCGACCGCAATGCTGCGGCTCGAAAAGGCATCGAAAGCGCGGCCAAACAGAAGCCCGGCGGCTTCTTCACCGAGGCGGGCCGCGCGCTGGTGACGCCGGGCAACTTCGAGGACGACCTGCCGAAGATCGCCGGCTGCGACTGGGTGATCGAAGCGGTCACCGAGAACCTCGCCATCAAACGCGATCTGTGGAAGCGCGTGGATGCCGTGCGCAAGCCGGACGCTCTTCTCTCCACCAACACCAGCGGCATCCCGCTCGCGCGCATCGGCGAGGGCTTCCCCGCAGATTTCCGGCGGCGTTTCCTGGGCACGCACTTCTTCAATCCACCGCGCTACCTGCACCTGCTGGAGCTCATCCCGGGCGCCGACACCGATCCCGAGATCCTCGCCTTCGTTCGCGATTTCGCCGACCGGCGTCTCGGCAAGGGCGTGGTTCCGTGCAAGGACACTCCGAACTTCATCGCCAACCGCATCGGCAGTTTTCTGGGCGGCACCATCGCGAAGTACACCGTCGAGGACGGCTTCACCATCGAGGAAGTGGACGCGCTTACCGGCTCGCTCATCGGCCTGCCCAACAGCGCCAGCTATCGCCTTCTGGACATCGTCGGGTTGGACGTTTGGGGGTTCGTGGGATCGAATCTCTACGAGGCCGTCCCCGGCGACCCGTGGCGCGAGCGCTTCATACCGGTCGATTTTCAGAAACAGATGCTTGAGCGGAAGTGGCTGGGCGAGAAAACCGGCCAGGGCTTCTACAAACGCGTGGGCCCGAACCGCGACATCCATGTGCTCGACTGGCGCACGTTCGAATACGCCCCGCTGACGAAGTCGAAGTTCGCGTCCGTGGAGCAGGCGCGACAAATGGAAGATCTGCCCGCGCGCCTCCGATACCTCGTGAACTCCGACGACCGCGCTGGCCGGTTTCTCTGGAAAGTCTTCAGCGATCTGTTCGTGTATTCGGCCGAGCGCATCCCCGAGATCGCCGACCGGATCGTGGAAATCGATCGGGCCATGCGCTGGGGTTACGGGCACAAGTACGGGCCATTCGAGCTGTGGGATGTGCTGGGCTTCGAGGACGTTGTGGGCCGGCTGGAAAAAGAAGGCCGCGAGGTTCCGCCTGCCGTGCGCGGCGCGAAGTCGCTCTACAAAGACGATTCGTATTTCGATTTCGGAACGCAGCAGTATCGGGCGCTTGAGCCGCGCCCAGGCATCGTCCTGCTAAAGGACCGGAAGCGTTCCAATCCTGGCGCTTCGCTGGTCGATCTCGGCGACGGCGTCCTGTGCGTCGAATTTCACACCAAGATGAACGCGGTCGGCGAGGACACCTTCGCCATGGTCTTCGCGGGACTGGAGGAGCTGGAGCGCTATTACGACGCGCTGGTGATCGGCAATCAGGGCGAGCATTTCTGCGCCGGCGCGAATCTCATGATGATTCTGCTGGCCGCGCAGGAAGGCGAGTGGGAGGAACTGGACGCCACGATCCGGCGCTTCCAGCAGATGAACATGGCGCTGAAATACGCGCCGAAACCGGTGGTGGCCGCGCCGTTCGGATACACGCTCGGCGGCGGCTGCGAGATCGCGTTGCATGCGACGCGCCTGCAGGCTTCGGCCGAGCTGTACATGGGGCTGGTGGAAACAGGCGTGGGTGTGATCCCCGCCGCCGGCGGATGCAAGGAACTGCTGGCGCGTCTGAAGAACCCTCGCCGGGTGTTCGAGCTGATCGGCTACGCGAAGGTCTCAACCAGCGCGGAGGACGCGCGTGGCCTGGGGCTGCTGCACAAAGCAGACGCCGTGTCGATGAACCCCGAGCGATTGCTGGGAGACGCAAAGGCACTGGCGCTTGCGATGGTGAACGGATATGCGCCGCCCCCGCCCGCGTCGATTCAGGTCGGCGGGGAAGCGATGTTTGCCGCGCTGAAGATCGGCGTCTGGACGGCGTTGCAGGGCCACTACATCAGCGAGTACGACGCAGTCATCGGCGAGAAGCTCGCGCACGTGATCAGCGGCGGGCGGCTGAGCGGCGAGCAGATGGTGTCGGAAGAGTATCTTCTCGACCTGGAGCGGGAGGCGTTCCTGAGCCTGTGCGGGAACGCGAAAACGCAGGAGCGCATTGCGCACATGCTGAAAACCGGCAAGCCGCTAAGAAACTGAAACCGAGCCGCGACCAAAGGGAGCGGTCTGTAAACGGAGAGTGCATGACCGAAGCCGTCATCGTCGATTGTCTGCGAACGCCGGTGGGCAAGGCCCCGCGCGGCGCGCTGCGAAACACCCGTCCCGACGATCTCGCCGCCACCGTGATCCGCGCTCTGCTGGAGCGTTATCGGGAGATCCCCCGGGAAGAGATCGACGACGTCATCATGGGCTGCGCCACACCGGAAGCGGAGTCGGGCACCAACGTCGCGCGAATCGCCTCGCTGCGCGCCGGCCTTCCCGACAGCGTCCCCGGCGTCACCATCAACCGCTTCTGTTCGTCGGGCCTGCAGTCCATCGCCATGGCCGCGGACCGCATTCGCTCGGGCGCGGCCAACATCATCATCGCCGGCGGTTGCGAATCCATGAGCATGCTGCCGTTCGAACGCATGCGCTTCGCGCCGAACCCCTGGCTGGTGGACCACTGTCCGGAGATTTACATGGCCATGGGCCTGACCGCCGAGCAACTCCAGCGTAAGTACGCCATTAGCCGCGCCCATCAGGACGAGTTCGCGCTGGGCAGCCATCAGAAAGCCGTCGCGGCGCAGGCCGCCGGCCGTTTCGACGATGAGATTGTTCCCGTGGAGGTGGAAACCACCGCGCTGGACGGCGCAAAGCCTGCCACCACCCGCACCACTTTCACCCGCGATGAAGGCCCGCGCGCGGATACGTCGCTGGAAGCCCTGGCCAAGCTGAAGCCGGTCTTCATGGCCGATGGCACGGTCACCGCCGGCAACGCTTCGCAGACCAGCGATGGTGCGGCCGCCGCGCTGGTGATGTCGGAGAAGAAAGCGCGCGAGCTCGGCTTCAAACCGAAAGCGCGCTTCGTCAGCTTTGCGGTGGCCGGAGTTCCGCCGGAGATCATGGGCATCGGCCCGGTGCGCGCCATCCCCAAAGCTCTGGACATGGCCGGCCTGAACCTCGCCGACATCGGCCTCATCGAACTGAACGAAGCCTTCGCGGTGCAGGCGCTGGCGGTGATTCGCCACGCGGAGCTGCCGCTCCACCGTCTTAACGTCAACGGCGGGGCCGTCGCGCTGGGCCATCCGCTGGGCTGCACCGGCGCCAAACTCACCGCCACCATCCTGCGCGAAATGGAGCGCCGCGGCGTCCGATATGGCATGGTTACTATGTGCATCGGCGGCGGACAGGGCGCGGCCGGAATCTTCGAAAGGATGAACTGAGATGGCTACAACCGCAACATCCTTCCACAACGCCGGCGGCGGATTCCTGCTGGAGCCCGCGCGCGCCGAAGACATCTTCACGCCCGAGGAATTCACCGAGGAACATCGCGCCATCGCGCGCACCACGGAAGATTTCTGGAACAAGGAGGTGACGCCGAAGCTCGAAGCCATCCAGCATCAGGAGGCGGGCGTCGCCGCGGCAGTGCTGCGCAAATCGGCCGAGTTGGGCCTGACCGCCGTGCTCATTCCCGAACAATACGGCGGCATGGAGATGGATCTCACCTCCGCGATGATCGTGGCCGAGGGAATCGCCCGCGACGGCTCGTACGCGGCCTGTCATGGGGCGCACGCCGGCATCGGCACGCTGCCGCTCGCGTTGTTCGGTACCGAGGAGCAGAAGAAGAAATACCTGCCCCGCCTGGCCAGCGCGGAGATGATCGCCGCCTATTGTCTGACCGAGCCGCACGCCGGCTCCGACGCCCTTGCCGCGAAAACGCGCGCCGACCTCGCCCCGGACGGCACCCACTACATCCTGAATGGCCAGAAGATGTGGATCACCAACGGCGCGCTCGCGGACCTTTACACCGTCTTCGCGAAAGTCGGCGGCGAGAAGTTCACCGCATTTCTGGTGGAGCGCGCATGGCCCGGCGTCTCGCCCGGCGCGGAAGAAAAGAAGATGGGCATCAAGGGCAGCTCCACCACCGCCGTCTACTTCGACAACGTCCGCGTGCCCGTGGAGAACGTGCTGGGCGAAATCGGCCGCGGCCACATCATCGCCTTCAGCATTCTGAATATCGGCCGGCTGAAGCTGGGGCCGTTTGCCATCGGCGGCGCGAAGGAGGTGCTGCGGGTCTCCATTCTCTACGCGAAACAGCGGCAGGCGTTCGGACACGCTATCGCGGATTTCGGCATGATCCGGCACAAGCTGGCCGAGATGGCCGTGCGCATCTACGCGGCGGAATCGGCCACGTGGCGCACGGTTGGCCTGGTGGAGCGCTCGCCGGCCGGCTTTCTGAAAGCTGCCGAGGAGTTCGCCACGGAATGCTCATACGTGAAAATCTTCTCTTCGGAGATGCTCGACTACGTCGTCGATGAAGGCGTGCAGATCCACGGCGGCTATGGTTACCATCAGGACTACGCCGTTGAGCGCGCCTACCGCGATTCGCGCATCAACCGCATCTTCGAAGGCACCAACGAGATCAACCGCCTGCTGGCCACGGGCATTCTCCTGAAGCGCGCGCAGCGCGGCCAGTTGCCGCTGGTGGAGGCGGTGAAGCACCTGCAAAACGAGTTGTTGGGAGGTCCGGCGCTGGCCACCGGCGATGCCGAAGAGATTCGCCTCGCCGCCAATGCGAAGAAAGCCGCTTTGTTCCTGCTCGGCGTGGCGTATCAGAAACACTTCAACGATCTGGAGAACCAACAGGAGGTGCTGGCCGCGATCACCGACGTTGCCATGGCCGCCTACGCCATGGAATCCTGTGCACTGCGTGCGCGAAAAATCGGCTCGCCCCTGGCCGCGGATCTGACCTCGGTCTATATTCACGAGGCCATGGAAACGGTGGAGAGCGCCGGGCGCGCGGTGCTTGCGGCGTGCTCGGAGGGCGACCCGCTGCGCATGAATCTGTCCATTCTCAAGCGCTTCACGAAGTGCGATCCGGCGAACACCATCGCGTTGCGCCGCCGGATTGCCGAACGGCTGCTCGAAGCCGAGCGCTACACGGTGCAAACGCGTTGAGACTCGTCGTGCTGGTCGGACTGCCCGGCTCGGGCAAGACGACGTGGGCGGCGCGGCAGCCTTATTCGGTCCTCTCCTCGGACGGGGTGCGCCAGCTCATCGCCGACGATCCGAACATTCAAACCATCCATCGCCAGGTCTTTGCCACGTTGCGGAGTCTTGCACGCCAGCGGCTGGAGCTGCACCGCCCGGTCACCTGCATCGATTCCACCGCCCTCACCCGCTGGGAGCGCCGGCCGTGGGTACGCCTCGCCGACAACGCCGATTGCGAGGCCGAAGCGATCTTCTTCGATACGCCGCTGGAGATTTGTCTCGAACGCAACGCGCATCGCGATCGCGTGGTTCCGGCCGAGGTGGTCCGCGATATGGCCCGCCGCCTGGAGCCGCCTTCCATCCGCGAGGGATTCGCGCGGGTGATTATGCTCCGCCCAGCCTCTCCTACTCCAGCAGCCCTGGCAGCCACCGTTCCGCCACCGCCGGCGGAATCGCCAGCCTCAACGGCGCCCGTACGCCGTCGGCCACCAGCAGCCCACATTCGCGCAGAGCGCTGCTGATCTGGCGGGCCTTGCGCTGCCGGAACGGCACCACGGTTTCGACATGAGCCCGCGGGAGCTCTCCGCGCAGCATCACTTCCCGCAGCACGGCAAAGGAGCCATCGGGAAGGCGGCCGACGTCGCGCTCCTCGGCGCAGAACGATTCCACGCGGCCCAGCAAGGCCGCCGGTTCGAGAAGAGCCCGCATGGCGCGGACCTCATCGCTCGCCACCGCGAGGAAGAACCTGCAAAATTCCATCAGCGCCCTGTCCCCGATAATGCCTGTCTCCCCAGGCTCGCCCGGCGCTGCGATCAGCTCGCGGTATCTCGGCAGATCCCGCGACAGCGCCCGCGAGACCGACCACAGACTCCCGATCTCCAGCCGCATCAGGGCGGCATGGACCATCAATCGAGCCACCGTGGCGTTGCCGAGCTCGAACGGCCTGAGGTGCATCAGTCGGTGCCAGGAGGCCGGCACGGCCACCACCTGACGGAATTGCCCGGGTACCGCGGTGTAGACGCTTTCGAACCGCGCCAGATCCCCGGTGAGCCCCTCGAAATCGAACAGCTCGCGAAACACCCAGCGAAGGAACTCCGCCGATGCGGGATGCGCGGGGAAGCCCTGGTCGATGCGCCGCTCGACGCGCAGATGGACTTCCTCGCTCACGCCATCGTCATCGATCCGGATCGAATGGCGGGCATTGGCAAGCCGCACGACCGGCGCTACCGTCTCGCCCAACCGGATGGGCAGCATCGCGCCCAGCGCCCCCGCCTCCCGCACCAGGTCGAAGGCCAGATCCTGCAGCCGTCCGTAGACGGGCTCTGCCGCTTCCGTTGCCACTATATGGCGATTGTATTCGATCCGGTCTCACGTTCCTCGCCAGGTGGCCGAAGAGCTACAGGGGAGACGCAATGAACCTCGGAACCCGCATCATTGCCGCCGGCGCCACGGCGGTTGTAGTGGCCACCACGGCGGCCATCGCGACAAACTACGTAATTTCCGGCCGGAGCCGCCGCGCCGCCCTGAAAGACACCATGAGCGCGACGATCACTCAGGCCGAGGTGGTGATGCGCGGCATGGAGGCGCTCCACGCCGGCAACGCCTTCGATGAGGAGCGCCTGGAGAGTGGCGCCCGGGCGACCGGTTCGGATTTTCGCTCATCCGTTTTCTATCGCGCGATTCCCGTGGTTGCCGCATGGACGCCCGTCCGGCAGGTGGCGAAACAGCGTGGGTTCGAATTTTTCACGCCCAGCCGCCCGGATATCCCCGCACGCAACCCCGCCAACAACGGCGCGGAGTTCGCCGCGGCCTTTCGTGAGTTCGCGTCCGGCAAGGACGAGTATTTCGCCGCAGAAGGCGGCAACCTGGTGCTGGCGCGGCCGATGCGGATGACCCCGGGCTGTTTGAAGTGTCATGGGGACAGTTCGGCCAGCCCGACGCACGACGGCCGCGACGTTCTTGGTTTCCCCATGGAGAACCTGCGCGAGGGGGATATCAAAGGCGCTTTCGTGCTGCGCACTCCCATGTCCGCGGACAAAGTCGTGCTGGCCAGCACGCGGACCATGAGTCTGGTCGGCCTGGCAGTGCTGCTGGCGGTAGCCAGTCTGTTCGCGTGGTGGAGCCGGCGGCAGATCATCCGGCCGCTGGAGCGATGCTCGCGGGAGCTTGCCGGGGGGGCCGGCACCATCCGTCAGGCCGTGGAGAAAGTGGCTACCGCTGGCCGCCAGCTCGCCTCCGACGCCTCCGATCAGGCGGCCGCGCTCGAGGAATCCGCCGCCTCCGCCGAGCAAGTGAATGCCATGACCGCGACCATCGCCGAGCGCTCCCGTTCGGCCGCGACGCTCATGGGCAGCGCCAGCGAGCAGGTGACCCAGACCAACCGCACCTTGAGTGAAATGAGCGTGTCCATGGACGGCATCAGCGAATCGAGCCGAAAGATCTCCAACATCAACCGGGTCATCGAAGAGATCGCCTTCCAGACGAATATCCTTGCCCTGAACGCGGCCGTGGAAGCGGCGCGCGCCGGAGAAGCGGGGCTCGGTTTCGCGGTGGTCGCCGAAGAGGTCCGCAGTCTTGCGCAGCGCAGCGCGGAAGCCGCGAAGAACACCGCCACTCTCATCGATGAATCCATGGGACGATCCCAGAGCGGCGTCGACAAGGTGAAGGAAGTGGTCCGGGAACTCACCGGCCTTACCGCCATCGCCGCGGACGCCCGCTCCCAAATGGACGGCGTGCGCGCCGGCAACGAAGAGCAGGCCCAGGCGGTCGCGCAAATCGCCCAGGCTGTGAATCACATGCAGCAGCTCACCATGCGGGTCGCCGCGGCCGCCGAGGGCAACGCCGACTCCGGACACTCGCTGAGCCAGGAGTCCGAGCGCATGGAGACAGTAATCACGCGCCTGCGCGATCTGATGGCCGGGCGCTCCTGACCGTGCCTTACGCCGCCATGGAGCGGAACGCCCAGAACAGCAGCGCCGCGAGCGTGATCGACGCGGGCAGGGTCAGCACCCAGGCCATCAGCAGACTGCGGACCGTGGCCCACTGCAGCCCGGCGTTGTTGGCGGCCATGGTACCAGCCACGCCCGAGGACAACACGTGCGTGGTACTGACCGGCAGCCCGAAGCCGTCCAACGTACCGATGGTGGCCATCGCCGTGATCTCCGCCGCGGCGCCCTGCGCATAGGTCATGTGCGTCTTGCCGATTTTCTCTCCCACGGTAACCACAATGCGCTTCCAGCCGACCATGGTTCCCAGACCCAGCGCCAGCGCCACCGCGACCTTCACCCACGGCGGAATGAACCGCGTCGCCTTGTCGATGTGCTTCTTGTAGTTGTTCAGCACGGCCCAGTCGGCGGCGGTGATGGCCGGCTGCTTCGACTTGGCCATCAGGCGCAGCGATTCGCTCACCACGTACATGTCGTTGCGGAAGTTGCGCGTTCTCTCGGCCGGCACGTTCTTCAGAACCTTGAACTGCGCCATCTCGGTACCGATGTCATTGATCAGCGTCTGCAGCGCCAGCATGGTATTGCTGTTGAACTCCCGCGTGCGGATGTAGTTGGAGAGTTCGTCGCGGGTGTCGCCGGTCACCGCGGCGGGATCGCGATAGTGATTCAGCGTGGATACCGCCTGCTGCGAAACGGCCACGAAATCCTGCGACTCCCGCGCGGTTACGGCATGATTCAGCGCATAGGCCGTGGGAACGGTGCCGATCAGGATTAGCATGATCAGGCCCATGCCCTTCTGGCCGTCGTTGGAACCATGGGCGAAGCTTACGCCGCTGCAGGTGAGAAACAGCAGGCCGCGAATCCAGAAAGGCGGCGGCGCGTCGCCGACGGGGGCCTCGTACAGGCGCTTGTCCCGGATCACCAGCTTCATCAGCAGCAGCAGCAGAGCGGCGCCGGCGAAACCAACGAGCGGAGAGATAAGCAGCGATTTACCGATGGTAGCGGCCTGGCCCCAGTCCACGCCGCTGGTGCCCGTCTTCACCGCCATGAGCTGGTTGGCGATGCCGACCCCGATCACCGACCCGATCAGCGCGTGCGAACTGGAGTTGGGGAGACCCATCCACCACGTGCCGAGGTTCCAGATGATGGCCGCCACCAGCAGCGCGAAGACCATGGCGAAACCGGCATTGCTGCCCACCTGCAGGATCAGCTCCACGGGCAGCAGCGAGACGATGGCAAACGCCACCGCGCCGCTGGAAGTCAGCACTCCGGCAAGGTTGCACACCCCGGACCACACCACGGCCATGTGGGGCTCCAGCGAGTGCGTGTAGATGACCGTCGCCACCGCGTTGGCGGTGTCGTGGAATCCGTTGACGAATTCGAAGCCGAGGGCGATCAGGAGCGCGACGCCCAGCAGCAGAAACGGCAAAACCGAAGCGCTGTGCACGGTGGCCAGATCGTTCAGAAGATGAATGGCGGCGTAGCCGATTCCCACCGCCAGAATCACGAGAAAAGCGAGGACGCCGAGCCGGCCGGGGCTGCGGCGCATCTTGGTTTCAAGCGCAGTTGCTGCAGTAGCCATAAAGGGATGTTCGAGGAGAATACACCAGCGCGGTTACAGCAGCGTGACGAACGCGTTACGAGGCGGATTCTCGGACCGATTTGATGCGGCGTTCGCCGGCGGCCTCAGAAATCGATCGACGCCAGCACTTCCGAGGGTTTCTTGTCGAACGCCTTGCAGATGGCCAGCAGGCTTTCCACGCTGGGCATATTGGCGCCGCGTTCGATGGAGCTGATTTGCGAAACGCTCAGCCGCGTGGTCGCCGCGAGGTCCTTCAGGGACCAGTCCCGCTCCACCCGCAGCAGCTTGATGCGATGGCCCAGCCGTTCCCGCAGCCGGTCCGGCAGTGTCCGGCCGAGCCCAAACTGCTCGGTCGCGTTGTTCAGAGTCTGGCGAAGCTGCGCGAGAGAAAACGGCTTGGAGAGGTAATCGAACACCCGCAGCTTGAACGTGGCCCGCATGTCTTCGAGCGACGGATAGCCCGTGGCCACGATCACGCACATGCTGGGATGCGAGGCCAGCACCTGCTCCAGCACCTTCTCCCCCGCCATGTCGCCCAGTTTCATGTCCAGCAGCAGGATGTCGGGAACTCTCTGCTCGAGGTCGGCAAAGAACTCCTCGGGGCGGGCGAAGGTCCGGACGTTATACTGGCCCTCGTCGCGAAGCGTGTCTTCCAGATACGTGCGGAAGTCCGGATCGTCGTCCAGAACCGCAATGTCCACCAGCGCGCTGTTTGTGATTACGTCAGTCATATCGCCGCGTCAACGCCATTCGACGCGAATGGCTGTGATTATGGCACAAATCGCACGCGGCTGCACGGTCCCCGGCGCGGCGGGCGCCTGGCGCCTCCGGCGCGTCCACCCAACGTGGTCGCTCGATGATCGCGGTAAGCCGCGGAAGACCATGACCCGCGTAGTGCCGTTAGGGCCCATCAGGAAATAACCATGCCAGTTCCCGTGGTGCGGTCACACAGACTGAAGTCTGTGCCACCTTTCCGGGAAGCATCTCGGCGCATGGTGGCACGGGCTTCAGCCTGTGTAGCCTGGCATGGTTGTTTCCCGACGAGCTCTTAGCTGCTCGGAATCGTAAGGTCAATCTGCGCTCGCAGCGTGACATCTCTGTCGCTAACCTGGACGTACCGTGAAACTGTCACGTGGTAGGTGCCAGGTGTCAGGACGTAGATCTCGCGCAGGTCGAGCTTTTCGGGAAAAGTGTCGCCCTTCTTCAGCTCCCGATTGATGTTCCGGGAGGCCCGGCGCTCCGTCAGCAACCGCTTTCCATATGCTGTTCGGTCGGACTCGCGTCCGGTGTTAGAAACTACATTGAGATGCAGATCGCGTGCAGGCGTGCTATCGAACAGGGTGACGGGTGTCTCTCCCAAAATAGTGATCCCGACGTTTAATACCGCCGGTGGTTCCACGGTGATCGTCATCCGGCAACACGAGGAGTCATCGGACTGCGCGGCCAGAATCGCCGCGCAGCAGCACAGCAGAGCGATTACTCGAATCATGTGTCTCCTCAACCCGCCCGCGGCAGGGAGACTTCCAGGCAGGCGCCGCCTTCGGGACGATTGGAGGCCGCGATGGCGCCGCCGTGCTGGTGCACGATCCCCTGCGCAACGGTCAGCCCCAGACCGGTTCCACGGGCGTCCAGACGCGTGGAAACAAAGGCCTCGAAAATATCCGGCAGAACCTCCGGCGGAATGCCCGGGCCGTTGTCCTCCACATCGACGATCACGCGATGGCGATCCGCCCGGGCCCTCACCCGAATCGCCCCGCCTGAGGCAGGAACCGCGTTCAGCGCGTTGCGCAGGAGATTGACGAATACCTGGACAAGGCGGTCGGCGTTGCCCATCACCGTGAGGCCCGCGTCAACCGACAGCGCAAATCTCGTGGCGGCGGCTTTGTCGTCGATGCCCACCAGATTCCACGCTTCCTCCACCAGCGGCCGGACCCTCACCGGCTCATTGCGCTGGGTACGTACACGGGAGAAACCCACCAGGCTCTCGCTGATGGTGCGTAGCCGCTGGGTCACCCGCAGCATGCGCGCCAGCCGGTCGCGCGTGTGCTCGTCCGCGGTGACCTCCAGCATCTTTTCCACCGAGCCCTGCAGAACCGCGAGCGGCGTATTCAGCTCATGAGCCACGCTGGCGCTGAGGATGCCGAGGCTCACCAGACGATCCTGCGCTTCCAGTTGCTCGTTCTTGAGGCGCAGCGCCTCGGCGGTCTCGGTGAGTTGCCGCAGAGCGCGTTCGAGCTGATCCTCCTGACGGCGCAGCTCCACCACCGTGGTGTTGCGCGAGCGCATGATCTGGCCGATCTCGTCGCCGGGAATGGAAGCGAGATCGATGAGTTCGTTGGCCCGATCGTCGCGTTGACTGGCCTCGTCGGCGCGCAGCATGGCGCTGATTGGACGATAGACGTAAAGCGGCATGATCGCCAGCTCGAGCAGAAGGACAGCCGCGACGTATACCGTGGCCAGCACGGCAAACAGATTCATGCGAGCCCGCTGGATGAGTTCCTCGTACACGGCATCCGACGACCGCGCCGCGGCGGTTCCCTTCGCCACGCGCACTTCCACCTGACGCACGTCCTGTTCGAAAACGGGGATCAACGCGAAATAGACGGCCAGCGAAAGGACCAGAAAGAAGACGTTGTGGAGCACCATCAGCTTGGGCCGGATCTTCAGGTCGCCGAACAGGCGGACGACGCCGGATGGACTGCCCCTGGTTCCGCGGAAAGGCGCCTTTGGTATCATCGATGGCCGCGCGACCAGGTATATTCTACCTTTGCCGCCACCGGGGATTGGCCTTACCTGGCTGGCATGTGCTTAGTACTCGGACCGCGTGATACTCATTCTTCGCGCACGACTCGGCTGGATCTAACCATTTTTCGTAGTCCCGTCGATAGATCTGGGAGATGCGTCTGCGGGATGCATACGACAGAGGTGTGGCTCGATTCGGGGTCGTCGCCGTAGGCCTGTCGATCGCCGGCGGCTTGTATTTGTCGAACTGGTACGCGCACCGCGTGCCCGATCGTGTCTATCGTGTCGGCGCCGACAATGCACCGCCATATTACATGATCGCCCGCGATGGCGCCGTCCACGGGTTCGCCGTGGATGTTCTGAACGAAGCGGCGCGACTGCGGGGCATCCGCCTGCGGTGGGTCCCGTCCGCGAATCCTCATGCGGCGATGTCCAGCGGCGAGGTGGATATGTGGCCGCTGCTGGCCTCCACTCCGCAACGCCGAAAACATCTGTACTTCACCGAGCCGTGGCTGAACAATTACTACGCGCTCATGTCGGTGCAGTCGCATGAAGTGATCACCCCGGGGGATACGGATCGTCGTCGCGTGGCGGTGATGAAGCTTCCGCCCATGGCGGAGGAGCTCGCTCACCAGTTCCTCCCTCAGGCGCGTCTGGTGTTCTTCGACGACAGCCAGGCGATGGTGCAGGCGGTCTGTGCAGGCGATGCGGACGTCGCCTTTGCAGAATCCCGGTACCTGCAGGAGACGTTGTTACGCCGTCCCAGGGGTTGCGAATCCGCCCGCTTCGCCTTTCACGCGGTGCCGAGCGCCGTGGTCAAAGCGGCCATTGCCGCCTTGCCTGAGGCGGCCCCGGCGGCCGATTCTCTCCGCGAGGGAATCTCGGAACTGGCGCGCACGGGATGGCTGGGCGACCGGTTGGATCAGTGGTCCCCTATTTCCAGCTCGGAACTGAAATCGCTGATGCTCCTGCGGTACGGCGAGGAGAAACAGCGCTGGTTCGGGTGGACCATATTCGCGCTGTCGATGATCACCGGATTGCTGGGATTGCAGACTCTGGCCGCCCGGCGCGCGCGTATGCGGGCCGATCACGCCAACCGTGCCAAGTCCGAGTTTCTGGCCAATATGAGTCACGAGATCCGCACGCCGATGAACGGCATCATCGGCATGACCGAACTGGCGCTGGACACCGAACTGACCCGCGAACAGCGCGAGTATCTCAACGACGTCCGAACCTCGGCCAACTCGCTGCTGCGGGTGATTAACGACATTCTCGATTTCTCGCGGATCGAGGCGCGGAAGCTGGCCATCGAAACGGAGACCTTCGACCTCCGTGAGGCGGTCTTCGACATTGTGCGCACGCTCTCGGTGCGCGCCGCCAAGAAGAATCTGGAGCTGCTTTGCCGTATCGCCCCCAACGTGCCCGAAGTGGTGGTCGGCGACGCCGGCCGGCTGAGGCAGGTGCTGATCAATCTCATCGGCAATGCCATCAAGTTCACCGAGAAAGGGGAGGTGGAGGCCGAGGTTTCGCTCACCTCGCTCGAGCCCGGTGGCTGTCGCCTGCGGTTCTCCGTTCGCGACACCGGCATCGGCATCGCCCGGGAAAAATCAGGCAGCATCTTCGAAGCCTTCGCGCAGGCGGAGAACGCCACGTCGCGCAAGTACGGCGGGACCGGCCTCGGGCTCACCATTTCCCACCGGCTGGTGGACCTGATGGGCGGCAGGCTCGATCTGAAGAGCGAGATCGGAAAAGGAAGCCGTTTCTTTTTCGAGCTGCCATTCGGCGTTTCCCATCAGGAATTGTCCGCCAACGAGGGACTGGATCTGGCGCAATACCGCGGCTCGCGCGTTCTGGTGGTGGACGACAACGGCACCAACCGCCAGATCCTCGAAGAAACGCTGCTGAGCTGGAAGCTGGAGGCGTCCAGCGCCGGTTCCGGCGAATCGGCCATGGATGTCTGGCAGCAAGCCCAGTCGGTCGGGCAACCCTTCCGTTTGATCCTCATGGACGCACAGATGCCCGGCATAGACGGACTGGAGACCGCAGAGCGAATCCGGCTGATGCCGGGCGGCGCGGACGTAGCCATCATCATGCTGAGTTCGGCCGATCTGGTGTCCGACCGGCAGCGTTTCGATGAGGCGCGGATTTCCGAGAGGTTGCTGAAGCCGGTAGGTCAGGCGACCCTGCGGCGGGCCATCCGCGCCGCACTGAACCACGCGCCCGAGGCTGCCGGCGTCGCCGTTCCCGCGGCGGCGCAGGTCCCGCTGGAATCGCCGCGCGTCCTGCTGGTGGAAGACAACGCGGTGAACCAGAAACTCGCCCGGCGATTGTTGGAGAAAGCCGGGCTTACGGTGGAGACCGCCGTGAACGGACGCGAGGCGGTGGAGCGCGCAAGCGCTGGCCACTATCACGTCATTTTCATGGACTGCCAGATGCCGGAGATGGACGGTTTCGAAGCCACTGCGCAGATCCGTCGCCAGCAGGGCGCGGCCCGCCACACACCGATCATCGCCATGACCGCCTATGCCCTTCCACAGGACCGCGAACGATGCCTCAAGGCGGGCATGGACGGATACGTCAGCAAGCCGATCAGCGACACGGAATTGCGCAGGACGTTGGAGGCGTGGCTGCCTGGGCGGCGGGACCCCAGTCTTTCCCACGCCGCCTGCCCATAAGCACGCCTCGGACTTTCCCGATTCAAGCAGCGCCGTCAATGGGGCGAGAATAAGTCGGTGGAGATCCTTCGGGCTTATACCCGCCATCTTTCCCTGATCGTCGGTTTGTTCGACGAGTACCGTCGGCGCTTTTCGCAGCCGCCAGACCTGGGAGCAAGTCGCGTGTTTCTGGCGGACCGGCCGGAAAAACGCGATTCCGCCATTTTCTTCGCCAGCGAAGGCTCGGGCAGCTTTCAAAGGGCCCTAGGTTTTATGCAGCTCGATCCGACGTTTTCCTCGCTGCCTCTCCAGCGAATCTGGATCCTCAGCGATCTCTACGTGATCCCCGGCTGCCGGCGGCACGGCGTCGCCCGGGCGCTCCACGAGCGTGCCCGGCAACTCGCGGTCGAGACACGCGCCAGCGGGATCACCCTCGCGGCAGGCCGCGAGAACTCCGTGGCACAGCGTCTATGCGAAGCGCTGGGGTACCAGCGCGAGGAGAAGGAACGCCACTTCTACCTGTCACTGGACACAGAGTAGTCTTTCATTTGGCCGCTTCGTGGATCACGCGGCGGCGGCGCGTGGACGGATCGCTCCTCCACGGAACAGAACCGCGCACAACGGACGCGGCCGGCGTCCGGTTTCGCGTTTTCAGGGAGGACGCCGCTGCGTCCTGTGCGCCGCCGGCGCCTTCAGCGCGTAATCAGCGTGGGATCTTTTCGCGCAGGTTGCACGGCGTCCAGCCGGATGGTAACGGCGAGGAACTTGAGGTCGTTGTCCTCCGAGGCGTCGATGGACACGACGTCGTTCACGAACACATCGCCGGCTTTGATTTCCTTGTCGCCGTTGAAGTATTTCGTTTTGGAGGAGCGGCGCATGGTGACCAGTTTATTGTCGTCGGCCGTCAGCATGAGGGATTTCTTCGAAAGTTCCTGAACAGTGCCGTGAAAAGAGATCACCACGCCCTTCAGCGGCGCGGGCTCGGCCGTCGCGCCGGTTGCCGCTGCCGCGCGGCGATGCTGGGCCAGACCGGCGACAGGGCACACCAGTGCCAGAAGCATAAGGAAACTGGTGGCGCGCGCGGCGGAGATGGACAACAAGTGAAAGACGTTGGGGGCGAATCGGCGGTTACCCTGCCGAGGCGTCACCTGGCGTTCTCGTAGATGACGCGGCCGTCGAAGACGGTCATCACGACATGGGTGCTGGCAATCTCTTCCGGCGGGATGCTGAGAATGTCCGCCGAGATCACCACCATGTCGGCCAGCTTGCCGGGTTCGATGGAGCCTTTCATCTTCTCATCGAAACTCGCGTAGGCGGAACCCATGGTGAACGCCCGCACGGCGTCCTCGACGCCGATCTTCTGCTCGGGTATCCAGCCGTTCGGGTGTTTGCCATCGGCAGTCTGCCGTGTGACCGCCGCCGCGATCCCCCGCAACGGAATCATCGGCGCCACCGGCCAGTCCGATCCAAAAGCAAGCATGGCCCCGGAGTCGAGCAGCGAGCGGAAAGCGTAGGTTCCTTTGATCACTTCCGGCCCGACGCGCTTCTCCGCCCAGCGCCCGTCGTCCACCAGATGGATTGGCTGCATGGAAGCGATCACGCCGAGGGCGGCGAAACGCGGGATGTCCTCCCGCCGAAGATGCTGCGCGTGCTCAATGCGGAAGCGGCGGTCGCGCGGGCCGTTGCGGCGCTCGGCTTCTTCGTAGAGGTCGAGAACCGTCTTGTTGGCCCTGTCGCCAATGGCGTGGATGGCGACCTGCAGTCCGGCCGCGTCGGCGCCGTTAATCCGCTCCTGCGCGCGGCTGAGCGGAATCATGTCCTCGACGAACAGCCCGGAGGTCCGCGGCGCATCGAGGTAGGGATGGAAGAGGAGCGCCGTGCTCGAGCCCAGCGATCCATCGGCGTATCCCTTCAGTCCGCCAATTTGCAGCTTCTCGTCGCCGAACGGAGCGCTGATGCCGAGCATTGCGAGTTGCTCCCACAAGGCCAGCGGCCGATGCACGGAGATGCGGACAGTCAGCTCGCCGTTGTGCAGCAGATCTTCGTACACGGCGAAGACGTCCTGGCGCAGCTTCTGCCCGGCGAACGACGCGTCGGATGAACTTGCCATCTCCTGCACGCTGGTGACGCCGTTAGCGGCCGCGTAGCGCATGGCGGCCCGGATCGCATCGGCGATCTCGTCGCGCCCGGGCTCCGGAATCAGCTTCTCGATGAGATCGAGCGCCGCGTCTTTCAGGATGCCCGTGGGCTCGCCCTGCTCATCGCGGACAATCACGCCGCCCGGCGGATCGGGAGTGCGGCGATCAATGCCCGCCAGCTTCAATGCCAGCGTATTCGCCAGGCCCATGTGGCCGTCGAGGCGCGATACGAACACGGGATGACCCGCGGTCACGCCGTCGATGAGCTGACGAGTGGGCAGGCGCGCAGGCGACCAGTTCTCGTGATCCCATTCGCCGTTGAGAATCCAGCGGCCCGCGGGTAGCTGCGCGGCAAACGCGGCGATGCGCTCGCGAAACTCCTCGGGGCCGCGCGCCGAGCGCAACTGAACGCTGGCCAGCGACCGGCCGCCCTGATAAAAGTGGACGTGCGCGTCGTTGAAACCCGGCAGCACCAGGCGGCCGTCGAGATCCACAACGCGGGTTCCGGCGCCGACCCATTTCCGGATCTCGTCGTCGCCGCCGACGTCCACAATCCGCGAGCCAATTACCGCCACCGCTTCCGCGCGCGGCATCGCGGGATTCATGGTATGAATGTTTCCGTTGAGCAGAACAAGCGAAGCACGCGGTTGAGCGACGAGCAGTGCGGAAGCAAGCATAACGATGAGAGCTCGCATCGCGATTCTACGAGCATACCAACCGGCCGCCTCGCTTTTCGTTGATAACCTCGCGCGTCGCTCGCGCGTCTTCACCTTCTGATTCCGGTGCGGAGATATCTTTTTGCGATCGCATTGGCGGGCGTACGCCTGTTCGCAGCCGATGCCGCCGCCAGCTCCCTGGAACCGGTGACGGTTTGTGAGCTACTCGAACACACCGACACGCTGGCCGGCAAGCCCGTGCTGGTGGTTGGACGGTATTCTTTTCGCGAATACGGCCGCTTCCTGAGCGAGAGGGACTGCGTCCTGCGCGTCGTCCTCGATGCGAAGAACGGTCCCCTTCCACCGGACAGCTTCAGCATCGACGCCGCGGCGGCAAGCCGCAAGCTGGCCATTGTGCGCAGATCGACTCCGCTCGGCAGCTTTCGCTTCGGAAGCAGCGACTACGACCGCTGGGCCCTCGTCTACGGACGCGTGGAATCCGGCCCCTCGCCGCAGAAACACCCCACCGCCCGCGAGTTCGACGAGGACGCCCGGCCGGTGGTGTGCCGCAGCCAGACGCTGGTGATCTTCCTCCACGATCAGTGAGGACCGCTCCCTCTGGTCGCGGCTCCGTTTCGGTCCTGACGCTTGACCGAGCCGCGACCGAAGGAAGCGGTGTTCTTACCGCTCCTGCATCTGGGGCGCTTTCTTCTCCGTGAGCTGCCCCAGCAGACACTCGTCCGCCTTCGCGCACGCCGTGCACTGCTGCCTGCCGTTCGTTTCGGCATGCACTTCGATCAGATCCTTCATGTTCTCGAAGATGTACTGGGGCGAGCGGTCCCCGGAGATCAGGTGATAGTTGCGGTCCTGATACCAGGCGAGCACGGGCCGGGTCACCTCGTCGTAGGTTTCGAGGCGCTCACGGAAGGTCTCTTCCGTGTCGTCTTTACGCTGGATCAGCGACGTGCCGCAATCGTCGCAGATGCCCGGCACCCTGGACGGTTGGTGCAGGATGTTATAAATGCGCCCACACTTCGGACACGTCCGGCGCGACGTGGTCCGCGCAATCAGCGCCGCGTAGGGCACGTCGAGGTGGAAAATGATGGGGCACGGAAGGTTGCGTTCCTTGAGCAGACAGTCCAGAAACTCCGCCTGCTGCACCGTCCGCGGATAGCCATCCAGCATGAACCCGTTCGCGCAGTCGGGCCGCGAGATGCGCACCGCCAGCATCTGGTTGATGAGGTGATCGCTCACCAGACCGCCCGCCAGCATGATTTCCTGCGCCGCCTTGCCCAGGTCGCTGCCGGACTGCACTTCCGCCCGGAGCATTTCACCCGTCGAGATGGACGGGATGTGGAGCCAATCGGTGATGAGCCGCGCCTGGGTTCCCTTGCCGGAGCCCGGCGGGCCGAACAGTAAGATTACCAATGGAATAAATACCCCGCTGATCTCAACCTACCGGGTTCACGGGATCAACGCAAGGGGCGCCAATCTGGAGTATCCCGGTGGGAATCGGCCGGTTTGCGCGGTTCTCGGAATGCCGCGTTAGCCAGCCTTCCCGGTAGCGAAGCTGGCTGGCCGCCATCTGGTCCACTCTCGGCGCACCAGGAGATTCGATCCTCACTTCAGGCTGATGGCGAGGGCAACCACATTGCCGTTCTTTGGAAGCGTGATCGAACTCGCATTCTTGCCACTGGACAAACTGAAGCTGTAGCGGTACACGGTGATCAGCCGCGTATCCCGCGTGCCGATGCTGTTGTCGCGGTAGGGCATTTGGATGGCGTTGGATTCGCCGGTATAACCCGCGGGCGTGCACCAGTCGCTCAGGCTTTGCGTGAACGATGTTGTGGTGCCATCGGTATACGTCACCGTGAAGGTCTGCGAGGGCTGAGCGCCGTTGACTCCCGCGGCCAGCAGGTTCAGCGTGGAGAACTGGCCCGCCGGAAGAGGAATGGTCGCGCTGGTCACCGCATCCGGCGCGTTGGCCGGTCCCAGACTGAACGCCAGGCCGCCGGCGGTCTGCGTCGTCCCCAGAAGATTCGCCGACCAGGCCCGGCCGCCTCCATCCAGTCCGCCGCTGCTGCTGAACGTGGAGCCGTCGGTGACCAGGCCGCTCACGTTATACAAGGAAGCCATGTTGACCTGCCCGCTCGCCGTGGTGGTGGAGGCCGGCGTCACGGTGAGGCTGATGGTGGCGGTTTCGCTCAGGGTACCCGATTTGCCGGTGATGGTCACGGTCGACTGCCCCGACCTGGCGGAGGCCGCCGCCGTCAGCGTGACCAGAAGACCAGGCGCCGTTGTGCCTGAGCTGAACGAAGCCGTCACTCCCGTAGGCAGGCCGGACAGGCTCACCGTCACCGTGCCGTTGAACCCGTTCTGTGGATTCAGGGTCAGCGTGCTGGTCCCGCTGGAGCCGGCTGCGACGCTGAGAGCCGAGGGCGAGGTCGACAACGTGAACGTCGGCGGCGGGGCTACGGCGACCTGCATCGTGAGCTGGCTGGTCAGACTGCCGGAGGTGCCCGTGATAGTCACATTGGCGGAGGCCACGACCGCGTTGCCGGCTGCCGTGAACGTTACTGTGCTCTTGCCCGCCGTGCTGGCGGGAGAGAACGTCGCGGTAACGCCCGTGGGCAGGCCGGAGGCCTTCAGCGCCACCGTGCCGCTGAAGCCGTTCTGGTCGACGACGGCGATGGTGCTGGCGCCGCTGGTGCCGGGATTGAGGTTCACGATTCCGGGAGTTGAGGTCAGCGTGAAACTCGGCCCCGCGGTCATGATCACAACGATATTGACGGAACTGGTCAGGTTGCCGGAGGTGCCCGTGATGGTCGCCGTCCATGGGGCCACGTTCGCGGTGGCCGATGCCGTGAACGTCACCGTGCTCTTGCTCGTAGTGCTGGCCGGCGAGAAACTCGCGGTGACGCCGTTGGGCATGCCCGTCCCTTTCAGCGCCACCGTCCCGCTGAAGCCGCTCACATCGGCGACGGCGATGGTGCTGGAGGCGCTCGCTCCCTGAGCGAGCTGGAGGCTGGCCGGGGTCGCCGAAAGGGTGAAGCCCGGCGGCGGACTGACCACCAGCGCAATCGTGACCGTGTTGGTCAGACTACCCGAGGTGCCCGTAATGGTCACCGTCGCCGAACCGATGGCCGCGCTGCCGGATGCCGCGAACGTCACCGTGCTTTTGCTCGCCGTGCTGGTGGGAGAAAAGGTCGCGGTAACGCCCGTGGGCAGGCCGGAGGCGGTCAGCGCCACCGTGCCACTGAAGGCGCTCTGATCGCTGATGGCGATGGCGCTGGTGGTGCTCCCTCCCTGCGGGAGGCTGACGCTGGCGGGAGTCGCCGACAGTGTGAAACCCGGTGGCTTGCTGATGGTGAGCGCAATCGTGGCCTTGCTGCTCGAACTGCCGGACGTGCCGGTAACGGTAACGGTGGATGCCCCGCTCGCGGCGGAACTGCTCGCGCTCAAAGTCAGCGTGCTGGTTCCCGCTGTGCCGGCGGGACTAAAGGACGCGGTCACGCCTGTGGGCAGGCCCGACGCGGCCAGAGCGACGGTTCCGGCGAAACCGTTCTGCGGGTTCACCGTGATGGTGCTGCCGCCGCTTCCACCCTGCGCCACGGTCGCGCTGGAGGGCGACGCCGAAAGCGTGAAGCTGGGCGGCGCCGTGATGGTCAGGCTGATTGTCGTCGTCTCGGTCAGGCTCCCCGAGGTTCCGGTAACCGTCAGGGTCGATTTTCCCGCCGCGGCCGAGGCCGACGCGGCGATGGTCAGCGCGCTCCCTCCGTTCGTGGTGGCGGGGTTGAAGGTGCCCGTCACGCCACTTGGCAGGCCCGAAATCTTCAGGTTGACCAGTCCGCTGAACCCGTTCTGCTGGTTCACTGTCACCGTGCTGCCGCCGCTGCCGCCTGGCGAGACCGTCACGGCGGCCGGCGCTGCCGAAAGCGTGAAGGAGGCCGCTCCCGCGATGGTCAGGCTCAACGTCGTGGTGGCGCTCAGGCTCCCGGAGGTTCCGGTAATCGTCAGCGTCGACGTTCCCGGCGCGGTCGAAGCCGCCGCCATGAGCGTCAGGTTGGCCGCCACGGTCGAGGAGGGTGGGGTGAAATTGGCGGTCACGCCGGCCGGCAGACCCGAGATCTTAAAGCTCACCGTTCCGTTAAACCCGTTCTGCGGGGCCACCCCGACAGTGGCGCCGCCCGCGCCTCCCGCCGCGAAGCTCGTGCTGCCCGGTGATGTCACCAGAGTGAAGGAAGGCGGTGGGGTGACGGTCAGCGAAATCGTGACCTTGCTGGTCATGCTGCCGGATGTGCCCGTGACGGTTACCGTCGCGGTGGTCGCCGCAGCCGCGCTGGTCGCGCTTAGTGTCAGGGTGCTGGTGGTCGCGGTCGAACCCGGGCTGAAAGTCCCGGTCACGCCGGACGGCAGGCCGCTGACCGCAAGGCTCACCGATCCGTTGAATCCGCTCTCGGCCACGGTGATGGTGCTGGCGCCGCTCCCTCCCGGATTGACGCTCAGGCTGGAAGGCGCCGCCGAAAGCGTGAAGCCCGGCGGGGTCGTAATAGTGAGCGTGACGGTCGTCCTGACCACGGTCGCCCCGGAGGTGCCAGAGACCGTCACCGTGGCATTCCCGATGGCCGCGTTCGCCGCGGCCGTGAACGTCAGCGCGCTGCTGTGGCTGCTCGAGAGAGCGCTGAAGGACGCAGTCACGCCCGTGGGCAGTCCGGACGCCGCCAGAGTGACCGTTCCGCTGAAGCCGGTTTGCGGAGTCATCGTGATGGTGCTCGTGCCGGTGGCCCCTTCAGCGACGCTCACGCTGGCGGGCGACGCGGACAGTGTGAAGGTGGGCGCGCCCGGAATCGTCAGGGTGACCGTCGTCGTGGCGCTCAGGCTGCCGGAGGTGCCGGTGACGGTGATGGTGTAAGTCCCCGGCGTTGCGGAAGCGGCGACCGCCAGGTTCAACACGAGAGACCAGGCCGCCGGGGACGAGGTGAAGGACGGCGTCACGCCGGCAGGCACGCCCGAAACGTTTACATTGATGCTGCCGTTGAAGCCGTTCAGCGGATTCGCGGTGATGGTACTGGGGCCGGTGTTTCCAGGCGCCACCGTCAGGCTGGCCGGCGACGCCGAAAGCGTGTAGCTGGGCGCGGGCGCGACCGTCAGGCTGATGGTCGTGGTGATGCTCAGACTGCCGGAGGTTCCGGTCACGGTGATGGTCGACGTCGCCAGCGCGGCCGGGCTGGCTGCGGTGAACGTCAGGGTGCTCGAGCCGGTGGTGGAGGCCGGGCTGAAGCCGGCGGTCACGCCGGACGGCAGGCCCGAAGCCTTCAGGCTCACCGTACCGTTGAAGCCGTAGAGCAGATTCACCGAAATCGCGCTGGTGCTGGTGGAGCCCGGCGCGACGCTTACACTCGACGGCGACGCCGAGAGCGTAAACGTCGGAGGCCCGGTCACGGTGACCGTCAGCCGGATCGCGCTGCTCAGGCTGCCGGCGGTGCCCGTGGAGGTGCCCGTAATCGTAATTGTCGATGGTCCCGCGGCAGTGGAGGCGGCCACGGTCAGCGTCAAAGTGCTGGCGGTGGTGGCGGCCGCCGGACTGAACGATGCCGTAACCCCCGCGGGCAGGCCCGAGGCGGCCAGATTCACCGCGCCGGTGAAGCCGTTCTGCGGCGCGACCGTGATGGTGAGCGTGCCCGTTGTTCCCGGCGCGATCGAAAGCGACGATGTGGACGAGGACAGACCGAACGCCGGCGTATTCCCCAGCCCGGTGAGGCCGTTGATCAGCGGCTGGCCCGCGGGAGTGCCCCATCCGGTGGCCAGATCGTATCCGGGCATGGCGTTGAATCCCCCGTCGCTCCCGGTGGTGATGTCGTGCAGATCGCTGGGGTAACTGGATGTGGCGCCGAGGGCGTAAAGCGGAGGATTGACGAACCCTACGCGCGGCGCCCCGTTCGCCGCCGCCTGCTGGTTCGCCAACGCGGTGAAGCCGGCCCAGAGCGGAGCCGCTTCACTGGTGCCCCCGATCGAGTATGACTGGCCATTGTTCGCGATCAGGAACGTCTGGATATCCGCCACCATGGCCACATCGGGGATGTTGCGCATGGTGCTGGATCCGCCGGCCGCGGTCATGTTCACCGACTGCTGATAGCTGGGAATCGGCCACACCGTGCTCACCCCGCCGCCGCTGCCCGGCCACGTCGTCTCCGCTTGCCACGGGCCGCCCGAGCCCGCCGTCGTCAGGCTGGTGCCGCCCACGGAGGTGAGGTTCGGGTCGTCGCTGGGCGGCATGACCCCGTCCGTATAGGCTCCGTCGTCGCCCGATGCCTGGAACAGCGACTGCCCCTGCCCGATCATCTCCTTGAAGGCCTGCTCGGTGGTGGCGTCGGTCGGGCTCCATCCCCAGGACGAGCTGAGCGTGCTGGCCAGGTTGTCGGAGGCCATGCGGTTCAGCACATCGTCCGGGTTGGTTCCTTCGTACACGATGACACTGGTCAACCCCGGCGCCATGTAGGACGCCATCATGATGTCCAGGATCACCTCGATGTTGCCACTGCCGGGCGCGCCGTTGAAGCCGTCCAGCAGGACCGTTTGCGTGGGCACGGCAGGCAATCCCGCCTGCTTGAAATTGGCCGTCTCGTCGCTCGCGTAAAAGCCGTCCAGCTCGAAAAGCCCTACCGACATTCCGGTTCCGTTCAGCGTGACCCCCGGCGCGTAGGCGGCCCGGAAATCGCCGCCGATGAAAAGGCCGCCGGGGCCCGATCCGGTGGTCAGCGGCGTCGCCTGGGATAGTGGAAGCGCCTTCAAATCCATGGGCCGCGGGATGACGAAGTTGTCGAGGCCGGAGATGTGCAAAATGGCCGCGTCTGTCTCGACCGTCGGCTCGCGATCGGGCGCGAAGAAGTCGCCGCGGATCGGATGGCGCCAGTTCATCATCCTCACGTGAAACGTGTTCTCGATGTCGGCCACCGCGCCACTGACATCCAGAATCATGCGGTTGGGGTACGTCCCGGTTACCTCCAGACCGCTTGCCCGCATGAAGTCGGCCAGCGCCTGGTAATCTTTTTCGGCGGGGCCGAAGCGCTCGGCAAACTGAGCCGATGTCAGGTAATGCCGGTAGTTCGGACTGGCCGGGTCGGCGAGCTCTTTCAGAAGAGTGTCGAGCTCTCCCGGATTTCGCAGGGGCAGCCCGATCGCCAGGCGCATTCGCGTGGATCGGTCCACCAGGCCGAGCACTTTGGATGCGGCAACGGCATCCGGTACGTGGCCCTGCAGAAGCTGTGTTCCGGCGGCCCGAACCAGGACCGGCGAGAGAGCGAGTAGCAGAACCATGGCAGCGCCAGTAGTAACCCGGCTGCCAGCCTGACGCGGAGAGCGCGTGCTGCCTGCAAATGGCATCTTGATTCCTTTTCCGGAGATTCGCGACGGGGACGCTGGCGTGGAAACCGCACGCGGGCACGAGGACCACAAACGAGCGCCTGGACAGAATGACATTCGATATGTGGCTTATCGGTCCGGAGAGAATTCCTGCGGTCAATCGCGCCCTGGCGCAGTTTCGAAAAGCGCTCTAGCGGTATAGCGCGACAGGTACTGGACGCATTGTCAGGCGCGGTCCAGAAGCGCATCCATTCGTCGGGCAGTCCGGTGCGCCGGAGTCGGGCGTGTCCTGCGAATCGCCGCGCGAGACCTCGCGGGACGTCTCAGGCAGAATCGTCGTGTGGGAAAGAAGGACACTCGGAAGCGACGGCCGGCGAAATGATCGCCAGCATCCACTTCCGCCCGGAGCATTTCACCCGTCGAGATCGACGGGATGTGAAGCCAATCGGTGATGAGCCGCGCCTGGAATAAATGCCCCGCTGATCCCAACCTGCCGGGTTTACGGATCAGCGCAAGGGGCGCGACTCTGGACTATGTCAGTCGGATCCGGGTGGTTCCGATAACCGCGGGAGTTTCTACTTTGCGTTCACAAACACTCGCGCGCGGGGCGCTGGCGTTCCGCGCAGGCAGTCAGTTGAATTCGACGCGCATCTTCGTGCCGCCGAAATCGATCTCCCGCAGGCGCGGCTGTTGGCCGGTGGTGTCCACACCTGCGGTATCCGTAATAATCCGGGTCTCGCCGAACCTGGTGGGGCTGTCCACCACATTCGCGGACTCTGCCACGGTCGTCCGGCTCTGCCGAAACACCGCCCTTCCGTTCTCAAAGGAGACACGGTAAGTTCCGGCTTTCATCGGAGTCCCATCAACAATCACGTCGTGACTGAGATTGACGCTGTGCGTCGCGGTGCGTGCGAAGCCAACACCGGCCAGAGCGAATGCCAACAACAGAAACGTTGCTTTCATGGGAATGTACCTGTTGTTTTGTACGCATCGCCGCCTGCGAAGGTGTACGGCGGGCCGTGTCCCTAACCGTGACATGCGCCGGGCCTACAGCAGATCGTTACGTCCGGCCTTTTCCAGCATCTTCACGAGGGCGCTTACGTCCTGGGCGCGGTGGCGATCGGCGATAAGCAAAGCGTCGGGGGTGTCCACCACGAGCAGGTTTTTCACGCCGAGCAGAGCGACGAAACGGCCGTGCACATCCACGAAATTGCCGCTGCTGTCGAGCGCCAGGGTCTCGCCGCGCACGGCATTTCCAGCGGCATCGCGCGCTGTCAGCTCATACACCGCGTTCCAGCTTCCCACGTCGTTCCAGCCGATATCGTCGGCGGCGATGCCCACCACGCGCCTGGCTTTTTCGAGCACGGCGTAGTCGATGGAAATGTTTTCGCACAGCGGGAAGCTGTCGCGCAGCTTCGCCTGGAACTGCCGGCTGCGGAAGGGGGGCAGCGAGGCAATGACCGTGGCCACGCGCGGACGATGCCGGCGCAGCGCGTCCAAAAGCACCGACGCCTTAAAGAAGAACATGCCCGCGTTCCAGTAGAAGTTGCCGGCCTCCAGAAATCGTCGCGCGGTTTTCTCGTCCGGCTTCTCGCGAAAGCGCGTCACCAGCACGGGGTCCAGCGTGCCGGGCTCGGTCCCGCGCGGAAACTCGATGTAGCCGTATCCCGTCTCCGGCCAGCGTGGCTGGATGCCCAGCACAACGATCTTGCCTTCAACCGCGGCTGTGAATGCCCCGCGCACCAGCCGGCGGAAACGCACCGGCCTGGCGATATAGTGATCCGCGGGAAACACGCCCATCACCGCTTCCGGATCGAGCGATTGCAGAATGTGCGCGGCAAGACCGATGCACGGAGCCGTGTTCCGTTGCGCCGGCTCGGCCAGGATCTGGCGTTTGGGAACCTCCGGGAGCTGGCGCGCGATTTCATCGCGCAGGAACTCGTTGGTGACGATCCAGATGCGCGCGGGCGGGAGCAGCGGCTTCAGCCGATCCACCGTCTGCTGGATGAGCGTCCGCGCGCCCATGAAACGCAGAACCTGCTTCGAAGTGCGCCGGCGGCTGCGCGGCCAGAAACGCGTACCGCGTCCGCCGGCCATGATGAGGCCGTAATAATTGGCTTTCATTGTAACGAGCGGCAAACCGCTCCCTCCGGTCACGGCTCGGAAACATGCTGAGCCGCGACCGGAGGGAGCGGTCCAATCCTACTTCAGAGGATACCCTTCGAGCAGACGCAGGGTCCGGTCCCAGCGCGTCCGCGTGAAGAAATGCTCTGCGAGATCCACAATGTGGTGCGCGTTGTAATCCATCAGATCCTCGGTGGGTGCGTCGTAGGACCAGACCACCACCACGGGCTTCCCGACGATGTTCTCGCGCGGCACCAGACCCCAGTAGCGCGAATCCAATGAATTATCGCGGTTGTCGCCCATGGCGAAATACTGGCCCGGCGGCACCACCAGCTCGCCGTTCACAACGTCATCGCGCAGCATCGCCAGCGCGCGTTCGTATTGAAGCTCGTCTGGGGGGTACTCGATCGCGCCGACCGGGAAGTTGTCGCGATACGGACTGAAGTTGGGATCGATATGAATCGCGTATGGTTCGGCGGGCTTGCGGCCGTTGAGCACGAGCCGCTTGTTCTCCAGCCGAATGCGATCGCCGGGCACGCCGATCACGCGCTTCACGAGGTTCTCTTCCAGCTTCGCCGGATGCCGGAACACGATCATGTCCCCGCGTTTTACATCCTGATACGGCAGCAGGTGGCCCTCAAACGAGTTGTGCGGCGAATAAGCGAGCTTATCCACGATCACGTGGTCGCCGGTAAGCAGCGTGTTGCTCATCGACGAACTGGGGATCACCATCGGCTGCCCGACGAACGGAAAAGCCCAGAGAATGATCAGGACATTCCAGGTCCAGTCGGGAATGAAGCCGCGGCCGTGCTTCCCGACTGGCCTCGGCGCGGCTTGCTTTGTTCGGCTCATATCAGTTCCTGACTCAAATCGTTTCATCCCAGGTGGGGCAGGATTGCATCCTGGGTGCCCTCTGGGTTTGCAACCCGCCTCGGTGGCCGATTGGAAATCGGCCGCAGGTTTCAAACCTGCCCAACACTACTTCAGCGGGTACCCTTCCACCAGGCGCAGCGTCCTCTCCCAGCGCGTCTTGGTAAAGAAGTGCTCGGCCAGATCGATGAAGTGATGCACGTTGTAATCCTTCAGATCCTCCGTGGGCGCGTCGTAGGACCAAAGGATAATGGCCGGCTTGCCGATGATGTTCCCGCGCGGGACCAGGCCCCAGTAGCGGCTGTCGAGCGAATTGTCGCGGTTGTCGCCCATGGCGAAGTAGTAGCCGGGCGGCACTACCAGCTCGTCGTTTACCACGTCGTCGCGCAGCATGGCCATGGCCCGGTCGTACATCTTCTCGTCGTAAGCGTACTCGGGCGCGCCTACCGGGAAATTGTCGCGATAGGGATCATATGCCGGCGAGATGTGGATCGCATAGGGTTCCACCGCCATGTGTCCGTTCAGCCAGAGCTGCTTGTTGATGAGCTTGATGCGATCGCCGGGCAGCCCGATGCACCGCTTCACGTAATTCTCGTCGAGCAGCGTAGGATGCCGGAACACGATGATGTCGCCGCGTTTCACGTCGTCGTAAGGCAGCAGATGGCGGCTCAGCGCGCCCGGGGGCGAATAGGACAGCTTGTCCACGATGAGATGGTCGCCGGTGAGCAGCGTGTTGTGCATGGAGGAGGTCGGAATAGCCATCACCTGCGCCACAAATGTGGTGGCCCAGACGAGGATAAGGATCGTCCATGCCCATTCGGCCACAAATCCGCGGGTGGGCGACTGAGCCTTTGTGGCGGCAGCCTTCTTTGCGGCGGCCCGCTTTGGTTTCTCGGAGCTAGTTACGGTAGCCATGAATTAGTCGAAAAGTGCGGTTCCAGCGGGTCCTGCTGAAGAAGTGCAGGCAGACATCGCCGAGGTGCCGCAGCCCCAGCGACTGATCGGTCAATTGGTCGGTCCCAGCGGCATAGGACCAGTAGACCATCAACGGCTTGCCGACAATGTTCTCCCGCGGAACAAAGCCCCAGTAGCGGCTGTCGAAGGAGAAATCGCGGTTGTCGCCCATCGCGAAATAACGGCCCGCGGGCACCACCAGCTCGCCGTTCACCACGTTGTTCTGCAGCATGGTCATGCCGGGCGCTTCCAGATGGGTCTCTGGCTCGGCGGGAAAGTTGTCGCGATAAGCCTGCATGTAGTCGGTCTTGTGGTAGACGTAAGGCTCGCTGAGCCTGACGCCGTTGCGGTAAACCTGCTTGTTCACGATGCGAATATGATCGCCCGGCGCGCCGATCACTCGTTTGACGAACGTCTGCTTGATATCGATAGGGTAGCGGAAGACGATGATGTCGCCATCCTGCGGCTCGCGCATGGGAAGGATGTGGCGGCTGACGACGCCCGATGGCGCGTAGGCCAGCTTGTCCACCAGCAGGTGATCGCCGACGAGCAGGGTATCCTCCATGGAGCCGGTGGGGATCACGAACGCCTGGACCAGCGTGGTGGTGAGAAAAACCAGCAGCAGGATGGTGATGGCCCACTCGGCGACGTTGTTGCGCGCCTCATGCGGTTCGCCGGGCTGCTCCGGCGCCGGTTCGAAAAGGGGAGTCGCGGGCTGCTCGATCGCGCTGGTTCCCGTCTGCTCCATCGATTCGCCCATCAGCCAGTTCCTTCAGTGTAACAAGGGCCTTCAGTGTAACAAGGGATGGAGCGCGGCCTTTCATACTGTTCTATAATGGTGAGAGTTTCGGTCGTCCTCGAACCCCGAACAGTACTGTTATGCTAACGGTTATTTTGACGGTAATTCACGTGCTGGTGTGCCTCTTCATGGTGGTGGTCGTGTTGCTGCAGAGCGGCAAGGCCGCCGACCTGGCCGGCGCGTTTGGCGGCATGGGATCGCAGACCACTTTCGGCCCGCGCGGCACGGCGACGGCGCTTTCCAAGGCGACCACCGTGGCGGCCGTCGTGTTCATGATTACATCGATGTCGCTGGCGATTCTGGCCACGCGCACTCGCGGGTCGACTTCGAGCATCCTCGATACCACGCACGCCAAGCCGCTGTCGGTGCCTGCCGCGCAGCCCCAGAGCAAGGCTCCGTTCCATTTGAGTGGGCAGCAGATGAATCCGACAGCACCACGGAATCCAGGTCAGCCGGCGCCGAAAAAGTAGGGTTCGTCAAAAGCGGAGGTGGCGGAATTGGCAGACGCACTAGCTTGAGGTGCTAGCGGGAGCAATCCCGTGGGGGTTCAAGTCCCCCCCCCCGCACCATTGATTCTGAAGGACAGAGGCCGTCCCTGAAGGGACGGCCTTCGTTGTTTTGACAGGCGTTGTCTCCCGCAAAGCTCTGTTACACTGATGGCAGGCAGGCGCTCGGTGGCCATGCTGGCAGAGAGCGTCTGGTTCGTTCCTGCGCGCCCGTAGCTCAGCTGGATAGAGCGTTTGCCTCCGGAGCAAAAGGTCGGTGGTTCGAATCCACTCGGGCGTACCACTTCTAAATAGTTTACGGACTGTGCCTCGAATGCTCCCGATAAAAACCCGATAAGTTGGACGGACTTCTGCCTTCAGGCACCACTTCGGATCGGCACCTCTGATCTGAAGCTGAGCGCCTCTTCAACATTACGTGGCAATCTGGATCGGCGTAGTAATCTGCACTCGGACCGGAGTGTAGATGTCCACCTCTCCGTTCACTGCCCGGATGGACACAATCAGGGAATATCGCACAGAGTGCTCGTAGCGCCTATGCCCAGGGTTCTCTTTCCACCAGCCACCGATCGGATAAACGCAAATCGCGGAGCGTTGCGCAAGCTCGGCCGCTGTGCCGTGCCAGAAATCGGAGTGGATGGAGCCGGCGTCTCGGATCCTCCCCAACGACCAGTTGTCCTGCCCCACATCGACGGCTTTGCCCCCCTCTTCCTCGGCGGTGACTGCAGCATTAATGCGCTGGCGAAACGTCTCAACAGACTCAAGTGATCGTTTGACCGCAAACCGAAGGCCATACGAAGGGTATCGGTGTCGCCGGAGCCAGCCGCGCTCGCCCGGATTCGGCTCCACGTAATACGAAAGCGTGACTCGCAGCTCAACCTCGGTTTCAGCCAACTCCTCCAGCTCGGCGCGCGGCCAAGGAAACTGGTGGAGGTTCATGTGGCGACTCTTGATTGTGCCGTCTTCATCGTCCCTCCAAAACGGCTGAAGTTCGTCCTCTGCGATTAACGTCAGGTCGTTCAGAGCACTGAAAATGGCGCGCTCATAGCTGGGGACGCCATATCCGTACTTTCGTAGGACCACTCGTTTCTGCTGCTCCGATGTCGCGGATTCAAACTGCTGCCGCATCGCCGGCGTCCACTCCGCAGAATGAACGATGAGTGCCCGGGTAGTTTCTGGCCAGCGATCTGGCACTGCAGCAAGTATCCTGCCGGCCAGGTGTCCAGCCATCGCGGTTGCAGCACTGGTGTCGCGAAAGATGTCGAAATGGCGCGTAGTCGGATCGCGGTATGTCGTGAGGAGGCCGAGGTCGTCCGGACAATCGCATTGATCATCGAGCGCTGCCCAGTTGCCGCCTTCGAGCACTACATCCGGCTTGATCGGCCATTTCTTCTCCCACGTCAGCGAGGTTCGGCTCGTCGGTGACAAGTCGCCAACTGGGGCAATTGGCTGCCACCCGGCATAAGTCGGGTCTACGAGAGTGGCCTTCTCGGTATAAGCTCCAACGGTGATCGCATTCCATGCCTATGCAGGATTCTCGATCGATTCGGTCTCGTTCCTTGCGGGATAGTCCGCCTTCGAAAGGCCGTCCCGAATGTTCCCTGCGGAGATCAACACCAGCTTAGGGGTCGTTTCCACTCCGAAACAGAGCTGGTCAACCGTTGCCGACCATGATGACGGACGGCCGCGGTTGGTTCCAAGATCGCTGGTGACGGCCAGGCAAACCGCACGGTGCCGGTCGGGAGCTTGCACTTCCACACGGGTGATCGATTCACGTGTAATCGCACCGTACAGTTTGGGTTCGTTCTCGCCTTGGTCGGGAAGGATCTTGACGGATTCGAGCCTGTGCGTCAGCGAAACGACTCCATTGCCTGCCAGCAGCGGCATCAAGTCACCAAACAGTGCGGTGCCTGCCATATTCGTACCGTGGCCGCGCCTATCGCCGCCGAGCCATCCTGGATCGTAGGAGTGCACGTCATTGGGGTCGAGAGCGGGAGCAAGCAACGGATGAGCTTGCGTAACGCCGGTATCGAGGATGCAGACGGCGACATCCTGACGTTCGGGCCCCGCGAGTCGGCCGACGAGCTCAGTCGCCAAGGCTGCCTGTTCGACGTTCGACCACCGAACGAAGAGGGCCGGCGTGTCCTTGGCTCGTCACAATTCGGCGATGGCATCGCTATTCACAAACAGGCGTGCAAGAGTGATTTCGTTACCGAAAACCAAACGAACTTCGCGCTCTGGGAACACGAGTCGCTGCTGCTGGACAGGGATTTCGAGACGACTAGCAACAGCGTCAAATGTCTCGGCATGACCTTGCCGGATCCAAACCTCCCACCAGATCTGTTGCCCGTGGGCGGGGAGCAACGCCGGATCGTCCGTAAACAGCGATAGCACCGCAGCAAGAGCGATGTTCTCAACGCGTGCGATCAGAGCCTCGTTCTTCGGCTTGCCTTTTTTTGTGTGCTCGGTTCGATACGCCTCGACCTTCCTCAGGAAGTGCTCAGCGGCTGAGTCGGGTACGAATACCGTCGCCAGTACTGGGCTCGCCTCTGACGGCTGACGCACGGCAACAAGCTCGATGTGCTTGACCCTGTTTTCCAGCAGTTCAACGGCATCTTCTACACCCGGCGGAATCTCGAAATCGAGGTAGAATCCGGGCGTGCCAGCGGCGACGTTCGGGTCCCGTTCTTGCCGTCGCACCTCGCCGGCCGCGAGAGCACCCTCAAGTGCGATTCGCAATGCCTCGGCGTGTCCGGCACGGTCACGCTGCGGAAGCTTGTGAGCACCCGCACGACGCCTGCTGGTGTATGGCTCCGCCCTGCCGCTCCCTCCCAAGTAGAGGTGGGGCAGGTCACGTGGAAACTCTGGCATCTTAGCGGGCGGCCGCCTTTCGCTCTTGAATCGCCGTCAGTAGGGCTACTGTTGTAATTCGGGTCGATCCGCTCAAGACGGCTGGCTTAGCTGCCTCCTCGCTGGCACGCGTGAGATCGGCGTGGCTCAGGCCAGCGGTGTCTGGGAGGACTCGCGACCATTCGACATCTGTCGTCTGGAACACGGCTAACTTGCGTTCCAGGATGTTCTTGACAACATCTGAGTCCGGAAGCTGGTATTCAATTACGTCGTCAAAGCGCCTGAAGAGAGCCCGATCCAGGAGGTCCGGGTGGTTCGTAGCCGCGACGATCAGGCTTTGCGAGGTATCCTTTTCGAGCAATTGCAGAAACGAGTTCAGCACCCTGCGAATCTCGCCGACGTCATTCGGCTGATTACGATGCGCGCCCAGCGCGTCAAACTCATCGAAGAGATAAACACCCTGTGTCTGACGAATGGCGTCGAAAACCGACCGCAGCTTTGCTGCAGTTTCACCCATAAACTTCGTGATAAGGCCCTCCAGCATGATCGTGAAGAGCGGCGAGTGCAACTCGCCGGCGAGCGCAGACGCCGTCATCGTCTTTCCAGTTCCGGGAGGCCCGATGAACAATAGTTTTCTCCGCGGATTTAGTCCATGTTCGCGGAGCTTCTTTTGTTGGCGGTGTTCGAGTAGAACGCGATTGAGTCGCTCTGACAAGGCTCCGGGCAGCGCCATGTCGCTCAGCCGAACACCGGGCGTTTGAACGGACAGCAGGTTAGCGAGTTCACCCCGCGGCTCTAGGACAATTAACTGGCCGGAGCGACTCTCTACAGCAGAAGCGCGCCGCTTGGCCTCATCGATCAAATCACGAAGCTGCTGCGCGATCGAAGCATGGCCCAGACGGGCCTCGTGAGCAGCCGCTTGCATTGCGACAGAGAGGAATTCTCGGTCGTCGCCATCAAGATGGCTCCGCAATAGTGCGATCATATGACGGGCCGCGCTCATAGATTAGACCGATGTCTGTCGGAACAGAGAATCCGCTCTCCGTAGCGTCAAGAGCCCTGCCGATACAAGTTCATCATACGCCACCTCGCGCCCGCCAACGCGCGCTCAAGTCGCAAGTCAGCCGGGCTCTGAGGTTACCATCTCGTAGCGGTGCGATCGCAGATCGCCCGATGTCCTATTGAACCCGACCTGAGGACTGGAACATCATCCTATCCAACTCTTCAACGGAACGGCGCACTTCCTCAGGTATTGTCTGCTGGTACACGGCTGTGGTGATCGCCGGGTTTGAGTGCCTCAGATGCGCTTGGGCGTCCTTCACCGAGCCGGTCTTCTGCATGTGTGTTGCACAGGTTCTGCGGAGGCAGCGAAGATCAATCGCATCAATGCCGGCGCGGTTCGCGATCCGTTTGAGGTTGCGCTTGACATAGTTGTTCGACGACATTGGCCCGCCGGTCTCGGATGGGAAAATGAAATCGGTCGGATCGGGACTGATTTTGACGCGGTAAGACTCGATCTCCGTATCGAGGGATGCCGGGACGTACACGATTCCATCCGAGGTCGGTGTCTTCGGCTCCTTCAGCTCCAGACGTTGCGTCACGGCCTCGTCGATTCGGAGCGAGTTCGCACCCTTGTCGTTCCACCGCAAAGCGAACAACTCCTCGGGGCGGAGGGCGCAGACCAACGAGATGCGCAGGATTAGGTAGTCGCGCTCGGGGGCGGCGGCGAGCAACTTCCGAATCTCGGCGGGCTCAAGAAAGCGCTTCGATTTCCTGGCGAACTTCGGCAGTTTCACCTGCTTCGAGATCGGGTTCCTCTCGATGACGCCTGCCTCTGCAGCAATCGCCATCGCAGCGCCCAGATGCATGCGAGCCTTCTTTATCGCCGAGTCGCTCAGCTCCTGTTCGTGCAGTTTGTTAACGAGCGCCTGCGCATCAATAAGCGTGAAATCGACTGCGGAGCCGCTACCGACGTGCGGAACCACGTGTCGCTCCAGGACGGACTTGACAGTCGAATACATCGCTTGTGACCACCCCGGCTTGCGCATCGTCAGGTACTGACGGCACACGTCCTCAACGGTCGCCTCCCTGCTACTGGTGACGTATTTGCCAGTCGACCCGGCAATGACGCGCCGCAGCGCTTCCTTTGCCTGAGCCTTGTTCAGTTCAGAGCAACTGCCCAGGATCTTCTCTTTGTGAACGTGGCGTTCTGACCCGTCCGGTTTTGGCACGTAGAGGTAGTAATGGCCGAGCCACTTCTTGGTCGTCTTTCCGACCTTCTCGAGCGAACCTTCCTGTCCACGGTGACGCGGCATGCGCAAACCCATCCACTTCAGACTTGGCGAGGGCCCTGAATAGACGGATTGTAGCACCGACTTCATGCAGGCTTGTGTTGATCCAGGAATTGTCTGACGTCCTGTTCGCGAAACAGTACCTTGCGCCCAATCCGGAGTGCTCGGATTGTCGGACGCGCCGGCCTGACGGCACAGGACGCGTGCTTGCGCACCCAGGCCGGCGAAAGACGGAGTGCCTCGGCAAGTTCGCTCGACGTCACCAATCGTTCCACCCTGCCGGGGCGGGGAGCCAACATCGGAGGCCATCCCTGGCTCATGCAGCGCGCTCCGCGCCGTTTCCGTTCCTGGACCGCCCAATGCCGCACGAACGTGCCCGAAACCGGCGCTCTGCGGCTTCAAGCCCTTCGAGAGCGTCCAGCAACTGCAGGTTGGCGTCGCGCATTTGATCGCACGGCTTGCCGAACTGCTCTACATGCCTGATGGCGAACTTGATGCGATCAATCGCGACGCGGGCATGATAGGCCAATTCGTACTCACCCGCCGAGGGACGCAGGTGTGCGGCATCGTCGATCAGCTCGGTAACCCGATGCATTACGTCGGGATCTGTATTCATGGTTGTTACCTCGCAGGTTCAATGGATTCATATGGTGCCTCGAACAGGATGTCCCGGTTCACCCGCACCGTGAACTTGTAGCCCGCTGGCACTTTGATCGTCGGCTGCACGTTCAGGTTCCGGCGAGTCATCTGTGCGCCGGTCTCACTCAGTTCCTGCCCAACAGCGCCGGACGCGACTTGGCCGGCGCTCGGGTTCACCAAGACACTCTGATTGCCTTGCTGCGATATCGGGAACGCGGCTGTGAAGAGGCTCGTCAGCGCCGAGAATCCAACCAGCCGTGCGTAGTGATGGTCCACCTTGTCGCGGAGGCCTGCGTTGCCGTGTGAGTCGAGCCCGAGCATCCCGTCGAGGTCGATGGAAGAGGCGTCGGGGTAGATGATCCGGCTCCAGACGACCTGCACGCCATCCTGGCCGGCCGAGATGCGCGAGTCGTAATGACCAACCAGACGCGAGCCCTGCGGGATTAGCAGATACATCCCGGTGGCGGTGTCATAAACATTGGACGTGACCAGGGCCTTCAACTCGCCCGGCAGATCGGAGTTCAGGCTCTGCTCAGGGACTGCAGGGATCTCCCAGCCCGCCTTGATCTCGTACCGGGAAATCGGTGCCGTGCGGGTCGAAGCCAGGTAGTCATCAGTGCGACCGATTCGAGCTGCTGCCAAGAATGCCTGCTGTCGTGCTTGCATGTTCTGAACGTCGTAGTCGCCTTCGGATTGGCCCGTCGCTCGCGCCGGGTCCGGTGTTGCGGACTCCGCTACGCGATTCCTTGCAAGAGCGGCGTTGAGTGCCGCGAGTTGTGAGCTATCGTCGGCGGGCCGATCCACTCCAACTCCCGCCTGGCCGCCGCCCACACTGGTGAGGGAAAGGATGGCTTCCTGTTCGCGCTGGCGAGTTGCCGCGACACGTCGCTCTTCGGGAGTCGGCTCGCTTTGCAGTTGGATCGTAGCGGGCTGGCCTGACGGCATTCTGTTCACTGGCGCTTGTCTCACGACAATTCGCTCCTGCGGAAGTCCGTCGCACGGTTGACCGGTTTGTGGGTTATAGAGCCAGGGCTGTCCGCTCCGGGGATCGGTGCCGCAGGGAGCCATCGTGGAGGTCTGCTGAGGCGGCGCACCGGGTGGCTGGAGTTCCGGGGCCACGCCTTCAGCAGTTCTCCGAACCACCGCCGCGTTTCCCAGCGGTATGCCACTCGTGAATTCACGACCGGCCTGCGTGGCGGGTGCCACATTCTTCGGGAGGCCAGCGTCCCGCGCGGCTGTCTGAGCCCTGGCGGCCCGGCGAATACCTCCCCAGGCGAAACCGAGGAGAACGGCAACGCCGATGTCCAGCCCGTACTGCTGCAGGTGTTCGCAAATGTCCTTCAGCGTATGTCCGCCTTTGATCGCCTGGGCGATGTCGGGCCACAGCCAGCGAACCTGCGCCATCTTGCCGCGGGGCCTTTGTGCCGTGAGTACATCGAAGCAGAGGTGTGGGTTAGTGTGCTCAGCCGCGGCTGGCACCTTCTCTGGCATCCCGCCGCCGCGCGTCATGACTCGCTTCCTCAGAAGGCACCTCTAATTAAAAGGGGGTGGCGGCGGCAGGATGAGAACATCTGGTCGGGATCCTTTTGCGATATTTCTGCGCGCGCTCTGTGATACTGCTGTGATAGTGTTGCGATAATTGTGGACCACAAATGAGTGAGTGCGCGCGTTCTGCGATACTTTTGCGATAGTTTTGGCGCAAGCTGGCAGGCCCCATCCGAGTGCGCAGGCCCCGAGATGCTCGCCGAATCCGACCATCCCAACACGGGCAGGCAACCAAACACCGGGTAGTGGAACATAAAGGAAATGCCGGGCGCTGTGGTGCCGTTTTGGGCCGTTTCCCGTTTTGCGTCAAGCAGCTACGGTGCCGGACAAACTGAATGCCGCGTCCGGCATTTGCCCGGCGGAGAAAAAGCACTCGCCTGAACGTGTTCTCAACCTGCCTTCGCCACCCCCTTTTACAGTGAGGGGTGATCTCGTGCCCAACCGAAACACAGAGACCAGGACAACGAAATTCACGGTCCGCCTCAACCAGCCCGAACAACGCGAAGTCGAAGCGGCCACGAAAGCCCGCGGCTATTCCTGTCCCACCGCATTCGTGCGGGCCGCCATTCGAAACGAACTGTCCGGCCGCCCTGAGTTGACGGAGACCGAGCAGCGAGTCGCAGCGGGCTTTGATCGCGTGCTCCACGAAGTCTTTCGCGTCGGCCGGGGTCAGCAGGCAATGTTCGCCTTGCTGGACGCGCTCACGAAGACGGTGTTGACCTGCGTGCCGGAACCACCTGCCGATGCGAGACCTCAGGCTGTGGCCCGTGCCAGGGAACGGTACGACCGGCTGATGAAGAGCGCGGGCCGCGCGATGGTCGGAGAAATCCGTGTCGCCATGGAGGACCTGGTGAGCCATGTCGCCGAAGGATGACGAGAAGGAGTTTCGTCTCCGGCCGCGGAAGCCACGCGTTCCAAAGGGAGGCGGTGACGGAACTGCCTGGTCTATGGCGTACAAACTGATCATGCACCACGCGAGGGCAAGCCGCAGAGCCACAAGATCGGCAGCGGCCGGCGCCCGAGCGGCGAGATCAGCGCGTCCGCATTTCCAACGTTGCGCGGTCCGGGTCATCTACACCCGCAACACGACTGCCGGCCATTGGCGCGCCCACGGTCGGTACGTCGAGCGCGAAGGGGCTAGGCCGGAGGGTGACCACGGACCAGCGGGTTTCAACGCCACCGGGCAGGGAGTTGAAGTTGCAGCTCAACTCGCCAAATGGCAGTCCGCAGGAGACGAGCGCCTGTGGAAGCTGATCGTCTCGCCGGAGTTTGGCGACCGCGTCGATCTGCTCCGACTCACCCGCGACGTTCTGGGCCGGATGGAACGGGACCTGGACACTCCGTTGGAGTGGGTTGCCGTGGCTCACTGCAATACCGAACACCCGCACGTGCACGTCGCTTTGCGGGTCCGGAGCGACGGACACCCGCTGCATCTGCGTCGGGAATATGTGAAGGAAGGCATCCGCTCCATCGCGGAGAACCAGTGCACGCAACAACTCGGTTAGCTGACCCAGCACCACTGGCGATCGAATCAGTTTGCCCAACTGCTCGCGCACGAACGTGACCAGGCCGCCCGACGTCGCCAGTGGCCCGACCCGACGTACCCGTTCAGGTACAGCTGGTCCAGACATTCCACCTCCAATGTGAAGTGTCCGTTCAGCAGTTCCGGAATGCTCGGCATGACCGAGATTCCACGAAATCCCGCTACTCTACACTGGTCGGTTTGAGGTCGAAGACCTCCCAGGGAGGATAACAGGAGAACCGGCCACAACAATGACCGACGCAGATATACAAGCCCGGGACAGCTCGCGGAAATCCCAATTGTAGCGACATGGACGAAGATGTGGGGCCGCCAGACGCGACTGCCGCATTGAGTTGGCGAGGCTAGCTTAAGGTCCAGTACCGGCCGGTTCAGTCCCGCCTAACCTCTTCCAGGTTCGAATGATTCTTCACTTGTAGATGCTGAATGCCCCAGAGCGCCTGCTTCTTCAGCGCGATGTTAGCGGCGCGGGGAAATAGTTAGTGCTTGGGGGCGCGCACACTTGTGGCGACCCTTCTGTCTGCTATCGCGACGGATGCGATCAGGTCAGCTATTCCACCTTCCATTTCTCAAGCCCTGCCGACCACTTCGGCTGCATGATCACTTCAAGCCGAAGCTGAGTGGTGGTGACCGGCCGGAAAGTCATCTCGTTGTATTTGTCCTTCGCGAGGCCGCACGGATCGGTGGCCTCCACCGGCTTCCACGCATCGCCGTCCCTGTAGAGCACGCGGCACGATGCGGGCACCCGAACTTCGCCGCGTCCCGTGTCGTCGAACCAATACACCTGGACCCGCGAGACACTGGACTTCCTTGGGAATGTGTATTCGATCCACTCGGTTCTCCCCTTCTCCGGCCACCAGTCGAAATAAGACGCGGGATCGCTGGACGACGCAGGCTCCTCACCGTCGTTCACGGCTTCGGGGTGCTTTTCAATCCCTTCGGCAGTCACTCGCCCGCCATCCTTCGACGCGTCCACCTTGCTCTTCATGGCCAGCGACGGCCATGGCGCCGGTCTTGCGGCGGACTCCACGTCCGGCATCCATACCACCATCTGATCGCGGCCACGATTGTCCCACGCGTAGTACGGAATCGCGGTGAATGGCTCGTTGCGGCGCACAAGGCTACCGGCTGAATCGTAGGCGAGAGCGACCGCCTGGCCTTTCACCACCTCCACGCCGTTGAGCAGGTTCGGCTCGAATTCGGCGGTCAGATTGTCGCTGTCGGGGAGCATGAGATCGCGCACCTTGCCGTCGTTGTAGTCCGCTCCTTCGGCAGCGTACACAATGGGGCCGCGCTGGATGGCGACGCGTCCGCGGTCCGCGGCCACCTGCGTATTGGCAGCGATGCGCCGAACGGGCATGGGCAGGTCGAGATCGATGGAGTCGCCGGCTTTCCACTCGCGATGAAGCGTGACGTAGCCTTTGTCCAGATCGATGGCGACCGCTCTGCCGTTGACGCTGAGCTTCACCGGTTCTTTCGCCGTGTCGACAAAGCGGTACAGGTCGCTCGGAACAGCCTCGTTACGAGCCCAACCAGGTATGCGCACTTTGATGGTGAATGTCGAGGGCACTCCCGGAGCCACGGAGATCTTTACCTTGCCGTCCCACGGATAGCGCGTCTGCTGCACCATCTTCACCGTGCGGTCGCCCACCGCGATCTCGGCATCGCCCGCAGCGAACAGATTGACGTACACGGTGTCGCCGGCCTGCGCGTAAACGTACCCGGGTACCGAGGCCATGAATCGCGTGATATTGCCCGGGCAGCAGGGCACGCCGAACCAGGGGCTGCGGCCACGGCGGCCCATCGATTCCAGTGGGTTCTGATAGAAGAAAGATTTGCCGTCGAGCGACACTCCGGAAATGAGCCCGTTGTACAGCGTACGTTCCATCACGTCGACGTACTTCGCATCGCCATGCAGCAGGAAGAGCCGTTCGTTCCAGAAGTCGTTCCCGACGGCCGCGCAGGTTTCAGAGTACGCGCTCAGGTTGGGCAACTCGTAGTTCGCGCCAAAGGCCTCGCCCGCCGCGAGCGCGCCGATTCCTCCGGTAATGTACAGCTTCTTCCCGACGACGTTCTCCCAGATGGCGTCGATGGCGTGGATGTAGGCGGCATCGCCGGTCATCGCCGCTACATCGGCCATGCCCGAGTACATGTATGTCGCGCGCACCGCGTGGCCTTCGGCGAAGGTCTGATCGACGACGGGAATATCCGACTGGTTGTAAGGATCGCCGCCTTTCCGCGAATCGAGCATGAACTTCGCCAGATTCAGATAGCGCTCGTCGCCGGTGACCCGGTAGAGCTTCACCAAACCCATCTCCACGATCTGGTGCCCTGGCCAGATGGTGCGCTTGCCGGGTCCGAAGGTATTGCACAGGAGGTTGGCGGTCTTCAGCGCGATGTCCAGCAATGAACGCTTGCCTGTTGCCTGGTAGTACGCGACGGCTGCCTCATAAAGATGGCCCAGATCATACAACTCGTGACTCAGTATCTCTTCGTCCACCCAGCGCTCCGGGCCGGCCCACTTGTGCGGATGCTCGGGATCGATGGTGCGGGCCGTGTAGAGATATCCGTCCGGTTCCTGCGCCGCGCCGATTTTGGCGATCAGCCCATCGATGTAAGACTCCAGTGCAGGATCGGGCTTGACGCTGAGCGTGTACGATGCGCCTTCGATCACTTTGTAGATGTCGGTATCGTCGAACGGGTACGGCGGGATCTTCCGGTCCGCCGGGCTGATTTGACCGCGCAGAGCTTCCGCCGCGTGAACGAAGTTCTCCACCCGTCCGGTGCGCTCGCACTGCTGAAAAGCGAACGGGATGGTGACTTTGCGGTTGGTCTCGATCTTCGGCGCCCAAAAGCCGTCGTTCAGGTGAACCGCCGTGAATGGAACCGGGCGAATGGGGTAGTCCTGTGCCCCGGGGGTAACGGATTCGCCGGCAGACAGCACGACCGCCAGAGCTGCCGGAAGCCACAAGAATGAGAGTCTCATGATGATCGCTTCGGAAACGCTTCCATTATATGCCAGCCGTCACGGAATGGCCATATTTTATTGTCGGGATGGAAGGCGCTTGCACGATTTGGAACGATCATCGGCCCGCCCGCGCATCCGCAATTCCCCCCGACTCATCGATGGTCACGAGCCGGTTCGTGGCGACCCCGTGAAACTCCTGATGCACGCCGCTGGGCCAGCGTACCTCCACATCCACCCTCTCTGCCGGTCCCAGCCCGAAGTGCAGGCGTTTCGCATTTGACGAGAGAAATCCGGACTGCGCCAGCACTTCCTGCACCTGCCGATGCCCGCCGTAGCTCACCACAACGCGGGCGCCGATAGCGCTCCGGTTCGACTTCACAGCATGGAGATGGAACTGAATCCATCGATTGTCGCTGGTCACATCGTTGCGCAGCAGGGACGGGGGCTCATTCCTGTTCATGATGAGGACATCCACGTCGCCATCGTTATCGAAATCGCCGAAAGCACAGCCGCGGCTGCAATGGCTGGCCGCGACACCAGGGCCACCCTCGTCGTTGATCAGTTCCTCGAAACGGCCGTTGCCCAGATTACGGAACAGCACGCGCGGCGTTCGCTCCGGATATTCCTTCAGCTTCCTGGCCACCTCCGGATAGACACTGCCGGTTACCCAGAACAGATCCGGGAACCCATCGTTGTCCAGGTCCACGATGCCGGCGCCCCAGCTCACGTAGCGCGTTTCCACGCCCAGCCCCGCCCGTATCGTAACGTCGGAGAAGCCTTGCCGGCCCTCATTGACGTAAAGCGCCGGCGTGTCTTCGGTGAAATGAGTTTTGAGGATGTCCAGCCTGCCATCGAGGTTGAAATCGCCGATGCCCAGGCCCATTCCCGCCTGCTCCTGCCCGTCCTCGTTCAGGGCCACCCCCATGGGAAGGCCGCTTTCCGTAAACGTGCCATCGTGATTGTTGATGAACAACAGACTCGGCGTCGAATCGCAGGCCACGTAGATGTCCGGCCATCCATCGTCGTTGAAATCGGCCGTCAGCACGGTCAAGCCATATCCGGGATCGGCTTTGAGAATGCCCGCCGGGCGGCTCACTTCGGTGAAGGTGCCATCGCCGTTGTTGCGATAAAGCGAATGCGTGTCGTGAGGCAGGCCGCGCGGTCCGCAGTTGATGGGAATCCCCTTGAAGTTGCAGTTGATGTCGCGGCCGGCGGGGGGAATCGCTTTCGGGTCGAACTTCAGATAGCGCGAGACAAACAGGTCGAGGTGACCGTCGCGGTCGTAGTCGAAAAAGCTGCAGCCGGCCGACCAGCGAATCGTGTCTTCCCACAAGCCCGCCTCGCGCGTGACGTCGGTGAAGGTGCCGTCGCCGTTGTTGCGATAAAGCACGTTGTGCCCCCACCCGGTGAGGAAGATATCCTCGAACCCGTCGTTGTTGTAGTCGCCCACGGTCACGCCGGAGAACCACCCTTCGCGCGCGAGGCCCGCCTTCCCGGTGACGTCCGTGAACGTTCCGTCACGATTGTTGCGGTAAAGGCGGTTGGTGGCGCCTGGCGGCGCGTTATCCCAGCGGCTGCCGGTCGGCACGAAAATGTCCAGCCAGCCGTCGTTGTCGTAATCGAGGAAGGCGACGCCGCAACCGATGGAATCGAGAATCCAGGGGTTCCGATCTTCCGCGCCATAGATCACCGGAGCAGTCAGCCCAGCTTGCGCCGCGACATCGGTCAGACGGGAGTTCCATGGAAGGCCCGACGCTTTCCCCCGGGCCGTGGGCTTCACCCCGCGCGAGGCCATCTGCGCGTGGGCAAGCAGAGGCAGTCCGAAAAGTCCGAAAAGGGCGCGGCGCGTTGGCCGGGAAGGATCCATGGCGGCAAGAGGCCTCATAGCTCGGGGCGGAAAACCGGCGGCCCGCGCGACCGTGGTTCTGGTCCGCGGGCCGCCGCACTGCACTCAGGGATCGAGCGTTCCGCTTACCGCGCTAAAATGCGATCCTCGCGCCCAGTTGAATCGTTCTGGGCAGGAGCTGTCCGGTCGATCTGCCGAATGTCGCGTCCGCCAGGTTCGGATCGACGCCGGTCAGGTTCGGGTGGTTGAGTATGTTCTCGAAATCGAAGCGCAGTTGCAGGCTGCCCGCCTCGCCGAGCCACGGAATTCTGGTGTTCTTCAATACGCTGGAATCCACCTCGATCATGCCCGGGTTGCGGCAACTGTTGCGCGGAATGTTTCCTTCCGTTCCCGCCGCGGGCGCCGTGAAGGTGCTCGCGGGAAACAGACCGGTGAGGTACTGTTGTTCGCCGTACGAGCTGCCGCAGTACCCGCTGGGAGCGTTCGGGATGTCATAGTCGGTCCCGTCGGCATTGTAGTCGCCCGCGGGATACGGCGCCCCGGTGTACACCCAGAATGGCGTGCCGGACTGGATGGCGCTGATCAGGCTGATCTCCCATCCCGAGGTGAGAGTCCTGCCGATGCCGCTCTTCATGCCCGGAACGGTATACACGCCGGAGAACGAGAAGCGGTTGCGCACGTCCCAGTTGGCTGGGCCGTAATAGCTGTCGTAGGCGGCGGGATCGGGCACGTTGAAACCGGCGTCGTGGTCAAACCGGGTATTGGCGTTGATGTCCGACATGGCCCTGGAGAGCGTGTACGAGGTCTGGAACGTGAATACGTTGCCCACCGTGCGGCGGAGATCCAGAATCATCGCGTTGTAGCTGCCGTTCAGGATGTTGCTGACGTAATTCATGGTTCCGAAGTTGGCGTTGGGGAGGACAAGCTTGCCGCCATTGGTAATCAGATCGCCGTCGCTGCGATTCCAGTTGATGCCGGCCAGACCGTTAAAGCTCTTCGAGCCGGAGTAAGAACCGCCCACCACGAAATTCCATGGCAGCTCGCGCTCCACTCCCACCACGAAGTTGACCGCCAGAGGCGCCGTCATGTTCCGGTCCAGACCGTAAACGCTGGGGTCCGCGCCGACGTAGCCTCCCGCGGGAGTGACCTGCAGACTCGGGATGGTTGGCAATGGGTAGTTGAAGGGGTAAGTGGCGGATGAAGCCTCCGCAAACAGAGGCTGGATGGGGCACACCACGGAGATGCACGGCGAGCCGATCGAGGAAGGCGGATTGGTGCGCATCTCATCGACCGCCTGGCCCAGCGCAATCCAGTCGTGGTAGACGCCTACGCCTCCGCGGATGCTCCATTTCCCGGTCCTCGAAGGATCCCAGGCGAAGCCGATGCGCGGGCTCCAGATGTTGTCGATCGAATGAGCGAATACGCCGCTCTCGCTGTGCACCGTGGCGCTGGCAATCTGGCCGGCGACCGCGCTGCCGGAGCCGAGGAAAATGTTCTCATTGACCCCGGAGACATCCGCGGGTCCTTCCGGGGTGATGTTGCTGAAATCGTCCCAGCGCAGCGAGAAGGTGAACGACAGATTCGGTTTCGCCTTCCAGTCGTCCTGGACGAAAAGTCCCCACGGGTTCTCCTGGCCGTCGAACAGCACCAGGCCCGCGCCGCCGGTCAACGGATTGATGGCCCCGAACGATTCGCTGTAGGGTTGATCCTCGACGAGGTCGAGCAGGTTGTCGAAGGTAAAGCCGGGACGGTTATTGACCGGTGTGAAGTCGCCAAACTCGACCGCGTGCGTGCCATTGGCGCCGAACTTCAGCGCGTGCGAGCCATGCACCCAGTTCAGCACTTCGCGCCAGTTGTAGTTGTGCGCGCGATATTCTCCGGGGCCCCACGAGCTGTTGAAGCCCAGGCTCTGTCCGGTGACGCTGATGTCCGGTACATTATCGGTGCCCCCCTGGCCGTTGGCGCCGCCCACGCTGTTCGCCGCGAAACCCATCTCGTTCAGCATGTTGGCGCTGAACGTGTGGGTCCAGTTGGCCTGCACATACCAGTTCGACTGGATGTCGTGATTGGAGAAGCCGACCACGTTGGCGGGATGGCCCAGAGTGAACTGGTCGTTGGCGTAATTGCCGTAAATACGGTCGTTGGCTCCGACGTACTGATCCAGCCGGAAACCGTACTGTGTGGCGTTGTAGGGAGGGCTGAGATTCGAGACGCCCTGATCCAGGATCGGCAGGTTGGCGGGGATGGAGACTCCACCCATGCTGGCCAGCCCGGGGAAGGCGGCGAAGTAGTTGGCGGCGGTGGCCTGTTGACCGTTGGAGAGGGTGGCCACGCCATTATTCGCAACCCCGGTGACGCCGTTCCCGGTCAGGATCTTCGTTCCCAGTGTATTGGGGAAGTTCTGCTGAGCCCACTGCACGAACTCCGGCGACTGGAACGTGAGAATGCTGTTCCCCGTGCTGGTCTGCGACCACAGGGCTTCGGTTTCGGCGAAGAAGAACGTCTTGTTCTTAACGATCGGACCGCCGAACGTGCCCACCAGATCCTGCCGCTTGAACGGATTGTACGACGAAGGAGTGAAGATGGTGCGCGCCAGCAGATCCTGGTTGGTGAACAGATAGCTGCCGGTGCCGTGAAACTGATTTGTGCCTGATTTCGTGGTGACCTGAATCAGTATCGAACTGCCCAGGTTGTTTTCGGCATCCCACGAGTTCGACTGCATCGAAACTTCCTGCACCGCGTCGGGCGGAGGCGCGTAGATGATGTTGCCGTTCTGCACGTTGCTGGTGGCATCCATGCCGTCCACGATGACGCGGTTGCCCGTGTAGCTCCGGCCGTTGGCGCTCATGTCCGGCGTCTGCGTGCCGAAATTGTCCGCGCCGCCGCCGGGGGATTCGCCGGCGCCATGCGTGCCGGTGCCGACCACCCCGGGAGCCACCGCCAGCACATCCCACAGATTCCGGTTGAGCGCCGGCAGGTCGCGAACGGTCTGCGAGTTCAGGGTTGCCTCGATACGGCTGTCGTCGGTATCCAGCGGCGGGGCCTCGCCCACCACGCTGACCGCGGTTGACGTCGAGGTCACCGAAAGCGTGATGTTGATTCCCTGGATTTGGTTGGTTTCGAGCGTCAGCTTAACTTCGGCCCGCTGGAAACCGCTCGCCTCCGCCGAGACAACGTAGTTGCCGGGCGGAAGTTCGCTGAACCGGTAATTACCAGAAGTGCTTGAAGTTGTTGTCGCGGTGACACCGGTATCCACATTGCGCAGCATAACCGTCGCGGATGGGACCACGGCTCCGCTCGGGTCGGAGATCACTCCCTGGATATTGCCGCTGAATACCGTTTGAGCGTAGCAGCCCGCGCCCGCCACGAGCGCGAGAAGACACAGCGCGGTATAAAACCGCTTATTCGACATGGATCCTCCTTCCCCGGAATCGGGCCGGGGATGATCAAAGGTGAAGCTGCCACCGGGGACGCCTCCATCCACCTCTCCGGCTGTTTTCACGGAAGCCTTTTCATGAGGTGCCCTGGACAGGGCTGCCCCCCAGTCTGGATGCATCTCCTGCTTACTCTGCTTGTTTGGCAAGCGAACAACACTAACCTTGAATCTAGTGCTTTTATACTACCAGCAAGCAGTGAAGTCAACACAAAAATGGAATCGCTTTCATAACCGCAAAGGATGCGTGGCTAACGGTGGATCAGGTACACCCGTTCCCGTCAGACGGGGCCAAATGCGTTCTCCAGGCCGCTTCCGCCGGTAGAGGGCCCGAGGGTCTTTACGCAAGGACAACGCAAGCCGGAGGAGCTTTCGCGAATCCCGTCCATGACTACTTCATAGCGCTTCCAGGATGGGTGAGATAAGCTGCAAGAGGAATGACAAAGATGCTGTTGGCGCTGATCCTGGCCGGTGTCTCCACGTTTGCGCAGGCGTCTGCCGATCCCGGCGCGGAAATTGCAGCAGCGATTCGGTCGCATCAATATGACCGGGCTGTCGGGCTGGCCCGCGCGGCACTTGAGCGCACGCCGGGCGACATCCGCATCCTCACGATGGAAGCGATTGCATTGGCCGCTCTAGGCAACGACAGCGAGGCGCTCGCTGCCTACAATCAGGTTCTGAAGGTCTCACCGGATTCGCTCGCCGCGCTTGAGGGCGCCGCGCAGCTTGAGTACAAGGCTGGCAGCGACCGCGCCATCGCATTGCTCGATCGCGTCCTGAAGCTCCAGCCCGCCGACCCCACCGCCCACGCCATGCGGGCGGTGATGGCATGGAAGCATGAGGACTGTGAAACGGCAGCGTTGCATTTCCGTCTTGCCGGCCAGGCGATTTCAACCCAGCCCGCAGCCCTGGAACAATATGCCGCCTGTCTGGCTCATCTCGAGCGGCCCGCTGAAGCGGTTCCCGTGCTCCGCCAGCTTGCGGCGCTTTATCCTGCTGACCGGCGCGCCCACTATCGTCTGGCCGTGGCGCAGTTCATGACAAAAGCGTATGCGGATGCGCTGGAGACGCTCGGCCCGTTTCTGGAAGGAAAGGACGCCCATCCCGAAGCTCTCGACTTGGCCTCGGCGGCATGGGAAGCCACGGGTGACACGCCCAAAGCGGTCGCCGCTCTTCGCCAGGCGATCGTGCTCGCCCCCGCGAACACGCGGTTGTACGTGGATTTTGCAGAGCTCTGTCTTGTCCATAAGTCTTACGAGGTCGGCCTCGACGTGATGAAGGTTGGCCTTCAGCGCTCGCCCAACGCCCCGGAACTATACGTCGCCCGCGGCGTCCTCTACGTGCAATTAGGCCAGTACGACCAGGCCGATTCAGACTTCGCCACCGCCGAGCGCCTCGATCCGCGGCAGGGTCTGGGCTCGCTCGCTCGAGGCTTATCCGAGATCCAGCAGAATGACTTCGATAAGGCTCTGGCAACCGTCCGCGACCAACTCAGGACGCAAACGAAGAACGAATTTCTGTATTACCTGCTGGCGGAAATCCTGACCTCTCAGGGAGCGCAGGTGGGCAGTCCGGAGTTTCAGGAGGCAATCACAGCCGCGTCCCGCGCCGTCGAGCTGAAGCCGGATTTCGCCCTTGCCCGCGATGTTCTCAGCAGGCTGTATCTCGAATCGAATCAGATCGACCGCGCAATCGAGCAGTGCCGCCTGGCACTTCGCGACAGACCCACCGACACAACCGCCCTGTATCGTCTGATGCGAGCTTTGCAGAAATCCGACAAGCCCGGCGATGCCGAGCAAATACCCGCGCTGCTCAAGCGCTTCAACGAAGTACGCCAGCAGCTCAGTAAACAGGAGGACGAAGAAGCCCGTTACAAGCTGGTCGAGGAAACGCCCCGCCCTGTCAACTAAACTGTGGTAGGGTTCCATGCGCACCCACGCCGGTACGCTTCTATTGCTCGCGGGCTCGGGTTTTTTTCAGGCGGCGTTTGCCGTTCCCGTTCGCTACCTGAGTGGGTGGCGGTGGGAACAGATGTGGGTTGGACAGTCGGTCACGGCAAACGTGCTTTTCCCCCTTCTTTGGGCCGCTCTGGTCCCCGCGGAGTTCTGGCGGATAGCGGCGCATCTTCCCTCGTCGCACTGGCTGGCGGCTTATGCCTGGGGACTTCTCTGGGGACTTGGCGGCGTCGCCTGGGGTCTTACGCTGACACGGCTAGGCATGGCCTTCTCCAATTCCTTTGTTTTCGGGATCACTACCACCACTGGAGCGCTACTGCCTCTCATTGCCGGCGCGGTGGAAGGTCCGGCTCATCCCATGCTGTTTGGGCTGGGCCTGGCTCTGTGCGTCTCCACCACGGTACTGATCGGTTTCCTGCGACGGCGGGGCATTCAGGAGCCGCTCCTTCCCATGCCGGTGCGATTCCGCTCCTACCCGGCGATCATGGCCGTCGCGGTGTTCGCCGGCTTTTCCTCCGCGGGATACGGGCTGGCGTTCGCATTCGCGTTCCCGGCGATCCGGAGTCTGATCGCAAACGGGGTCTCTGAGGCGTCGGCCGCGCTGGTTGTCGTGCTGCCAGTGTATCTGGGCGCCGCCAGCGTGGCCATTCCCACGGGCGTGTTGGTGGCCGCGCGATCCGGAAGCCTGTCATTGTTCTTTGGACCTCATGCACTGCGCAACTGGTCGCTGGCCGTGGGCATGGGACTCTGCGCTGCGGCGACGGCGCTGCTTTATGGATTTGCTGGCAGCGCCGCCGGCCACGCCGAACCTAATGTGTCCTTCGGCGTCTTCATCGCTTTTCTGGTGTTGGGCGGCAATCTTTTCGGCTTGGCCGGAGGGGAGATGCGCGGATGTCCGCGCGGAGTCGCCGCGGGCCTGCTGTTGAGCGCCTGCGGCCTTGTGGCCGGCGCCTGGCTGCTAAACGTGCGCTAACGCCGCTGGCGCCACACCAGTGGATTCGCGCAGCACCAGCTCTGGATCGAGATACACGTGCCGCGGCGGCGGCGAAGCGCCCGAGGCATCCGGAACCAGGCCGGCGACTACCAGCCGGCCGATCTCAGTCCGCGGAATGTGAATCGTTGTGAGCGACGGGCAGCAGAACTCGGCGATGGTGATGTTGTCGAAGCCGGTGACCGAAACATCGCGCGGTACGTCCAGTCCCTGATTCCGCAGCTCCCGGATCACTCCTACAGCCACCCAGTCGTTGACGCAGAGAATCGCCGTGGGCGCAAACCCGGAGCGCAGCACTTCACGGGCGGCTTCGCGCCCGCCGGCAAACCCGTCCTCCACGGGAGTCACCACCAATCCCTCTGCCCCGTAGCGCGACGTCGTTTCCACAAATTCCAGCCGCCTCTCCTCGGTGTTTCGGAGGAAAATTGGTGCGGAAATGTAGGTCATGCGGCGGTGTCCGAGCGCGTGCAGCAGATCGAGCAGCATCCGCATGCCCTTGCGATGGTCGAAGTGGATGGTGGTGAAACCCTCCACCGTTTCGGGGGCGTCGAACAGCACCACCGGAATCTGCGCTTCCCTTAGCTCTTCAAGAATGGCCGGCTCCATCTCGGGAAACACGCCCAGTCCGGCGACCTGCTGCCCCAGCAGGCGGTGCACGCTGGTTTTGAGGAGTTTCACATCGTGTGAGCTGTTAGCCAGCAGCGTCTCATACCCATGCTGCATGGCGTTCGTTTCGATAGCGTGATAGACGTCGGCGAAGAACGGGTTGTACAGATTGGTCATCACCACGCCGAGTACGTTGCTCCGTCCGCCGGCCAGGGACCGTGCGTGCAGATTCGGCTTGTACCTGAGTTCCTCGACGGCGCGGAGGACTCTGGCCCGGGTGGAGCTTTTGACGCCCGGACTCCCGTTGAGCACACGAGATACTGTTGCGGCGCCGACACCCGCCCGTTTGGCCACATCCTGCAGATTCATGCCCGGTCTCTGAAGTATTCAGATTAACTCGCACCGGCGCGGACGGCTAGAGAATCTGCATCCGGAAAACGCACCGGTCCCCACCTCGCAACAGCGATTCCTCCACCGATGCTTCCACGGGCCGGCCTGTTACCGCCGAATACACTTCCTCCTGCCAGCCCAGCGTGCAGTCGCAGAAGCTCGGCGGGGTGAGGCCCTTCTTCACCAGTGGACAGGTGCACGTGGTCGATTTGTCCACAATCCGGATGGTGCCTTTCGCCGCGTCGTACTCCGCCTTCTCCACCCACTGGGTGCGGATGTCGTTCAGGAAACCCTCGATGTTGCCTTTGTATTTGTCCGTCAGGAAGCGATATTCGCGCCCGTGGTCGCGGCCAAGACTCTCAAACACCTTCTTCCGCGTGCCCTCGTCCAGGTTTTGGTTGAGCAGCTCCACCAGACGCGCAAATCGCTTCTGCATGAAATCGACCTGCCACCTCAATCGATCAAGCTCGGGATTACCAGACTCGGCCGGGGCCGCCGGAAGTCGCAGAGCGGCAACTGCCGCGCACGAACAAAGACCCGCCGTGCAGCATTTTGACGAAATTATCTCTGGTCATATGAAGTTTGCCCGAATACCTTATTCGGCGCCGCCGGGCCGGTGGAATCCCGTACGATGAACTCCGGATCGATGACGAGACTGCGGCCGGCCGAGTGAGTCCGATGCGACCTGGACCGCAGGCACTCAAAAGCGATCCGGCCGATCTGCTCGCGCGGTATGTGCACGGTGGTCAGCGGCGGAAAGCAGAACTGCGAAAGGCGTATATTGTCGAAGCCGGTGACCGACACATCCTCCGGCACACGCAGACCAGCCTCCCGAAGCTGGCGCAGCACCCCAACGGCCATCACGTCGTTCACGCAGACGAACGCAGTGGGCTGGAATCCGGAACCCAGAAGCTCGCGCGTGGCTCGCTGTCCTCCTTCGAACGAATCGGCGTCGGCGATTGTCCGGTACTCCACTCGTGGCGCGCGGCGCCCGGCAATCTCCTCGAAAGCCCTCTGACGCTCTCCAATGGGACCGAGGGTCGCATGATGGCCGACGAAGGCCATCCGCTCATGCCCCAGGCTCCCCAGGTACTCCACGATCTTCTCGATCCCTCGGCGATAGTTGACCGCGATGTTGGTGATCCTGCCCACCGGGGTGCCGACATCGTAGAAGACGGCGGGAATTTCCGCGTCGGTGAGCAACTGGATCAAAGTGGGGTCCATCTCGGAGACCAGCACGGCGAGCCCGCTTACCCGGCGTCCGATCATCAGCCGGATGGCTGCCACCAGCCGTTCCGGTTCGTAGCCGGTGTCGGCCAGCATCGTCTCATAGCCTTCAGCGAGCGCGGACGATTCCAGGCCCTCGAAGATATCGAAGAAAAACGGATTTTCCAGATTCGAGACGATGGCTCCGAGAGTGCGGCTCCAGCCACCAGCCAGCGTTCGCGCATGAAGATTCGGATGATACTTGAGCTCGGCTACCGCCTTCATCACGCGAGCACGGGTGGACTTGCTGACCGGCCCTTTGCCGTTCACCACGCGCGACACGGTAGAGGTGGACACCCCCACATGTCTGGCGACTTCCCGAACATTCATGATTTACGCTCCATCGCGCTCCGTGGCTGACCTGGACAAAAGCGCCGCGCACCTTGCGGAGTGCGCGGCCCATACCATCGCTGGCATCTGACAAAAGCTCAGAAAGTGATCTTGGCCCCCACCTGCATCCAGCGGGGAAGTTGCTGCGATAGCGCCTTCCCGAACGTTCCGTCTACCGGATTGGTATCCACCCCGGTTAGGTTGGCCCGGTTGAAGATGTTGTAGAACTCAAACCGCAACTGCAGGTTCACCCGTTCCCAGATGCGGTTGTCCTTGTAGAGGGCCACGTCCGTCTCCGCGAAGTTGGGCCCACGGAAGCCGCCGTTCTTCTCGTTGCCCTCGGAGCCGAAAGCGGGATCGGGGAATTGCCCGGCCCAGTTACTCCCGAATACGCCGTTCAGGAACGCCTGGCGGGAAGTCCCCTGCGAGTAGCTGGTCACGTTCGGGTAATCCAGGTTGAGGCCGTCGCCGTTGAAGTCTCCGCTGCCGGCGGCGTAGCCGATGTATTGCCCGGCGGCGTTCATCAGGTAGCTGGGACCGGCCGTGTTTGTCACGGTGAAGGGATAGCCGCTCTGGAAGATGCTGACGCCGCTGAGTCCCCAGCCGCCGGTCACATGGCCAACGACGCCCTCGCCGTGATTGAGGCCCTGCAGCGAATAGTTGAAAGTGGCCGAGAAGCGGTTCGGCGCATCCCACGGAGAGGGTCCGTAGTACTGCGCCGGGTTCGTCGCCGTGGGATAGTATCCCGCGTCGTCCTTCGACGAAGAGCGCGTGTAAGAAACGTCAAAGAACCCTCGCGCGAGCCTGGCGCGGACATCGAAGACCAGGCTCTCGTAATTGCCGTAACGGTTGTTGTCCGCGTACAGTATTGAGCCGAAGCTGTGGTTCAGCCGGGTGGGTGCGTAATCGCCCTTGCTGTCGTTGGCCATGATATCGCCGGGAAAGTTGTTGATATCGACGCCGTAACTGACGTCGCCCGCCGCGTTGTTATTGCCGACGACGTTCCACGAATGGGAGCCGGAATAGCCCACGCTGGCCACGAACCGGTTGGTTAACTTTCGCTCCACCGAAAGGGACCAGATGCCGGCCCGGGGAGATTGCAGGTTCGGGTTAATGCCGCCGATGGGGAATGGAACGCTCGTATTGCCGCCTTGCGAGTCGAGCCCCGCCGTGAAGGACGGGTACGGGAACCCGAATGGCAGCTTGTTGCTGGTCCCGAGACCGAAGATCGGGGGTGTTGCGGTGCCCGCGTAGAACACCGGCTGGACGCCTCCCGGAGGACTGCCCCGGAACTCCTCCTGAACATTGGCCTGGGTGAGCCAGTTATTGTACAGGCCGGTTCCGCCGCGCACCACCCAGTCACCCTTTCCGTTGGGATCCCACGCAAACCCGAGACGCGGGCTGAGCAGATTGGTCACCGCATGATTGAGAGCATTGTGGGTCGCCTTGACGAAGCCGTTCGCGATCTGTTGATCGTAGGTCGTTCCCGGACCCAGATAGAAATTCCCGAACTGTGTGGTGTCGCTGCGGGAGTACGGATTGCCGCTGTCGTCCCAGCGCAGGCCGAGCGTCAGCGTCAGATTCCTGGTAGCTTTCCAGGTGTCTTCGGCGAACATTCCCCACGTGCTGGAGGCCGCGTTCCACGACCACTGCAGCGGTTGCCCGGTGATGGGATTGTACATCAAGCCGCTTCCGAACTGGCCGCCGGCGCCCTCCTGGCGGGGCTGATCCTGAGCCAGCGCGAGGAGATTGTTGAAGTAAAGGACCGGGGTCGAAGTGGGCCCCTCGAACGGCTCGACGTCGGCGCCCCACCAGCCGTCATAGCCGAACTTGAGAGTGTGGGCGCCGCGCACGTGGGTGAGCATATCCCGCCAGTGGAAGTTCTTCTGGATGAACTCGCCCTGCGCGAACCCGGTGCCGAAAGCCTGGCCACTGTCCACATTGATGCCGGTCACGTTGACTTCCGGGACGGTGTAAACCTGCGCCCCGCTGCCCAGATCGCCCTCCACTCGGCTCACGCCGAAGATGGCTTCGTTCAGCGTCGTCGGCGAGAAGGTGTGTGTGTAGTTGCCCTGTACGGCGTACTCCCAGTTGTTGTTCGCGGCCGAGAACTGCGGCATCGGCGATGCCGAGCCGTAGTTGAGCAGCGTCCGGTAGTAGCTGCCATAAACGCGGTCGTTCTGCCAGTATTTGTCGCCGCGCACAAAGTACTGCGTCCCGTTGCGGAAGTTCGTGCCGTTGAACCCGCCCTGATCGATCATCGCCGTGGAGCAGGGCAGGTTGTCGGACGCCGGCGATCCGCACGGGGTCGCCGAGTTCGCCGGGAACAGTTGCGCCGCCGTTTCGAGCACGTGGACGCCGGTGATTTTGGTGGGCAGGTAGGTGCCAAGCAGATATGTGCCCACGTTGTTCGGATAGTTCTGCTGGGCCCACGAGGTAAACTGCGGGTCGGCAAACGAGACCGACGTGTTGCCGGTGGACGAGGACTCTCGCAAGGGCTCTACCGCGAAGAAGAAATAGAGCTGATGGTGCGGGACCACCGGTCCGCCAATGGCGCCTGACATGTTGTTGCTGTGGAACGGCGGATAGTTGTGGGCGAACTCGGTGCCCGCGAACATCGCCTGGTAGTTGAAATAGTCGGCCACCAGACCGTGGAACTGATCCGCCCCCGACCTGGTGGTCATGATCATGTTAAGGCCGTCGGAACGGCCGTACTCGACCGAGAAAGTGTTCACCTCGATACTGGTCTCCTGGATGGAGTCGGGGTTGGGCGTGAGGTTGAGGACGCCCTGACGGATTCCGCTGGTCACATCCAGCCCGTCCACGACGTACATGTTGGACATCTGGCCCTCGCCGTTGGCGCTGGCGTCCACCTGCGTTTCGGTGGAGTAGTTGTCCACGCCGGAACCGGGAGTTCCCGCGACGCCGGGCTGGCCGCCGCCCACCGTGCCCAGTCCGGCGACGCCCGGCGCCATCGTCGCCAGCGTGACCATGTTGCGGCCGGGAACGGGCAGTTCCGCGACGGCCCCGGTCTCCAGCGTCATCTGGTTACGGCTTTCCGCGGTGTTCACGATGGGCGCTTCCGCGGAGACGGCGATGGACTCTTTCGATGAAGCCACCACCACCGACACCGGCAGGTTGAGCACCTGGTTGGCACTCAGGTCGAACTTGACGGTGGTCTTGTTGAAGCCCGGCGCCTCCGCGGTGATCTCGTAAGCACCGGGAGCGAGGCTCAGGAATTGGTAGTTACCGTCGGAGCTCGATTTCGTCTCCGCGGCGATTTGAGTACTGACATTCACCAGCCGGACGGTCGCGTCGGGCACTACAGCTCCGCTAGGGTCCTGCACAACGCCCTCAACTCTGCCACTGGACTGCGCGTGGCAAACGGCGGCGCACAGAATCAGCAACAGCAGCAGGAACCAGTGACCGGGCCGATTGGATATACGTGTTCGCATAGAAAGCACTCTCCCTGGATCGGCCGCAATGGCAAGCCGGCCAATCTGACCCAATTGCATGTTGATAGAGACCGCGGGCCTCTACTATGGAAGGGTTCGGCAAGCGATTCCACCACGTGCCCGCCTGACCCATGGCGTAGTTATAAACCACCAGTAACCTCAAGTCAACATAAAAATGGAAGCGCTTTCTATCGTTGAATCTTTGTGGGATAGCGATTCATCTTAGGCAACTGCCAGTTTTGTGAAAGCGTTATCGAGCCTCACGCTACGGTCCAGTAGACGGAGTAACGCTGGTCGAACACCGTGTTGAACGGTACGAGACGGAGGCTTTGAGTCGCCCCGGTTGCTTCGAACGCAAGACCCTTCCCGTGGCCGCGCCGAATCGTCTTCGCCAGATCGCCGCCCGGAGCGCGCAGCTCGGGGACCGCCAATGGATGATGCTCAACGTCCGGTCCCAGAGCGCCGATCACGTCGTCGGGCTTGAGGCCCTGTGGCGCGCCCAGCTCGCCGGCCAGCACCACGGGACCGTACAGCAGCGCCTGCATGTGCGAGTCGTCGGGCATTTTCTCAACGTGCACGTGCATCGGCAGATCCATTTCCACGCGATCGCCGTCGCGCCATTCACGCGCAATGGTGAGATAGCTGCCCGGCCCCGCGAACGCCTCCAGTGGCTTGCCGTTCACCCGCGCCGACCCGCCCGACGTCAGCCACCAGGGCACCCGGATACGCATCGCAAAACGTACTGGCCGTGGCGTCTTCACGGTCAGCGAGGTGGACGCCTCCTCCGGGTACGCCGTAGTTTGCCGCAACGTCACGCCTTTGGCGGCCCACTTCACCTCCGACGGTGTGAACAGGTTCACGTAGATGCCGTCTTCATCGTGGAAGTAGATGCTGTCGTTCAGCTTCGCGTACTCCTCCACGCCCGTGCCTGTACAGCACCAGAAGGAATCGTACTCGCTGTTGAACGTCTTCCACGCGCCCGGCACAATCGACAGGTAGTACATCGTGGCGCCGGTGTCGGAACGAATCGTCCCGATGCGATGATTCAGCAGCGTGCGCTCATAATAGTCGAAGTAGCGCGGATCCGCGGTCCACTGATAGAGGCGCCGCGTCAGCTTCAGCATGTTGTACGCGCAACAGCATTCGGTGGTGGAAGCGTCGGTTTTCATGCGCAGCTCTTCGGCCAGCCGGCGCGGCTCCGTGCGCCATTCTTCTCCGTTGCTGGTGCCGCCGGTCACGTAAGCGCGCGCGCTGGTCACCTCGTACCAGAAAAAGTCGGCCACGTCATGGAAGCGGTCGTCGCTACTCAGCTCGTAACGCCGCGCCGCGCCGATCACCTGCGGGATGTGCGTGTTCACGTGCAATCCACGTAGTTCGTCGCGCCGCAGTGCGAGCGGGTTGAAGAATTTCTTCTTGGTGAAGCGGTCGCCCACCGCCGCGTAATGATCGTCGCCGGTCACCGCCGCGAGATTGTAGAGCACTTCATTCATGCCACCGTATTCGGTGTTCAGGATGTCCTGCATGTGCTCTTCGGGGATGGGCGCCGACCACTTGCTTACCCACTGCGCCATGCCTGTAAGCACATCGAGCGCCTGCTTGTTTCCGCAGTGCTGGTTCATGTCCAGCAGACCGGCCATGATCTTGTGCAGCGTGTAATAAGGAGCCCACACACGCTTGCGCGCATAGAGACGCTCGAAGTACTCGGTCGGGAACGCGCTCAGATATCCGCCAGCAAGCTTCGTCTGGCACTTCGCCAGCGCATCCACGATGGCGTCGCCCTTCGCGCGGATATCCTGTTCGCCGGTTGACGAGTACATCAGGGCGCACGACGACAGGTAATGGCCGGTGAAGTGGCCGCGCAGCTCGCAGTCCGGCTTCTCCCATCCGCCCAGGGGCTCGGCCGACGAAGGCAGCCCCGCGTTCACCCGGAAGTTGTGCACCAGCCGGTCCACGGGAAGGCGCCAGAGGTACCCGAGGTTCGCTTCCTGCGCTGCAAGACATGGCCCAGGCAGCAGCCTCACCTCGGTCATCGCGAAAGGCAGGACTCTGGCCGGGACCTCCGCTCGCTTGAACGTGATAGTCTCCGCGAACGGCTCGACGGTAGGATGCGGACCGCGCCGCGCCCCCGCCGGAGTGCCAGCCGGAGTAGAGGTGTTCTGCGGAATCTCCTGCCCCAGCATCAGACTGGATGCGCTTCCAGCCGCCAGCGCCGCCGCGAACCCCCGACGGCTGAGACCCTGCTTCGTCATGATGCCCCCTCCTTGACAACGTTCTTTCGGAAACCAGATTATAAATTATCACGCGCAGAATTCGTATCAATGCCGTTCTCTGCCTCGCGTGCGTTTGTATCGCTTTCGCCGCCCAGATGCCCGATCCGGCGGTCTCAGTGACACGCGCCATCAGCCTTGTCGAGGAGGGCCGCTGCCAGGAAGCGCTGCCGATCCTGGAGCACGCCATGTCGCGTTTGGTGGACAAGCAGCTCCGCTATAACAGCGGCATGGCCGAAGCGCGTTGCGCCATGGCGCTTGACCGCGATTCGGTAGCCCTCGACGCCCTCCAGCAACTCCGCCGCGAATTCCCCGACGACCCCGAAGTGCTCTACATCAGCGTCCATTACTTCGGCGAGCTGGCCATGAAAGCCTCCCAGGAGCTGGCCGCCAAAGCGCCCACCTCGCCTCAGGCGCGCCGCCTCGAAGCCGAGAACTTCGAATCGCAGGGCAAGTGGGACGAGGCCGCGGGCATCTACAAGGGGATCCTCGCGCAGAATCCCAACACACCCGGAATCCACTACCGCCTCGGCCAGTTACTCCTCTCGAAGGCTGGCGACTCGGGTCCCGTGGATGAAGCACGCGCAGAGTTCGAAAAGGAACTACAGGTGGACCCGCACAGCGCCTCTTCAGAGTTTGTGCTGGGAGAACTCGCTCGCCGGGCCGGCCACTGGGAGGAAGCCGCCCAGCACTTCTCGCACGCCGCAAAGCTGGACGTAGGATTCGCCGAAGCTTACATCGCGCTCGGCATGTCGCTCAGTTCGGCGGGCAAATTCGCCGACGCGATCCCGCCGCTGGAAACCTACGTCAAGATGGTTCCTGCCGATCCCACGGGCCACTATCAGCTCGCCATCGCCTACCGCCGCACCGGCAATGCCGCAGGCGCCGCGCGCGAGATGGCGCTGCAGAAGCAGAACACGAAGTAATGTCTGATCTGTCGCGGCGCCGGCTTCTGCAGATGCTGTGCAGCTCGGCCGCGGCGCCGCTCGTGGCGCAGACCAGCGCGCCGCCGTTGTTCGAGGAGGTTCCACCTTCGGCCAGCGGCATTCGCTGGGCGCACACTGCCGGGTTGTCGCCGGACATGTACGTCCCCGAGACTATCGGCCCGGGCTGCGCGTTTCTCGACTACGATAACGACGGCTGGATGGACATCTATCTGGTGAACAGCGGCCCCTGCGATTTCTACACGCCGCCTGTCCCTCTGCGCAACGCCCTTTATCGCAATAACCGTGACGGCACTTTCACGGATGTCACCGAGCGGGCCGGCGTGCCTGGCAACGCTTACGGCATGGGTGTCGCGGTCGGTGATTACGACAATGACGGGTTCCCCGATCTCTACGTGACGCAGTACCCTCGCAGCATCCTGTATCACAACAATGGCGACGGCACGTTCACCGACGTGACCGCCAAGGCCGGTCTCGTCGCGCCTGGCTGGAGCAGCAGCGCCGTCTGGTTCGACTACGACAACGACGGCCGGCTCGATCTGTTCGTCTGCCGCTTCGGCGATTTCGACAAATCCAAACAGATCTTCTGCGGCAACAAGGACACCGGCGCGCATTACTACTGTGCGCCGAGCGTGGTGCATCCGCTGCCCTGCTGGCTGTTCCACAACAATGGCGACGGAACCTTCACCGACGTGAGCAAAGTGTCGGGCATCGCCGATCTGCCTGCCCGCGCCTGGGGCGTTGTGGCCGCCGACATCAACAACGACGGCCTGATGGACGTGTTCGTCAGCAACGACAAGCTCCCCAACTTCCTCTTCGCCAATCGCGGCAAAGGCAAATTCGAGGAAGTTGGCGCCTTCGCCGGCATCGCCTACAACTCGTTCGGATCGAGCCGCTCAGGCATGGGCGTGGACGCCGCCGACTTCAACGAGGACGGCCTCGTCGATCTGTTCGTCGGCAATATCGACCACGAAATCTACTCGCTCTATCGCAACGCCGGTAACGAATCCTTCGACGACGTCGCGCTGCCCGCGGGCATTGGCGCGGCAACACAACTCTTCAGCGGCTGGGGTCTGAAATTCTTTGACTACGACAACGGCGGGCGGCTCGACGTGATTGTCTGCAACGGCCATCCCGACACCATGGTGGGCGTTTATCAGAAAGACGTCAGTTATCGCGAGCGCATGCTGCTGTTCCGCAACAACGGCGCTTCTTGGAGCAACGTGAGCACGCAGGGAGGTTCCGCTTTCGCGCGCCCCATGGCCGGCCGAGGCCTCGCGTTGGGCGATTTCGACAACGACGGCGCCGTGGATGTGCTGGTCGCAGTCAACGATGCCGCGCCTGTTCTGCTGCGCAATCTCGCCGCGCGAGGGAACCACTGGCTGGGACTGCGCCTTGTCGGCCGGAAAGCCAATCGCGACGCCGTGGGCGCAGTCGTCGCCTGGGAAGCGGGAGGAGCGAAGCATCGCCGTGTGAAGGTCGGTGGGGGCAGTTTCATGTCGTCCCATGACCCGCGCATAGTCCTGGGCACCGGCAAGGCGGCGAAGATCGACTCACTGGAGGTACACTGGCCGCAGCCGGGTGGTGGTGTGGAACGCTTTCGCGATCTTCCCATCGACCGCTACGTCACGATTGTGGAAGGCGCAGGGAAATGGTCCTGAGAATTCTCATGGCGCTGCCGGTTCTAATCGCGTTCGCGCAACAACCGCCGACGAACAGCGATCTCCAGACCGGCATCGCGCTCACGCGCCAGGGACATTTTGCCGAGGCTATTCCGCATTTCCTCGCCGCGCGTGGACAGGTGGCCGGGGCGGAGGCCTTCGCCCTCGAGTTCAATCTCGCACTATGTTACGTGGGTACGCGGCAGTTCGCACCGGCTATCGTGATCCTGGCGCACATCGATGCCGGCCGTCGCGCCGCCGAGGTGGACAATCTACTCGCGCAGGCATACATCGGCGCGCATCAGCCCGACGCCGCCATGAAGGCGTTCGATTCGGCCGCCGCGCTCGCCCCTTCCGAAGAAAAACTGTATCTGCTGGTGGCCGAAGCCTGTTTCGACGAGCATTACTATGACCTCGGCGTTCGTGCGATCGACACCGGTCTGCGCAACCTTCCGAACTCCGCGCGGCTCTTGTTCGAGCGCGCCATGTTGCAAACGCAACTGGACGAGACGGAACTCGCCAGCCGCGATTTCGAACGCGCGCGGAAACTCGCGCCCGACTCCGATATCGCCTGGGTCGCCGCGGCCGAGCAGGCGCTGCTTGCAGGCGACGTGCAGGAGACCATTCGCGCCGCTCGCGCGGGCATCGCTGCCGGTCATCCGCACTACCTGCTTCTCACCATTCTCGGCGAGGCTCTGATGCGCGCCGGCGCAACTCCGAACACTCCGACCGAATTCAACGAGGCCCGCTCGGCACTGGAGAAGGCGGTTGCGGCGCGGCCCGGATATTCGAGCGCGCACATCGCGTTGGGCCGAGTATACCTGGCCGAGCGGCGGTTGCCGGAGGCGATCGCGCAGCTCGAAGCAGGACGCCAGCTCGATCCGCGAAACCGCGGCGTGTACGCGGCGCTGGCGGCAGCGTACCGGCGCGCTGGACAGCAGGACAAAGCGCGAGAAGCTCTGGCGGCCCTCGCCGAACTGAACCGCGAGGAAGCCGCGCGGATCGGCTCGGCAGAGGGCGGGCACTCGGGATATTCGGGAGGAAGATCGGGGAGAGACGAGACAGCGCCGCACCAGTGAGACCAGATTCGCTGAAGAGGCGCTGCGCCCCCTCCAGGAAGCCTTGAGCCGAGACCGAGGAAGAGCGCGAGACCCTCATCGATGGCGGCGATCTCTGTCGGCGCAAGCAGACCAAATGCGCGCCGGATTCTCCTCTTGTCGATGGATCGCAGATGGTCAATCAGCGCAAAGGACTGCCTGGCAAGGCCACTCGGGCCGGGTGGGAGCGGCGGGTAGAGGAGCCGCTCACCCTAAGTCCCGGTCACCGGCACCACGCACACAAGCGGAAAGCGGTGATCGGCGACGACATCCGGATCGCTCACCACGATGCAAGGTCTCATGCCACGCTGTTCGTATCCAACCGTGGGTGTCAAGCTCCCAGAACTAGGACACCGCGGCCGAGGTTCACTCGCTCCCCTCCGACCAGCCCTCGCCGGGCATCCACCGGACGGGCTTCCGGCACCGGCGTCGACCAGCAGATCCGTATCTTCCTCGGGCAGGCCCCGCGCCCATTCCGCAAGACCCTGCTCAGTCAGTTCAGCGCTCTCGGGATGTGGATTCTGCAGTGATCGGTGGAGTTCGGCGCGCCGCCGGCGATCCAGCTCGTTGCGAACGGCCTCAGCGACGAACTTGCTGCTGTTCTTCTCGCGGCGGTCGATATCCTTGACGAGGTCCGTTGGCAAGGTTATGGTGACGCGTTCGATAGCAGGCATCGCGTACTCTGGGTACAATCATATTGCCGCACACCAGATCACTCGTCAACCCAAATTTCCAGATGATTGCCGTTCAGTTTGTTGGACACTTCCCCCAACACGGCGAGGCACGCGTCTTCGGCTACTCCTTGCGCGGGCAATAGTGCCGCGTAGTGACGCCTCTGACTGGTCTGTATGCGTATCAAGACGAGGTACGCGACGACGAGTTCGCCGGCGACCACTGGGGAGAAGACAATAGGGGATTTGACTCGCGTCTCTTCCACGTCGCGCAACTGGGGAGTGAGCAGACGGGCTGCGTCGATATCACTCTCAGTTATCACGCTACGGATACACGCTCCAGCGCCGCTTAGGGCGTATCGATATCCGAACCGATTAAAGAGAGCAAGATAGGCCACGCGCACCAATGCCTGCCTTGCTTGAAGCTCTGCATAGTTGAGGCTGAAATTGAGGTTGACTTTGTCGCCGTCTCCCATCCCGGTCGCAAGTGTGCTGAACTCCTCGATGGCCTTGGGTTGCCCACCGAGAATGCGGATCACGTTGGGCTCTTGTCCAGCGCTCCACGAGATCTTCATCGGTAGCTCTGTGCTACCAATCCGCACCGTACCTCGCAACGTCGATCTGTCGCCGGTGCTCCAGTCCTCAGATCGAATCATGCGGACCAGATGGGCTTCCAGCGCCGATCCTTGCTTGTTGTTACAGCGTCTGCAGGTTAGCGTCGTCCAGTTACCGCCGAGTGATCCGGGAATTATGTGCTCGAGGCTGAGGCCATCTTCCCCATTGTCGAAGAGCGCATCGCGTTCGAAGGGTCGCACACAGAGCGGACAAAGTACGCGATCCACATAATCGGGTCGCACCGTGGCCAGGTCGGTCGTCAGGCGGTTAAACAGCTCTGTTTTCTCCTTCACACGAGACGACATACAACTTGAGTCTAAGTCAGCTTCAGCAACACCCACAGGCTTCTCGCCTGCCCTCACCCGCCCACCCTCGGGAACTTCCGTGGCACGATGCCGGTGCCTTCCTTCACCGCGATGATCTGGTCGCTTGCGATGCCGGTGAGACGGGTCATCATCCCGCTGGGCCAGCGGATCTCCAGGGCATCCACGCTGGTCCGCTCACCAAGGCCGAAGTGAAGGCGTGGATCCTGAGCGGATTGGTAGCTCATCCCGCCCTTCCTTTGGTCGTAAAGTGTCAGATCGCGGGCCGTGAGCTTCACGCGAGCGCCCACACCATCGCGGTTGGAGCTCGTGCCGATCAGCAGAATCTCCAGCCAGTGGTTCGCGTTGCCGCCGTCGTTGCGGAGAAGCTGTGCCGGACCGCCGTTGTTGTTGATCAGGATGTCGAGGTCGCCGTCGTTATCGAAGTCGCCGACGGCGGCGCCGCGGCCTACCGAGGGCGCAAGGAAGTCCGGCCCGAGCCGATCGCTGACATTGACGAACGTGCCGTTCCCCAGATTGCGGAACATGAGTTTCGGCTCGGCATAGCCGACGCCCGGATGATAGCGTTCGATGTTGTCGAGCACGTGCCCGCCGGCCATGAAGATGTCGCGCCAACCGTCGTTATCGTAGTCGAAGATCTTCGCCCCGAACTCGCTCGCGTGAAACGTTGCGTAGGAGAGCCTAGAGCTGAACGTCGCGTCCTCGAAAGCGCCGCTGCCCTGGTTGCGGTAAAAGCGGGCGAGCTGCTGATCGAGATGCATCACGATCAGGTCCATGCGGCCGCTGCCGGTGGTGTCGGCGGCGTCGGTGCCCATGCCGGATTCGGTCACGCCATCCTCGCTGACAGCCACGCCGGCTTCGTAGCCCCTCTGGGTAAACGTGCCGTCGCGATTGTTGTGGAACAGTGAATTAGGCTGGGCGTCGTTGGCGATGAAGATGTCCTGCCAGCCGTCGTCGTCGTAGTCGAAGGTGACGATGCCGAGCCCGTTCGAGGGCGTTGCGGCCAGGCCCGACTCCTTGGTGAGGTTGGTGAACGTGCCGTCGCCGTTGTTGTGGAAGAGGGTGGGCGGCTGGCCGTGGTAGTCGTTCGGGTGGCAGTAGCTGCGCATGCCCGGGCCGCGATTGCCGCAGTAGTAGTTGGTCTGCGGGGTCCAGTCGAGGTAGTTGGCAATCACCAGGTCGAGCAGGCCGTCGTTGTTGTAATCGAACCAGGCGCCGCTGGAGGCCCACAGGCCGGTGTTGGCGACGCCGGCGCGGGCGGTCACGTCGGTGAAGGTGCCGTCGCCATTGTTGTGATATAGAATACACCGGCCGTAGCCGAGCACCAGCAGATCCGGGAAGCCGTCGTTGTCGTAGTCGCCGACAGCGACCCCCATGCCAAACAGACCTTCGGCGCCGACGCCCGCCTTCAGGGTCACGTCCGTGAAGGTGCCGTCGCCGTTGTTCCGGTAGAGCGCGCTCCGCGACGGCTGGCCGGTCCTGAAGCCGTTCACAAGATAAAGATCCAGCAAACCATTCTGGTCGTAGTCGATCCAGCCGCACCCCGCCCCCATGGTCTCGATGAGGTATTTCTGGTCGCTGATAGCGTTCTCATGCCGGAAGTGGATTCCGGCAGCCCCAGCGACATCAGTGAATTGGAGCGAGCGATTCGGAGCACCAGCCCAGGTGCTGCGAACTGCCCCAATCGCCGCGGATGACACCCCGACCAGAAGGCCGCGCCGGGTCACGCCCGTTCTCCATGACCGGATTCGGGAAGCGCTCTCAAAAACCTCTTGACCTGTACCAGGAAACGATTATACAATCGCGCAACGAGCTCAGGTGGCAATCTATGATCTATAGTCAGCTAAGCAACCGACTCAATCGGGCGCTCGGGGTGTCCTGCCTCGCGCTGCTCGCGATGGGGTTCTCCCATTTACAGGCTCAATCCACCCAGGGGGCGGTGAGCGTCACGGTGCGGGATCCTTCCGGCGCTGTGATTCCAGACGCCAAACTGGAACTGCGGGATCTCGCAACGAACGAAGTGCGGACGGCAACCACTCTGGAAGGCGGCGCGTACCGTTTCGTTGAACTGAACAACGGCAACTACTCGCTGTCAGTCTCGAAAGAGGGTTTCGCCAACCAAGTGGTCAGCCCTATCACCGTGCAGGTGGCGCGGGTCACCGACGTGGCCGTAACCCTCACGATCGGCGCGACAACCGAAACGGTGGAGGTCAGCGGCGAGGGGGCCACGGTGCTGGAGATGTCCTCCAACATGGTGGGCACGACCATCGACATGAAGCAGATTGAGGATCTGCCGTTGGGTGGCCGCGACCTCACGGAGTTGTCGACGTTAACACCCGGCTATAACGGCACATGGAACGGTCTTCCCTCCATCGACCAGGGAAACAATATCGACGGCGTCATCGGCAGCCCCAGCCGCATGAAGTTCGGCGGGAACGCACAGGCGGTTGTCTCGCCCCGTCTGGAGGACATCGCGGAGATGACCGTCCAGACCGACCAACTCGATCTGGACCAGGGCTTCGGCCAGGCGAGCATGCAGATCAACTTCGTCACCCGCCGCGGCACCAACCAGTATCACGGCCGGCTCTACGAGGACTTCCGCAATGCCGACCTCAACGCCAACTCATGGTCGAACAATGGCGCGGGAATCGCGAGGCCTCCTTTCATCCTCAACGATTTTGGCGGCAGCGTGGGCGGGCCGGTTCTGAAGAACAAGCTGTTCTTCTTCGGGAGTTTCAGCATGTCGAAACAGCCGGGCACGCTCAGCGCTTCCAACCTCGTGCTGACGCCCGCGGCCCAGGCCGGCAACTTCACGTACACCGGGACCGACGGCGCCACGCACACGGTGAACGTGCTGAACGTCGCGAACAGTTTTAGCTCTTCGCTGCCGGGCACGGTGAATTCGGTGATCGCTTCCGAGCTGACCTCCATTAACAAGGCGGAAACGTATGGGCACCTCTCGGGCTATCCGGACTCGAACTTTGAGATGCTGAACTGGCTCCAGTCCTCCCCGATCACCAACTACTATCCGACGTTCCGCATCGATTACAACGTCACGGACAACTGGCGCTTGCATGTCGCGTTCAATGAGACCAAGAACGTATCGCCCAATGCGAACGCGGCATACCTGCCTGGTCCGGATTATGCCGACCAGATTGCCGGCACCAAGAGCAACAACTATACAGCGTCGTTCGGCGCGGACTGGACCATCTCGCCCACCATGGTGAACGAGTTCAAAGGGGGCTTCCTCTACAATGCGAACTGGTTCGGTTACAACGCCGCACCATTGTATGCCACGTCGCCCGGCGCCGTCTCATGGAATCTGCCGGTGCCCTACCCGTATGGCGGCAATATGTCCGGACAGCAGTTCGACCTCGGGATCAACACCTACTATCCCGTGTTCAACGCTTCCGACGCGGTGAGCTGGCAGCATGACAAGCACACAATGAAATTCGGCTTCTCGTGGTTCCGCGAACAGGACCACTACTACAACGCTCCCGCCGGATGGGCGAATTTCGCCCTCGGACTGGCGAACGGCGATCCGGCGCTGGCCGCGTTTTCGAATTCGGGCTCGTCAGCTACTCTTCCCGGCGCGGACTCTTCCGAGCTTGGCGAAGCCGAGCAGTTGTATGCGGTGCTCACCGGGCGCATCTCCGGCGTAAACGGCCAGTACGGCATCGACCCGGCGACAAAGAGCTACATCCAGAAGCCGGGCAGCCAGTACAATCTGGACGAGCTGATGTCGGCCTGGGGGTTGTTCGCGCAGGATTCCTGGAAGTTCCGGCCGAACCTGACCATTAACTATGGCCTGCGCTGGGATTTCACCGGCGACAATCACGACTTGACCAACGAATACTCCGGCGCAACCCCCGCCGCGATTTACGGTCCAACGCCGGTCGGCGATCTTTTCGCGCCGGGCGTTCTTGGCGGCGACATGAATCCGGCGCTTGTGGCGCGCTCGCATCAATACAATCCGTGGGACGTGAGTCCACAACCCGCTATCGGGATCGCCTGGGCGCCTGGCGTCCACGAGGGTCTGCTCGGCAGGCTTACCGGCGAAGGCAAAACGGTAATTCGCGCGGGTTACTCCCTCCGGCGTTTCACCGAGCCGCAGCAGTATTTCTGGAACCAGGCGACCAACTATGGGTCGTTCTACTATCAGAACTTCAATCTCTTTGCGAACAATACCGGACAGACAGGAACTTTCGCGCCGGGATCTCTGGCGCTGGGGCAGACTCTTCCGCCCTACGTCTATACACCGGCCGCCTACTCGAACACCAACCCGGAATCGCAGTTCACGTTTGGATGCCTGACCTATCTCTGCAACGTGGTGAACGGCCTGAACTCGAACATCAAGCAACCCTATACGCAGTCGTGGAACTTCGGCATCCAGCGCGAATTGCCCGGCGCAGGGGTGCTGGAGATTCGCTACAACGGCAGCCATACCATTCATCAGTGGCTGTCGGTGGATACGAATGAGGTCAACGTATTCGAGAACGGATTCCTCTCGCAGTTCAAGATCGCGCAGCAGAACCTGGCGATCAACGAGCAGCACGGGATCAATTCGTTCGCCGACAATGGCTACACGGGCCAGCAGCAGACGCCTATTTTCAATGCGGCGTTTGCCGGCGAAGGCTCTGGCGGCGCGGGCATTCCGCTCTCCGACTACGGGAACACCAGCTTCATCAACGATCTGAACACAGGACAGGTGGGAGCCCTGGCGAACGTGCTGGCGGGCTCGGGGTACAATCCTTTCTACTTCTGCAATCTCGTGGGTTCCGGTTTCGGGCCCTGCGCCACGAACGCCGGGTTCACCGGGGCGGGCGCGGGTTATCCCATCAACTTCTTCCAGGCGAATCCATACTCCGCCGGCGAGCCCGTTTATTACATGGATTCGAACGGGTACTCGAATTACAACGCTCTGCAGGTGGATTACCGGCAGAAGGCCTGGCATGGCGTGCAATTCGACGCCAACTACACATGGAGCCACACCCTGGGGCTGGCGACACCCAACAACTGGACCAGTCAGTCTCCGCAGTACACCCTGCGAAATCTGGCGCAGAGCTATGGCCCGACGCTGTTCGACCTGCGCCAGGTAATCCACATCAACGGGACGTTCGATCTGCCGTTTGGTTATGGCCGGCAATGGCTCAACCGCCGCGGCATCGTGAATGAGATTTTGGGCGGCTGGACCCTGGGCGACATCTTCACGTTCCAGACGGGCGCGCCCCTGCAGATCTTCGGCGGCAACTATACTTTCAACGACTACGCCGACGGGGGTATCGTTCTCAACGGCGTGACCGTAACGCAACTGCAGAAAGCGGTCGGCGTGAATTTCGTGGGTTCGGCCAACGGCGGCTACGTGGACATGATTAACCCGTCGTACCTGGTGTCCGCAACCGGAGGGGGCGCGAACTCGAGCTACATCACGCCCAACATCAATCCCGGCACCATCGGCTCGGTCATCTATCTGTGGGGACCGCACCAGACGTATAACGATATGTCGCTCTCCAAGGTGTTTCCGATCACCGAGAGGATCCGCTTCTCATTGCAAGGGGAGTTTCTGAACGCCTTCAACCATCCGACGTTCGCCTGGGCTGGCGGCGCCGGCAGCATACAGGCGTTCAATTTCGGCACCGGCTACAACAATAACGGTCCTCGGAACATCGAATTACGCGCGAACGTGGAGTTCTGATCGGCCGGGAAAAAGGACGTCATCGTAACCGGGCCGCACCGTGTTTCGCCTCGCAGCGGAGCACGGTGTTTTTCGGTTGAGTCATCCGTGGGGGACGGAAAGTGACAGAATCGTCGCAGATGACCGTCCCTCCGGGAGAATTCGGCAACTCGGCGAGGCCCAGTGGCGTGGTGTTCAATGTCATGCGTTTCTCGGTTCATGACGGGCCCGGCATTCGCACCACCGTTTTTCTCAAAGGCTGTCCGCTGCACTGCGCCTGGTGCCATAACCCGGAGGGTCAAAGTTCCGAGCCACGCCTGATGTTGTTCGAGGAACGCTGCCGCCGGTGCGGCGATTGCGTTCCGGTTTGTCCGAATCATGGCATCGGCGATCCGTCCGACGGGCTGCATGTGCCGGACGGGTGCGATGCCTGCGGCACGTGCGTGGAGGTGTGCGTCGCGGGAGCGCGCGAGATAGTGGGGCGGCGGGTCGCAGTTGCGGAGCTGGTGGAGGAGATCGAGACGGACGCCGTGTTCTTCGAGCAGTCCGGCGGGGGCGTGACGCTGTCGGGTGGAGAGCCGGTAGCCCAGGCCGCTTTCGCCGAAGCGTTCTTGGCGGCCTGCCGAGCGCGCGGGATTCATACGGCGCTCGACACCTGTGGTCTGGCTTCGCGAGAGGTCTTCGCGCGGGTGAGCGCACAGGCCGACCTGGTGCTTTACGACCTGAAGCTGATGGGCTCCGACGCGCATCGGCGGTTCACGGGCGCGGGTAACGACACGATTCTGCGCAATCTGGAGGCGCTCGCGGCGAGCGGCAAAGCGACAATCGTGCGCTTTCCCATGATCCCCGGCGTTAACGACGGCGTTGAGGAACTGACCGCCATGGCCGGTTTTCTGCGGCGCATCGGACTGGACCGCGTGGACCTGCTGCCCTGGCATAGCATTGGCAGTGAGAAATACAAACGGCTGGGACTTGCCTGCCCCACCACCGGCTTCGCCGCGCCGACGGCGGAGAGCGTCGAGGCCGCCGCGGGTGCGCTCCGGCGCGCGGGATTGGCGGTGGAAATTGGAGGGCGATCATGACCGGGCGGGTCGAAAAGCTGCGTCAGGCGAGCCTGGATGCCAGGCCGTGGATTTCCATGGAGCGGGCCGAGCTGTACACGGCGTTCTACCGCGACGCCCCTCCGGCATCCACGCCCGTTCTGCGCGCTCTCGCATTGCGGCACTTCATGGAGCGGCGGACCATCTATATCGGCGCCGGCGAGCTGATTGTGGGCGAACGCGGGCCTTCGCCAAAAGGCACGCCGACATACCCCGAGCTGTGCTGCCACAGTGTGGAGGATTTCGAGATCCTCAATTCGCGCAAGAAGATTCCTTATCGCGTGAGCGATGAAGCGATGCGCGTGCAGCGCGACGTCATCATTCCTTTCTGGCGTAATCGCACCATGCGCGAGCGGATCTTTCACGAGATGGCGCCGGAGTGGAAGGACGCGTACGCGGCCGGCGTGTTCACCGAGTTCATGGAGCAGCGCGCGCCGGGCCACACGGTGCTGGGAGATGTCATCTATCGGCGGGGACTGGCGGACGTGAAGCAGGAAATCGAGGGGCGGCTCGGCGATCTCGATTTCATCGGCGACGCGCGCGCGTACGACGAGGAACAGGAACTTAAGGCGATGGCCATCGCCATCGACGCGGTGATCCGGTTCGCCGAGCGGCACGCGGAGAAGGCAGAGGAACTGGCCACCGGCGAGGCCGACCCGCGGCGCAAAGCCGAGCTGGAGGAGATTGCCAAGGTGTGCCGGCGCGTGCCCGCGCATCGGCCGCGCACGTTCCGCGAGGCGCTGCAATCGTACTGGTTCGTGCACCTGGCGGTGATTCTGGAGCTGAACGGCTGGGATTCTTTCTGCCCCGGCCGCTTCGACCAACATCTGAATCCCTTCTACCAGGCGGACGTGGCCAACGGCACGCTCACGCGCGAGAGCGCACGCGAGTTGCTCGGGTGTTTGTGGGTGAAGTTCAACAGCCAGCCCGCGCCGCCCAAGGTGGGCGTTACCGCGGCGGAGAGCGCCACGTACACCGATTTCGCCAACATCAATAACGGCGGCCTCACGCCGGAGGGCGAATCGGCCGTCAACGATGTTACGTATCTGATTCTCGACGTAATCGACGAGATGCGCCTGCTGCAGCCGTCGTCGAACCTGCAGGTGAGCGCGAAAAATCCCGATGCGTTCGTGCGGCGCGGTCTGGAGATTGTGCGCAAGGGATGGGGACAGCCGTCGCTGTTCAACGCCGACATGGTGGTGTGCGAGCTGGTGCGGCAGGGCAAGGCGGTGGAGGATGCACGCGCGGGGGGCATTTCCGGCTGCGTGGAGAGCGGGGCGTTCGGCCGGGAAGCGTATATCCTCACCGGGTACTTCAATCTGCCGAAGGTGCTGGAGATCACGCTCAACAACGGGGTCGATCCGCGCACCGGGAAGAAGGTGGGGATCGAGACCGGCGATCCGCTCGCGTTCGCAAATTACGATGAATTGTTCGGCGCTTTCCGGCGGCAGTTGCAGCATCTCATCGACGTGAAGATGCGGGGGAACAGCGTGATCGAGCGGCTGTACGCGCGGAACATGCCCGCGCCGTTTTTGTCGACGCTGGTGGATGGCTGCATTTGCAAAGGCCGCGATTACAACGACGGCGGCCCGGTGTACAACACGAGCTACATTCAAGGCGTTGGGCCGGGCACGTGCGCGGACAGCTTGTCGGCCATTCGCCATCTCGTGTTTGAACAGCGCAAGCTGGCGATGCGCGAGCTGCTTGCCGCGCTGAAGGCGAATTTCGACGGCTACGAGCGCACGCGTCTGCTGCTCTGGAACCGGACACCGAAATATGGCAACGACGACGAGCGCGCCGACTCGATTCTGCGCTGCGTCTTCGAGGCGTACGCCGGCGCAATCGATGGGCGGCCGAACACCCGCGGCGGAACGTGCCATCCGAACTGGCTCTCGACGACGTGTCATGTCTACTTTGGTTCGGTGACCGGCGCGACCCCTGATGGCCGGAGAGCCGGCGAGGCGCTGTCAGATGGCATCTCGCCAGTGCAGGGCGCGGATCGTCTGGGGCCGACCGCGGTGCTGAAGTCGGCGTCGCGAATCGATCACGCGCGGACGGGCGGCACGCTGCTCAACCAGAAATTCACGCCGCGCATTCTGGAAGGAGAGGAGGGTCTGAACAACCTGCTGCATCTGGTGCGCGCCTGGTTCCGGCTGGGCGGCCACCACATTCAATTCAACGTGGTGACGGCGGAGACGCTGCGGAAGGCGAAAGCCGACCCCGAGAAGCATCGCGACCTGATTGTTCGCGTGGCCGGTTACAGCGATTATTTCTGCGACCTGACCGAGGCGCTTCAGAACGAGATCATCGCGCGCACGGAGCAGACGGCTTGCTGAGGAGGGATTCAGTGGGGCAGGTTCGCCGGCAGGCCCGTACTGACGTGCGATGGACACGCGGCATCAGCCGCGTCGTTCCGCTATCGGCCAGCGACGCGGCTGATGCCGCGTGTCCCATCTCTTCAAACCGAACTGTCCATCACGGTCAGGTGGTGTTGCGAGAACATGCCGAAGGCGTCTCGCGCCACATGATGGGCGTGCTCTTTGTCGCGGCTCAGAATGCTCTCGGCGATGGCGACGTGAGCCTGGGCCGACCGAACCATGTTGATGTGGCCGTGATCGCGCGTGTTCCGAATGAAGAGAAAAGCCAGCAGAGGAGTCATCACCTGCGCCAGCACTCGCGGGAGAAAGCTGTTCCCCGACAACGCCCAAAGCGCCTCGTGGAACTCGCGATCCCGAACGTAGAAGCGCGTGGAATCGCCCGCGCGAGCCACCTCTACCATGTCGGCAGCGATGTTCCGCAGCGCGCGGACGGCCTCATCCGAGGCATTTTCGATGGACAGGTCAACCGCGAGAATCTCCAGTTCGCCGCGAATGCGCAGGATATCGGCGATTTCTTCGCGCGTCAGCGTGGTCACGCAGCAGCCGTAATTGGCCTTTCGGCTCACCAGCCCCTGATGTTCCAGCGCGACGAGCGCTTCCCGAACCGTGGGCTGTCCGACACCGAGTTGCCGGGCTACGCGCGATTCGACGATGCGGTCACCAGGCTTCAGCTCGCCATTGAGAATCAGGTCGCGAAGCGTCGCCGCAATCTCGTCGGAAAGTCCTGTCTTCGCACTGAGTTTCCGCGAGAGTGCCTCCATTGTGGACACGATTCGCGTCTCAGCGTCCGAAGCGTTCACAGCACCTCCGCGTACTTTGCTGAGTTTATCACACCAAATGATAGATTATTGATTGGCTGGCGAGGAGAACGGATTGGATGAATCTTAGCACGTTTTGCAAAGCACTGGCAGTCGCCACCGCGTTACTGCCGTGCCCGGCATCTCTTTCTCCAGCCTCGATTCCTTCGGCGCCGACATTTACATATGACAGCGCGGCCGAGGGATGGCTCAAACCGGGCGGCGGATTCGACATGACCGCGGCGCTGATGCGCTACGCGACCGACCGGGGGACTTTGTGGCGGTACTACGACGTGCGGTTGTCGAACGAGCGGCTCGACGCGATGGACCGTTTCGACGCCGCGTGGCTGTGCGTGCTGGATGGGGCGCCTTTCGAGGCGCTGGACGTCGATGGGCGCGTGGATTATCTTCTGCTGCACAAGGCCATCGAGCGGGATGAGCACACTATCGCTGTGACGAGAAAGCGTATGACCGAGATGGCAGGATTGCTGCCATTCGCAGAGGCGATTCTGACGCTCGACGACAACCTGCGGAGATTCGATTTTGTCGATGCACCCACGGCCGCAGCGACGCTGACTGGCATCGCCGACCAGATCGGGAAATTGACCGAGCAGGTGAACGCGGGAAAGCTGACCGCGCCGCCCACGGTGGCGATGCGCGCGTCGCGGACGGCGGAATCGCTGCGCGCGACACTCGAGCGCTGGTACAGGTTCTACGACGGCTACGATCCGGCGTTCACGTGGTGGAACTCTGCGCCATGGAAGCGCGCGGATGCTGCGCTGAAAGCGTACGGCGCGCTGGTGCGCGAAAAGGTCGGTGGGGTGAAGGAATCGGACAAGGACACGATCATCGGCGATCCGGTGGGCCGTGAGGCTCTGGTGGATGCGCTCGCCGCGGAGATGATCCCTTACACGCCGGAGGAGTTGATCGCTAACGCGCGGAAGGAATTCGCCTGGTGCAAGGCGGAGATGATCGCGAATGCACGCGCGCTCGGGTACGGCGACGACTGGCGCAAGGCGCTCGAACACGTCAAGAACGACTATGTGAAGCCGGGCCAGCAGCCGGCGCTGGTTCGCGATCTGGCGTGGGAAGCCGTAGACTACGTACGCGCGCACGATCTGGTGACCGTTCCCGATGCAGCAGCACGCTCGTGGCGCATGGAGATGATGACCCCGGAACGTCAGCGCATCAACCCGTTTTTCACGGGCGGTGACGTGATGAGCGTGTCATATCCCACCGACACGATGACCGAGGAGCAGAAGCTGATGAGCATGCGCGGCAACAATCTGCATTTCGCGCGGGCGACGGTCTTTCACGAACTGCTGCCGGGGCACTATCTGCAGGAGTACATGGCGGAGCGCTATCGTCCCTGGCGCGAGCCGTTCAACACGCCGTTCTGGATTGAGGGCTGGGCATTCTACTGGGAGACGCTGCTGTGGGACATGAATTTCCCAAAGACTCCCGAGGATCGCATCGGCATGCTTTTCTGGCGCATGCATCGCGCCGCGCGGGTGATCTTTTCACTGAGCTTTCATCTGGGCCAGATGACCGCGCCGCAGGCGGTTGATTTTCTGGTGAATGAGGTCGGCCACGAGCGCGAGAACGCCGCCGCGGAGGTGCGGCGATCATTCGAGAGTTCCGATTACGGCCCGCTGTACCAGTGCGCGTATGAAATCGGCGCGTTGCAGTTCCGGGCGCTGCATCATGAACTCGTCGATTCGGGGAGAATGACAAATCGCCAGTTCCACGATGCCGTGCTGAAGTTAAATTCGATGCCGGTGGAAATGATCCGCGCATCGCTGCTGGAGGAGAAGCTGCCGCGCGATTACACGGCGCACTGGAAGTTTTACGACGAGGTTCCGGCGGCGAAGTCGTCGGGCCATTGAGCATTGAGGAGAATATGCAGATCGACTGGAGGGGAGTCTATCCCGCGGCGACAACGGAGTTCGGGACAGACGGAGCGCTGGCGTTGGAGGCCACGGCACGTCACCTCGACGCGATGATCGCGGCCGGCATTCGCGGCGTAGTGATGCTGGGCACGGTGGGCGAGAACACTTCGCTTGAATACGACGAGAAGCTGGCCGTCGTCCGCGCCGCGCTGGAGGCGAGCCATGGGCGCATTCCGGTTTTGGCGGGAGTGGCCGAGTACACCACCGCCCTCGGCTGCCGCTTCGCCCGCGATGCCGAGAAGGCCGGTGCCGACGGACTGATGGTGCTGCCCGCCATGGTGTACAAGTCCGACCCACGCGAGACGATGAAACACTTCCGCGCGGTGGCGCGTTCCACCGGACTACCGGTGATGTGCTACAACAACCCGACCGTGTACGGCGTAGACCTGACACCCGAAATGTTCGCGGCGATGGCCGACGAGCCCAATCTGCTGGCTATCAAGGAATCATCGGAAGACGTGCGCCGCCTGACCGATTTGAAGAACCTCACCGGCGGCCGATACGCACTGTTGCAGGGCGTGGACGATCTTGCGCTCGAGGGCGCATTGCTCGGCGCGCTCGGCTGGGTCTCGGGTCTGGCCAATGCGTTTCCGGGCGAAAGCGTGCAGCTCTGGGATCTGGCAGTGTCGGGACAGGTGGAGCAGGCGCTTCCCCTGTACCGCTGGTTCATGCCGCTGCTGCATCTGGACACCAGCCCGAAGCTGGTACAGTACATCAAGCTGGCCGCCGCCATGACCGGCATGGGCGCCGAGTACGTGCGCGCGCCCCGGCTCCTCGTCGAAGGCGATGAGCGCGCCCGCATCGCGAAGATCGTTGAGCAGGCCATCGCCACCCGGCCGGCGCTGGTGGAGGTGAATTGACAACGGTCCGGGTGATCGACTCCCATACCGCCGGGGAGCCGACGCGCACGGTGGTGGAGGGAGTTCCCGAGTTGGGCAACGGCTCGATGGCGGAGCGGCTCGAGAACTTCCGCACAGCGCACGACGAGTTTCGCTCGGCAGTGGTGAACGAACCGCGCGGGTCCGATGTGATGGTGGGGGCGCTGCTGCTGGAGCCAGTGGACCCGGCCTGCGCGGCGGGTGTCATCTTCTTCAACAACGTTGGATATCTGGGCATGTGCGGGCATGGCAGCATCGGTGTGATGGCCACGCTCGCGCACATGGGGCGCATCGGCGCAGGTCTGCAACGCATCGAGACGCCGGTGGGGACGATCACCGCGGAGCTGAACGCGGACGGCTCGGTCACCATCGAGAATGTCGCGAGTTATCGGCTGCTTCATCGGGTGGCCGTGGATGTGGAGAACTACGGGACTGTTCGCGGCGATGTGGCGTGGGGAGGGAATTGGTTCTTCCTCACGGAGGATCATCACGAGGAGCTGGAGCTGAACAACACAGCGAAGCTGGCCGACCTGTGTTGGCGCATTCGGCGCGGGCTGGCGCGAGCGGGTATCAAAGGCCCGGACGGGCACGAAGTGGATCACATTGAGCTGCTCGGTCCGCCGCGCCGGCCAGGCGCGGACCGCCGCAATTTCGTGCTGTGCCCGGGGGGCGCATATGATCGCTCGCCCTGCGGCACGGGAACTTCGGCGAAGCTGGCGTGTCTTGCCGCAGACGGGAAATTGCGCGAGGACGAGGTGTGGCGGCAGGAGAGCATCGTGGGCTGTGTGTTCGAGGGTCGCTATCGCCGGGAGGGAGAATGCATTCGGCCGTCGATCACCGGCCGCGCATATATCAACGGCGAGGCGACGCTGTTGTTCGATTCCCGCGATCCGTTCCGCATGGGGATTCGCGGATGAAGTCCGCATGAGTGCGGCCACCATCGATGTCGTAGTCGTTGGCGCGGGAATAGTGGGCGCGGCGTGCGCGTGGTCGTTGGCGCGGGTGGGCGTGAAGGTGCGCGTGCTGGAGTGCAGCGTAGCCGGCGGTGGGGCGACGGGCGCGGGCATGGGTCACCTGGTGCTCATGGATCATCCGGAGGCGGAGTTCGCGCTCACGCGGTACTCGCGCGATTTGTGGCTTCGGCTTGCTCCGGAGATTCCACCCGAAGGGGAGTTTCGGCGTTGCGGGACCATCTGGGTGGCCGCGAATGAGGCGCAGTGGGATGCGGCGCGAAGCAAGCACGCGTGGCATGAGGAATGCGGCCTGCGCAGCGAGCTGCTGGATGGCACGGCGTTGGCAGAAGCCGAACCGAATCTGCGCGAGGGGCTCGCAGGCGGTCTGCTGGTGCCCGATGACGCGGTGATCTATGCGCCGTGTGTGACGCGGTGGCTGCTGGGACGCTCGGGCGCCGAGGTGTCGTTGGGCGCGCGTGTGAGTCGCGTGGAGCAGAATGGCGTCGTGCTGAGTAACGGCGAGCGCGTGGCCTGCGGCGTTGTCGTGTGCGCCGCCGGGTGCGCGACAGCAGAGCTGTTCCCGGACCTGCCGATGCGGCCGCGCAAAGGGCATCTTGCCATCACCGACCGCTATCCGGGCTTCGTGAATCATCAGCTCGCTGAGCTTGGGTATCTGGACAGCGCGCATGGCTCGGCGAGCGAATCGGTGGCGTTCAATGTGCAGCCGCGTGCAACCGGGCAGGTGCTGCTGGGTTCGTCGCGGCAGTTCGGCGATACCAGCGCAGAGATTGCCTGGCCCATGCTGGCGCGAATGATTCGGCACGCGACCGGGTTCATGCCCGCGCTGGCACGGCTTGTGGTGACACGTGTGTGGACAGGTTTCCGCGCGGCCACTGACGACGGGCTTCCGCTGATTGGGCCATACGGCGAGGCGGGCAACGTGATTCTGGCGACTGGCCATGAAGGGCTGGGCATCACGACTGCGCTTGGTACCGGCGATCTGGTTGCCGCGCATATTCTGGGGCACGCCCCGGCGATTCCGGCTGCGCCGTACCTGCCTTCGCGCATGGGGGCGCGCGCGCATGGTTGATGCGATCGAGGTGACGGTGAACGGCCTAGGTGTGCGCGTTGCGGTGGGGACAACGGCAGCGGCGGCGGTGATATCGGCGGGTGCGGCCTGCCGGCGATCCCTCATGGGCGAGTCGCGCGCGCCGCTTTGCGGCATGGGCGTGTGCTTTGAGTGCAGGGCGACAGTGGACGGCGTCCAGCATACGCGCACCTGCCAGGTTGTGTGCCGGAACGGGATGGTGATTACGACCGATGCCGCGTGAAGAGCGCTGTCGCATCCTGATTGTCGGCGCGGGACCGGCGGGTATCGCGGCTGCGTGGGCGGCGGCGGAGACGGTGGACTCGGTGGTGGTGCTCGATGACAATCCAGCGCCGGGCGGTCAGATCTGGCGGGGCGAAGAGAACCGGTGGACGGCACGGCTGCGTGGTTGCGGCGCGCACGTGTGGAATGGGACGCAGGCGATCGCGGTTCTGGATGGCGGCTCTCTGCTGGCTGCGCGGGACGGCGAGCCGCTGGTATTCCGGTTCGAAAGACTCATCATTGCGACGGGAGCGCGTGAGCTGTTTCTGCCGTTTCCTGGCTGGACGATGCCTGGTGTCACCGGCGCAGGCGGCTTACAGGCGCTGGTGCACGGCGGACTGCCCATCGCCGGCAAAAGGATCGTGGTGGCGGGATCGGGGCCGCTGCTGCTCGCGGTGGCGGCACATTTGGCGAAGCGCGGCGCCATCATCCAGGCGATCGCGGAGCAGGTGCCTTTGAGGAACCTCGTGCGATTCGCGGCGCAACTCTGGCGGGTGCCGGGCAAGCTGGCGCAGGCGCTCGATCTGCAATGGACTCTGCGCGGTGTTCCGCACCTGAAGGAAGCATGGCCGCTCGCCGCGCACGGCGACGACCGCCTGAAAGAGGTCACACTGCGGACGAGAACGGGCGTGCGCCGGTTCGCCTGCGATTATCTGGCGTGCGGGTTCGGCCTGATTCCGAATACCGAGCTGGCCGCGTTGGCGGGGTGTGATTTGCGTGGCGGCTTTGTCGAGGTGGATGAGTGGCAGCAGACCACTGCGCGCGATGTCCTTTGCTCGGGCGAGCCCACGGGGATTGGCGGCGTGGACCGGAGCGTGGTGGAAGGTCGCATCGCTGGGTACGTGGCGGCAGGGCGTCGTAACGTCGCGGAGAAGTTGTTCGGCGAGCGGCGGCGCGTGCACGCCTTTTCGGCGGCGCTGGCACGGTGCTTCGCTCTGCGCGATGAACTGAGGCACCTCGCCGACGACGAGACGATCGTCTGCCGGTGCGAGGACGTGAAACTGAAGAACGCCGTTGAGTATCGAAGCGCGCGGGCCGCGCGACTGCATGGGCGGTGCGGGATGGGCGCGTGCCAGGGGCGCATCTGCGGTCCTGCTCTGCAGTTCATGCTGGATTGGGCGGACCCATCGGGTCGCGCACGTCCGCCACTGTTTCCGGCGACCATGACCACGCTGGCAGCCGTCGTCGAGGAGGAATCGACGCATGTCTGAAGGCAAACGCGGTCTGCGCCTGCTGGACGCCACCGCGATCGTCGCCGGCAGCATGATTGGCAGCGGCATCTTTCTCGCGCCCGCTTTGATAGCGGATATCGCCGTGCGCGCGCAACTCGGTGCGGGCTCCTTCCTGTTCATCTGGATTGTCGGCGGGCTGCTCACCGTGTGCGGCGCGCTCTCCTTCGGTGAACTGGCCGCGGCTATGCCGGCCGACGGCGGCCAGTACGTTTATCTGCGCGAAGCCTTCTCGCCGCTGTGGGGATTCCTCTACGGCTGGACGCTGTTCACCATTATCCAGTGCGGGTTCATCGCCGCCGTGTCGCTGGCGTTCGCGAATTATCTTGGCGTGTTTCTGCCGTTCATCAGCGCGCAGCAGGTGGTGGTGCATGCGGGGTTCTTTTCGCTCTTCACGGTGCAGCTTGGCGCGATCGCGCTCATTGTGTTTCTAACATGGCTGAATGAACGTGGGCTGCGCTCGGCCTCACTCACGCAGAACCTCCTCACCGCGGGCAAAATCGCCGCCTTGCTGGTGCTGCTGGGCGTCGCGCTTACCAGCGCAAAGGGAAGCTGGGGTCACTTTCAGCCGCTTGCGCCCGCGGCGCTGACCACAGCCACGATGGCGGCGTTTTCGGTGGCTATGTCGAAGGCGCTGTTCGGGTACGATTCGTGGAACATCGTGACCTTCCTCGCGGGCGAGACGCGCGATCCGGTGCGCACCCTGCCACGCGCGCTGGCGCTTGGCACTCTGGTGGTGACCGCCATCTATACGCTGGCCAACGTGGCGTACCTGTACATTCTGCCGCTTCCCGCGGCGGCGGCGGTGGAGGGGCAGCGCATCGCGGCGACGATCGCGCAGATGACCATCGGTCCCGCGGGGCTGATGTTCATCGCTGCGGCGATCGTGATTTCGGCCTCCGGCTGCGTGAACGGGCTGATCCTCACCGGCCCGTGGCTGTATCGTTCGATGGCCTGCGACGGCCTGTTTTTCCCCGCGATGGCGCGTATGGACGGTGCGCATGGGATTCCGGTGCGGTCGCTGCGCTACCAGGCGGTGTGGGCCATCGTGCTGGTGCTGAGCGGGAGTCTGGGGTCGCGCGGCGCGCGCCTGTACAGCGACCTGCTGACCTTCACGTCGTTCGCGTCGCTGCTGTTCAACACGCTGACGATTGCGGGCTTGTTCGTGCTGCGCCGGCGCCGGCCGGATCTGCCACGACCGTACAAAGCGTTCGGGTATCCGGTGGTGCCGCTGCTGTATCTCGCGATCGCCGCGTTTCTACTCGTGTTCATCGCGGTTGGCGACCCGGGGAACGCGGGATTGGGGGCGGTGCTCATCGCGGCGGGGGTGCCGTTTTATTGGTGGTGGCGGGGGCGGGAACGAAGAGCTACTTCTTAACCGGGGCAGTGCCCGGAACGCCGGAACCGCCTCGGGGAGGCTGCGGACGCGCTTGCTCTTTCCCGTCTTTTGAGAGGCTGCCTTTTGCGGTCGGCTGATAGCCGTCGCACGCACGGCCCCGTGGACTCGGTCGTGGCTGATAGCCCTCGTGGATCGTGAGCGGGTTTCTCTTGTCGTCAGGCATTCTATGAACCCTCAAGCACCATCATACCTAAAGAACTCGATAGCCAGAATCTCACTTTCGGGAATGAGAATGCCCTCGGACTGGTCGACAGCCCGCACAAACTTGCCGGCATCATCAAGCTGCCAGACTTCCTCAAGATAGATTTGTGGCGGCGCCGGATTGGAAGAGGCAAAAGAACGGTCGCCATAGACACCCGCCACTCTGCCCAGATTCTTCGAGTGTACGATGACCCAATACGGCTTGCGCTGGGAGAAAATGAAGTCCCACGGCTTCTGGAGCGGGTGCACAAAGTATCGCGAAAAGAGTTTGCTCTTTAGGATGCCAAGCCATAGGAACGGCCACAGGCTCGGAAAGACCACCAAGACCAGCGCGCCGCACAGCCAAACCGCCAATGACGGGACCTGAACGTTCCGTGTCCACAGCCAAACGACAAGCGGATAGAGGAGAGCGTTGTTCAATGTGCTATACGCTATCACCTCGTAGATCGACTTCGAGAAATCCCTCCGTTCGCTGGGCGTGAGCGCATCGTACACCTTGAGGGACACGAATCCCGGCAGAAAGAAGACCAGGAATAGCGCGAATGTCTGCGCGTTCTCAAACAGTGTTTCCATCTGGTGGCTATAAAACTACCACCAAAGTTGAGTGTGTTCAAGGCCAAGCACATCTCCACGCCATCTGGTCGCGACTTTTCGGATATTATTAGGCCAGCAACCCATGGCCAGACGGCACTCTTTCCTCGCCAGCCTGGAACGAGCGGCGAGGGCAGCCGCGCGCGCTCAGCGCGAGGCACAAGCGGAACAGCGTCGGCAGATGCGTCATCGCCTCCAGATGGAGCGCGAAAATCTGCGGCTGCTCCAACAAATGGACAAGCTTGAGCGCGAGAAGTATCTGGCTTCGCGTCAATGCGCAATCGACGTGCTCAATGCGGAGCTGATGGGACGAATCAAAGCGCTTGAAGGCCTAGTCGCCGCACGCCAATACCCGGTTGTAGCGGCCGTCCTGAGCTCACTGGCTCTCAAGGAACCTCCGCCGATTCTCACGGTTCCCGCGGAACTGACGAATCCGAATCCATCTCCGTTACGAGACTACTACACCAACGCGGTGCGCAGGATGTCGTGGTGGGAGAGATTGTTAGGTATGCACTCACGCTACGGTGATGCCGTGGCGCAGGCTGAGCAGGAGTTCCAGAAGGCACAGCAACAGCACGAGATTACCGAGAGTGATCGTGCCAGGAAGCTGGAGGCGCTGCAGCGCGAACATGCCGAGCGTCTGAATGTCCACCGGGCGCAGGTTGAGAAAAGGGAGCGCGAAATCCACGAACTGAAGAGCGGCTATTACTCCGGGGACATTGACGCGGTCACCACGTACTTTGGCCTGGTGTTGGGCTCTTCGCCTTACCCGGATGATTTCCCACAGGAATTTCGGACAGCCTACGACCCGGATGCCAAACAGTTGCTGGTCGACTATGAGTTGCCCACCGTCGATGTTATTCCTCCGGTAGCCGAGTATCGCTATGTGAAATCCAAGGATGTCGTGGAGGAGAAGCAACGTAAACCCGCGGAAACCAAGACCCTGTACAGGGACGTAGTCGCGTCGGTCGCCCTGCGATGCACTCACGAGTGCTTTACGGCGGACGCGGCGCAGCAGGTGGAAATTCTCACTTTCAACGGCTTCGTGAACGCCACAGATCCTGCAACGGGCAACGCAATCCATCCCTGCCTTATTTCGATGCGAGTCACCAAGGAGCGATTCTTCGGTCTTCTGCTGGATCGTGTCGACTTGAAAGCGTGCTTGCGAAATCTGGGAGCACAGGTCTCGCCGCAGCCAGCGGAGTTGCTCCCGGTAAAACCGATTGTTGAGTTCGATATGGTTGATAAACGCTTCATCGACGAGAAGGACGTCTTGTCCGAACTCGATGCCCGTCCCAACCTGATGGACCTGACGCCTGCGGAGTTCGAGGCGCTCGTCGGAAATCTGTTCACGCGAATGGGGTTGGAGACAAAGCTGACCCGCACGTCGCGCGACGGCGGGGTGGACGCCGTTGCCTTTGACGTGCGTCCAATCCTCGGCGGTAAGGTGGTCATCCAGGCAAAACGCTGGAGCCACACGGTGGGCGTGTCGGCCGTCCGCGACCTGTACGGGACAATGATGAATGAAGGCGCGAACAAGGGCATCCTGGTCAGCACCAGCAGCTACGGTCCAGACGCTTATGACTTCTGCAAAGATAAGCCGATCGAACTGATCGACGGATCCGGATTGCTGTACCACCTGGATCAGGTCGGAGTCAAAGCGCGTATTATCTTCCCAACCGACTCGACACGGGGCGGAGAGTCCTAAGTGGAGGACAAGTTCGACGTCATTATCGAGCGGGATGAAGAAGGCTTTTACGTGGCCTCTGTCCCGCAGCTTCCGGGATGTCACACACAGGCGCGGTCGCTGGAGGAACTCACATCGCGCATTCGCGAAGCGATTGAGTTGTGCCTTGAAGTGGAGTCGCTGTAGCCCTCAAACCTCCGCCACCACTTCGAACTCCCGTCGCTCTCCGGTGCGAATTACCACAGCGTCGCTGTGCACTCCGCCGAGCGAGGCTGCTTCGCCGTTCACCGTCATGGACCGAATGTTCGTCGCACTTCGCAGCTTCAAGTGCAGCTCCGCGGGCGCTCCCGCGCGCTCCAGTTGCACCGTCGCGCGAAGGCGATTCCCTTCCTTAACCAGCCGGAAGCTAACCCTGCCCCAGCGCGTCGGCGCGCGGTCGATGCGAATCTCCTGGCCCGACTCCACCCACTCGCGCGGCAGGCCGCGGCCCAGATACAGCCGGTCGGCGTCGGAATCCTCCAGCACCAGCATCCAGCGGACCAGCAGCGGAATCGTCTGCTGCGCGGGAATGCAGAATGTCGCGGTGTCGCCGGTGATGCCCGCCACTTCGCCCGCGGTCCAGCTTCCGCGCGTGTGGTCGTGCCAGCGGTGCGAGTAGAGGAACAGAAGATATTCCTCCACGCGGTCGAGCCGCAGCAACATCTGCGCGTAGCCGTACGAGATGAAGCCGAGAATGTCGCGCCCATCGGGATGCGCCGGCTCCACGTTGGCCACTACGCCCAGAGTGGTCGCGCCGTAGCCGCGCATGCAGTCGATCACCAGGTGAGCAAGATCGGGCGGCAGCACGTCCGCTTGCAGGAGCTCGCAGTAGGGGCGATGTGCCCATTGCTGCGTGCTCGGCCGCTCGTTCGCCATGGCCTCGCGGAACGGTGTGCGGGCGCCCGCCAGCGGGGCGATGTACGGCGGCCTCATCTCCGGGCGCATGTTTCGCCGCATGCTCTGGACGAGGCGTTGTTGCAGGGCATCAGCGCGTTTCCGCCACTGGCCGACATCCCCGCCGCTCGACAGCGAGATTTCGGGCCACACCGCGGCAATATCGCGCCAGCCGCGCACGGCCATGGCGCTGTTGCCGAAGTACGGCTGCCACCAGACGGCGGGCCGCGGCATCAGGCACGAATCGGATTCGCTCCACCCGTGGATGAGCCCATACCCGGGGTCGTCCGGCGCGAGCCGAAGGCTTTCGTCATGCAGCGTCGCCACCAGGCTTGCCGTCGCGCGGATCTTCGCTTCGTGCTTGCGCAGCAGGCCCGCATCGCGCGTGTAGTTGTAGTAGCGCGCCAGCAGCGACAGTTCCAGTCCGAACTGCGCGGTTTCCGGACCGCGCATGTTCACCATTCCCGAGGGCTCCACGAAATCGCTGAAGTAGTTGTCGATCACCGCGCGGGCCATCTCGAACCGGCCCCATTCGAGGTTCGTGTACACGGACATGGTGAAGATGTCCTGAAAGCCGTCGTACTCGGAGCCGTAATAGTCGCGATCCACGGCACCGTACTTCGGATACACGCCACCGGGCCGAACCATCAGCTCGCGGGCGAAGGCGTGGCGCGACATATCGACCCAGGAGCGCTGCGGAAGCGCGGCGGGCGCGAGGTCGGCAAGCTGCCGGTCCCAGTAGTCCGCGAAAACGAGCAGGGCGCGATAGAACGCCTCGGGCGCCGGGTCGGTGCGCGCGGGCGGAAATGCGGGATACGAATGCCCGTAGAAGACCTTCACCATGGCGCCGTCGCGGATGAGCGCCGTGCGATGCCACGTCTGCACGATGAATTTGTCGCGAGCTTCCACGTCGCCGAAGACAATAACCTCGAACCAGCCGCCGCCGGGAGCCGCCATCACTTTGCGGACCGCCGGCATCCAGCCGCCGAGCAGCCCTTCGTGGAGTCGCCGCTCATGTAGTGCGGCGCCGAGCTCGGGCATCGCCTGGTAAGGATGATACGTGCGGGTGTTGCCGCCGTAGAACACGGGCATCGTATCGGAAGCTTCTTTGGTGCCGACAAAGCTGGTCCACTCGCGCCCCGACTCGCGCGCGGCCGATCCGAGCGGTGGCGCGGCGGACTTCACCAGCTCAGGATCAGGATCGCCATGCGCGAGCAGCTTGTCGGCAAGCAGGTCGGCATTGGCGAGCCCGATATCCTTCAGATTGAGGCCGAGATAATGCGGCTTGTCCTCCGCGAACGTCGCTTCCGCGGTCTTCGCGAGCACGCGCTTGTCTCCTGAGGATGAGACAAACGTCAGTGCGCCGTCGCGCTCGTGCAGATCCTCGAAGACGCTCCAGGTCGCGCCATTGATCTGGAATTCGCAGACCGGCGATGCCGCCGCTTTTGACGTTTCACTCGCGGGACTCACCGCCGCGCCGACTGTTGCGGCCATGCTTTGAAGAAACTCGCGTCGATCCATGACTATTTGTCCCTAATTGTCTGGTTTTAATCGCACCATTACCGAGCCGTGCGCCGGCACCTCGGCCGAGTAGCCGCCCGCCAAAGGGCCCAGGTCTCTGTGTTTCCATAAATCCCGAACCTGCGGCTTCCCTGAGATGCCGAAGTCGGTCCATTTCACCGATATGCGCCTGTTTTTGGCGGCTCGATTGAACAGCGCCACAGCATAATTACCGCCGGCGAGCTCCCTGACCCACACTTCACCGCTCTGGTTCGCCGCGTGCCCCTGCCTGCCGAGCGGATCCTGATCGACAGCAATCGCTTCCTTGTTCAGGAGAATCTCGCGGGTGGAGGCCGACATTTTCCGCACGTCGTTTCCGGAGATGAGCGGGGCTGCCAGCATGCACCACAGCGTCATGTGCGTGCGGTACTCAGTTTCGTTCATGCCGCCGTTTCCGATTTCCAGCATGTCCGGATCGTTCCAGTGCCCCGGCCCGGCGTGTCTCCCGAGACCGGATTGCAGATCAAAGCCGATGTGCGACATGGACGCCCACGTGTCGCTGATGTCGCCGGTGGTTCGCCACAGATTCCCACCGGCCGCGGCTCCCCACGCCTCGACATTCTGCAGGCCGTATTGGCACAGGCTGAGAACGACGGGCCGGCCAGTCGCGCGCAGCGCCAGAGCCATCTTCGCGTAAACCGGCCGCATCGACTCGGGCTCATAAACGCGATCCGCCGAGCACCAGTCGTATTTCAGATAGTCGATGCCCCACTCGGCGTACGTGCGCGCATCCTGCTCCTCATGGCCGAAGCTGCCTTCATAGCCGGCACAGGTTCGGCGCGCCGGCGACGAATAGATCCCCAGTCTGAGCCCACGCGAGTGCACGTAATCGGCGAGCGCCTTCATGTCGGGGAACTTGCGGTTGGGATGGATGGCCCCAGTGGCATCGCGCTCACCCTCCCAGGTGTCGTCGATGTTGACGTACACGTAGCCGGCCTTCGCCATGCCTGAGGCGACCAGGGCGTCCGCGATCTGGCGCACGGTCCGGTCCTCGATCTTGTCGGCAAACAGATTCCAGCTATTCCAGCCCATAGGAGGCGTTCGCGCGAGGCCATTGTCAGACAGGGGAGGAACCTGGGCGAGGCGAATTCGCTCGGGCGTTTTCGGCATGGGGCCCGGCGTTGACGACGAGACGCGGGTGGCGATGGCCTTGTAGATATTGGTGTCGTTCAGCTTCTGAAACGATAACGCCAGGCGATCTCCCGTCCAGGCGCCGCGGAGGCTGATTGGGCGGTCGTCTCCGGCGAGCTTGCGAGCGATGTCGAAGGAGATGCGGTGGCCTGCGATCCGGCCATGAATGATCGGCCAGGGCATGCCGTCGTAGATGGCGTACCCAGTGATCTGATTCTTGTCCTCGAGCAGGTGGCACGGGAATTCCGTTGCGCCGTCGGGATGCTGTACGCGCACCTTCCATTCGCCCGATAGGCTGCCCGCGCTGGCCAGGGAGCTGGCGTGGAGGAAGAGGATGATGACTCGCACAGCCGCTCGACCACCGACGTAACCCCTTGACAATACTACCCGATCCATCTTAAAGATTATAGATTAATGCGGTTGCGCCTTACTCGCCGGGAAGTCCTGCAAGGTCTCGCGATGGCCGGTGCTGAAACGGCGGTTGCCGAGGGGCGCGATGCTCTCCGCGTCGCCGGTCGGGCAGTCGAGCTTGCCATCACTCCTGTGAGTTCGCAAACGGTTCGCATCACTGCGGCGGGACCCGGTCAGAAGATTCCCTCCGATGGCGCGCTGGTGAAGGATGATTGGGGACCGCCCGTGGCGCGTGTTCGCGAGGTGAGCGGATCGCGCACCGTGCGCTGCGGCGCGTTGAGTGTGGAACTGCGGGACAAACCAACAACGATTCGAATCACCAGAGGCACCGCACTGGTGCAGGAGCTGCGATTGGCGCCCGACGGCGCCGTCATGGAGTTCCGCATCAGCGATGCACCGGTCTTCGGGCTCGGCCAAGGCGGACCGCAGTTCGACCGGCGGGGAAGCGTGGATCGCATGGTCAGCGGCCAGGGAGGCTATAAGCTCGGCACGCATGGTGCGAAGGTCCCGATTCAGTTCCTGATCGGCGCGGCGGGCTGGGCGATGTTCGTGCACTCGCCACTGGGCGCGTTCGACCTTACGGGCAGTGATGGCCGCCTCCTTCCCGCGGCTCCGGACTCGGCGCTGCCGCTGGACGTGTTCGTGATTGCGTTCCGCGATCCCGCCGACGCCGTGCGCGAATACGCACTGATCACAGGCTTCCCCGAGATGCCGCCCCTCTGGTCGCTCGGATATCAGCAATCGCATCGAACGCTCGGGCCGCCGGAAGAGATCCTCTCGGAAGCACGGACGTTCCGCGAAAAGAAGATGCCGTGTGACGCGATGATCTATCTCGGCACCGGCTTCTGCCCCAACGGCTGGAACACGCAGAATGGCGAGTTCACGTGGAACGCGAAGGCATTTCCCGATCCGCCGCGCGCCATTCGCGAACTGCACGAGGAGCACTTCAAAGTTGTGCCGCACATTGTGGTCGAAGGCAGTCACTTCTACGGGACGGTGAAGGACGCCTGCACGGTCGCTCCGCTGCCATCGGGGCGCACTGCAGACGGCCACTGGCCGGACGATCGGCAAGTGAGCTGTTACTGGCCAGTGCACAAACGGCTTCTCGACGTCGGCGTGGACGGCTGGTGGCCGGATCAGGGCGATGGCTACGATGCGCCATCGCGACTGGCACGCATTCGCATGTATTTTGAAGGGACACAGATGTACCGGCCGAACGAGCGCGTCTATGCGCTCCATCGCAACGGATACGCAGGAATGCAAAGATACGCCGCGTTTCTGTGGTCGGGCGACGTGCTGTCGCGATGGGAGACTCTGAAGACGCACGTCGCGGTGGGGATCAACGCCGGCCTCAGCGGGATTCCGTACTGGGGGACCGACATCGGCGGCTTCATTCCGACCGAGGAGTTCACCGGCGAGCTGTTCGCGCGATGGTTCCAGTTCGCGGCATTCACGCCGCTGTTCCGTTCGCACGGCCGCGACTGGCGCCTGCACCTGCCGTGGGGCTGGACCAAAGGCGAGATCGGATATCCGGAGACGCCGAGCTATCACCCCGATCCGAAGGAACTCGACAACCCGGCCATCGAGCCGATCTGTCGCCGGTATCTCGAGCTCCGCTATCAGTTACTGCCGTATCTGTACTCGGCCGTGCGTGAGAGCTGTGAGACAGGGCTGCCGATCATGCGCGCGTTGTGGCTGCACTATCCCGATGACACGACGGCGGTCACTCGTGGCGACGAGTATCTCTTCGGGCGAGACATCCTCGTGGCTCCGGTTTTCGAGCGGGGTGCGGCGTCGCGAGCGCTGTATCTGCCCCGTGGCTCCTGGTACGATTTCTGGACTGCGGAGCGCACCGAGGGCGGTCGCGAAATCGTGCGCAAAGTGGATCTGGCGACGGTTCCGCTGTACGTGCGCGCCGGCGCGATTCTGCCGATCGGCCCGGTGAAGCAGTACACGGCCGAGGAAGTTGACGGCCCGCTGACACTGCTGGTACATCCCGGCGCCGACGGCGATATGTCGCTTTATGAGGACGACGGAACCACGTTCAACTTCCGGAAAGGGGAATTCATGCAAATTCTGGTTCAGTGGCACGGCAGTGGACGGCGCCTGAGGCTTCGGCTGGCCGCCGGATCGCGAATGAGGGAGCCGAAGAAGCGAAGCATCGTAATAAAGGTGGCCGGGGAGTCTGCGGCCCGGATGGTGGTATTCGACGGTAGTCCACTGGAGGTGAAATTGTGAAACAAGCACGAATCGGCGTAATCATCCTGCTCGCCTGCTGCGCGGCGTTCGCCCAAGGCACACTCGACGATTACAAGCGCGCTTTCGGTCTGCGCAAGAGCGTGGAAGGTCTGGTGGTCGGCATGCCCGATCATGCCACCTGGATCGAGGGCACGGACGAGTTCTGTTACCGGCGGTCGCTCAAAGACGGGCATGAGTTCGTGTTGGTTGACGCGGCCACACTGGCAAAGAAACCGGCGTTCGATCATGAGCGACTCGCCGCGGCTCTATCGAAGGCGACAGGCAAGACCTATACGGCGCACAAGCTTCCGTTCCCTGTGGTTGAATTTCGCGATAAAGGGCAGGCAATTGAAGTGCCTGCCGCGGATTTGTCCTGGAAGTGCAGCCTCAGCGATTACAAATGTGAGAAAGTTGGGCCGGCCGACTGGCGTTTTCAGCACGGCACAAAGGCAGAACCGGAAACACCGCCTCCGCCCCCGCCGCCGCTGGCGTCACCCGACGGCAAGTGGGAAGCTCTGATCCTCAACTTCAACGTCTACGTACGGCCGAAGGGCACTGCTCATGCGGGCGGCGGCTTCACGCTCAGCTACGACGGCTCGGAGAACAACTACTATCAGCGCGAATCGCTCGCCTGGTCGCCGGATTCGAAGAAGCTGGCCTCCTACCGCATTCGTCCCGGGTATCATCGGCACATTCAATACATAGAGTCGTCGCCGGAGGATCAGCTCCAGCCTAAGACGTTCAGCATCGAGTACGCCAAGCCTGGGGATACGCTCGATTTGCCACAACCCGCGATTTTCGACATCGCTACACGCACGCAGGTCAACCTCGACAACGCGCTGTTCCCGAACCCATACGAAATGTCGCCGCTGGTTTGGCGGAAGGACAGCCGGGCGGTAACGTTCGAATACAATCAGCGCGGGCATCAGGTTTATCGGATTTTAGAAGCCGACGCGGCCACCGGTCACGTTCGCGCGGTGGTTGACGAGGAGGCGAAGACCTTCTTCTGTTACTCGGGCAAGATGTACCGCCACGATGTCGACGACGGCAAAGAGGTCATCTGGATGTCCGAGCGCGATGGCTGGAATCACCTTTACCTATACGACGGCGCAACCGGTACGGTGAAGAATCAGATCACCAAAGGCGAATGGGTGGTGCGCGGCGTGGATACGACAGACGACGAGCACCGGGAGATCTATTTTCATGCCAGCGGCATGCATCCCGGCGAGGACCCGTACTTCGAACACTACTTTCGCATCAACTTCGATGGCAGCGGACTGACGCCGCTCACGGACGCCGGCGCCACCCACCAAGTGAGCTTTTCATCCGATCTGAAGTATTTCGTGGACACGTCATCGCGCGTGGACCTCCCGCCGGTTTCTGTGCTGAGGCGCACTGAAGACGGCAAGGTGCTCGCCGAACTCGAGCGCGCCGACATCGGCGAGCTGACAAAGAGCGGATGGCATGCACCGGAGTCCTTCGTTGCCAAGGGCCGCGACGGCAGGACGGACATCTGGGGCATCATCTTCCGGCCGCGGAACTTCGACCCTTCGAGGAAGTACCCGGTTGTCGAGCTCATCTACGCAGGGCCGCAGGATTCGTTTGTCCCCAAAGCGTTCAGCCCGTACAATCCGATGGAATCGCTGGCGGAGCTTGGCTTCGTTGTGGTGCAGATCGATGGCATGGGCACCTCGAACCGCTCCAAGGCCTTTCACGACGTCTGCTGGAAGAACCTTGGTGACGCCGGCTTCCCCGACCGCATCCTGTGGCACAAAGCGGTTGCCGCGAAGTACCCGTGGTACGACATCACTCGCGTCGGCATCTACGGCCACTCCGCCGGCGGGCAGAACGCGCTGGGCGCGCTGCTCTTCCATCCCGAGTTCTACAAAGTCGCAGTATCCACGTCCGGCTGCCACGACAATCGCATGGACAAGATCTGGTGGAACGAGCAGTGGATGGGTTGGCCGCTGGGTCCGCAGTACGTCGCGTCTTCCAACACTGAGAACGCGTACCGGCTGGAGGGGCACCTGCTTTTGTCAGTGGGTGAGCTGGACGAGAACGTGGACCCGGCATCCACCATGCAGGTAGCCAACGCGCTGATCAAGGCAGGCAAGACCTTCGACCTTGTGTTCCTTCCGGGTCAGGGCCACACCTGGGGCGGCCCCTGGGGAGATCGGAAGCGATACGACTACTTCGTCCACTGGCTGCTCGGCGTGGAGCCGCCCAACTGGAATGAAGCGGGAGTTCCTTTGGAAGCGCCGGAGCCCTGGTGAGTGAGCCCTGGTCGCTCAAGGTGACCGTCAAGGGCGGAACGGGCTGTTCCACGATAGCGCCCACGAGGTCGTTCAGAACGATTCGCTCAATGCCCTTGCCTGACCACAGAAACCAGCGGCGTTCCGGGACGACCAGAGGGGACGTTCGCTGGCACGAAACGTTAGCGCGGCGGTGTTCGCAATTTTATGTGATTGATACGGGATCGGCGTGGACTGCCCACACGCGGTGAGCGCACTGACCGTCACCGGACTCCGGTCGCGAGGCGCCAAATCGGGACGGAGCCAAAAATCGCGGGACAGGACGTCCGTGGTGTACGGCACCACCTGCAAATCGGCGCCTGCAGTGGACAACGGCTGTAGAACACCAGCGAGAACTCCCGGCTTGTTCTCGACTTCGCTTCGCCAAAGCAGGAGCTTCTTCACTGTGACTGGCACGAGCAATTCCTCCCTGTGCAATTCCTCCCTTGATCTGAGCGTCCGGGTTCAGTATATGCCGGGCGACCTGTCCCTGGCACACGTAATGGTCACGTCCACAGGCCAACATGAGGAGGTCCGGACCCGGCGCTTCGGTTTGAAGGACTTGGCGGATCTCAAAACCGTGCACTCTCGAAGCCGCCACCGTATCCATCTGACGAGATGGCTCAGCCATGTCGTCCCCCAACACCAGTGGCCGATCGCGCGACGTCCGCCTCCCGATAAAAATCCCGATAAATAACCACGACGTGGATCGATCTCAATAGCGTCAAACACGCCCAAAGACGTTGAAAACACAGAAACGACGCTCGCTGGATTTGCCTCCGGAGCAAAAGGTCGGTGGTTCGAATCCACTCGGGCGTACCACTTCAACCATTTCCCAGTCCTGGCGTTGCGGCCTCGGCGGGTATTCGCTCGAAAGGTTCCTGGACGAACAAGGCCCATCCCGTGGAATTGCGCCGGCGTCTGCAGCCTGCCGATAACACTGCGAACGACTGTGTTCACCCCATTCCGCGCAGGTTCGAAGCGCATGATGTATAGTGACGTGAATCCGAATGGAAGTCCCCGACCCTCGCTCACTTCCCCAGGCGACACGCGACGAAACCAACACAACGGCAGCCCTCGCATCCCCTTCGCCGCCCCTGTTTGACCGCTTTCGCTGGCAGGCGTTGGCCATCGCTGTCCTGGTGGCCATTGCGTATGCGAATTCACTTGGATCGAGCTTCCATTTCGACGATTCCGCCATTTTCCTGACTCCCTCGATTCTGCGCCCCGGCTTTGGATGGGAGATCTTCCGCCTCGGCCAGACGCGTCCCCTGACCTACCTCACGTTTCACTGGAACTACCTGGTGGGCGGACAAAATCCAGCGCTCTATCATGCCGTCAATCTGCTGCTGCACGCGGCCAATTCGATCCTGTTGCTGGCGGTGGCGCGCCGGTATCTCTCGCCGTTCAGCGCCGGTTGCGTGGCCGCGCTCTTCGCTCTCCATCCGCTGCAGACCGAATCTGTAACCTACGTGTTCTCGCGCTCCACGCTGTTGAGCACGCACTTCGCGTTGTGGGTTTTGTGGTTCCACGCGCGCGGGAAGCACCTCGCCAGCGCTTTGCTGTTTGCGGTATCGCTGCTCGCCAAGGAGGAGACCATCGCCCTGCCCGCGTTCCTGCTGCTGCTGGAACTGTTCGAGCGGCGGCGTCCGAAGATCGGCTACTTCGCGGCGCTCTTCGGAATCGCCGGGCTGGCCGCCGCGCGCCTGCTCTATGCGATCCACGTTACGCCGATTGACCCCGTTTGGGGCCGGGTCCCCGGGATCTCCACCGCCAACTATCTGCTGACGCAATGCCGCGTGCTGTGGATCTACCTGCGGCTTGTGGTCGCGCCCATCGGTTTGAACCTCGACCACGATGTGCCCCTCTCCACCAGCCTGCTTTCTCCTTGGACCACCTTTCCCGCAGTGCTGACGCTGGCATTAGTCGGCGTGGTCCTCGTGTCGCTGGCATGGAAAAAGCACTCCGCCGCCGCGCTATGGGCGCTGGGATTCTTCGTGCTGATATCGCCCGGTTCCAGCATTGTGGTCCAGCGCGACCTGATTTTCGAGCATCGCACCTATTTGCCGCTGGTGGCGATGGCCATCGCGGTGGGCTTCCTGCTGCAGCGTATTCCGCGCCCGTGGCTCACGGCCGCCATGGCGGTGCTGATTCCCGCGATGGCCGCGGGGACCATTATGCGCAACGCCGACTGGCACGACGAAAAAACTCTGTGGACGGACATCGCTCGCAAGTCGCCGAACAAGGGAAGAAGCTGGCTGGGCATGGCCAGCCTGTACTGGAACGATCCCGCCAAAGCCGCCGAGTACCTGCGAAAGGGCCTGGCCGTCGATCCCGGCAACGACACCCTGCATACCAACTACGGCATCGTGTTGTTGAGCCTGAATCGGCCGGCCGAAGCGCTGGCGCAATTTCAGAGCGCGATGGCGCTAAGCCGGCCAACCGCCGACCGCTGGAACAACATCGGCGCGGCTTACTTCCGCATGGGCGATATCGCGGAGTCGTTGCGCATCTTCGAGCGTGCCCTCCAGCTCGATCCGTGCAATTTCAACGCGCGCCGCAATCTGATGATGCTTTATTCCAACACCAACCAGAGGCAGGCGGCGTGGCAGGCCGGCGTGGTTCCAGCCAGTTGCGTCATGCTTCCCGCGCAAGCGAGGGAACTGGAGGCGCTGCGGCGCCAGGTCGCCCCGCGTTAATGTCCCGCGCCCAGAATGATGGTTTGAGCAAAAGGCGCTCCGAACGAATCCACTCCGTTAGTCCCAAGGGCGATGCCAAGGATCTGGCCTGATGCTGGCATGGTGGTGCCCGCGGAAGCGCAGTATCCGCCGTTGTTGGGGCTCGCCACAACGTAGTCCCCGGCAGTAACCTGGTTGTCGAACGCGCACGCGACAGCGCCGCTCACAATCACCGGAACGGTCTGGCCGGCGCTATAAAAGATCACGGGGCTTAAGCCTGGCTGGCTGGGCGGCGCGGGAGGTCCGGCAATGCCGATAATTCCCGTCGTTTGCGGCGTCAGGGAATACGGCACATCCTGAACCGTTGCTATCGGATCGGGGCCCGCACCGAAACCATTGTTGTTGGGCACCGGAACCGCCACTTCCGTCGAGTATTGCGTGCAAGTGGACGCGCAAACGAGGTTGACGATTACCGAACTCCCCAGGCCCGTCGGACCGGTCGCACCGGCAGCACCGGTTGCACCAGTGGCCCCGGTTGCCCCGGATCCAGTCGCTCCGGTTGCACCAGTGGGACCTGTTGGACCGGTTGCTCCGGTAGCGCTGGTCGCGCCGGTTGCGCCGGTAGAACCTGTCGATCCTGTCGGACCAGTGGGCCCAATTGCACCGGTCGCTCCAGTGGTGCCGGTGGTTCCGGCAGGTCCGGTTGACCCGGTTGGGCCAGTGGGGCCGGTCGCTCCAGTCGCGCTGGTCGCTCCGGTGGCGCCGGTTGGCCCGGTCGCCCCGGTGTGACCGACAGGTCCGGTGGGGCCTGCCACTGTGGAGGGGGCGCCGGTGGCTCCTGTCGGCCCGGTAAGCCCGGTGGGTCCGATCAGCCCGGTGGGTCCGATCAGTCCGGTGGCGCCGGTGTTCCCGGTTGCTCCGCTTGCCCCGGTCGGTCCGGTTGACCCGGTCGATCCGGTCACGCCGGTTGCGCCGGTCACGCCCGTTGCTCCGGTGACTCCGAGCGGTCCGGTTGCGCCCTTCGGCCCGGTCGGTCCCTGCGCGCCCGTTGGTCCCTGGGGTCCGTCATTGCCCTGCGGTCCGGTCGGCCCCGTCGGACCGATGGCTCCCTGGATCGTGGTGGCCTGAACGTAATATCCGTTCATGTCGATCACCAGGTCGCAGTTCTCATTCGCCATCACCTGAATGCCACCGTCCGAGCCCGCCGACACGACCGCCGCGTTGTCCACAATCCCGCCCTGCAGCGCGTTCAGCACCACCGTCCCCGGCCATGGCTCGTCGTCCGGCCATGCCGCCACATAGCCCACCGGCACGCCCACCGGCGTGATGGACACAAAGTTCAGCGAGTATGCCACCGAGGCTGGCACGCCGCAGTTCGACGAGGGGATGGGCACCACGCGCGGCTGATTGGCCATCAGCGACGGAGGACCGAACGGGCCGGTCTTTCCCGACCCGCCCTCCGCGCGGGTATCCATCACGCGGCACGGTGTGATGGATACGAACACCAAACCTGCTGAACCGTCCGCGGTGGCTGCGCCCTGCACGTTCGCGGCCCGATCGCCGCGTCCGGGAACCGCCCAGTTCTTAACGGGTACGGAATCCCGCTGGACCTGTTGCGCGAAAGTGGCCATGCTCAAAGCCGCGGCCCCAGCCAGGGCGACACAAACGAGGCCTGAACCAAACCTGGTAAAAAGAGAATGCGAGTGACCACGCGTCATGGGCGGTGGGGACCTGATTTCAAGCGGCGCTAAAGAGCTTAGCAGAAAAGTCACGAGGTCACAACCGGCCGCGCCTTCGATGGGTATCTCCCCTTACGCGCCTGGCATCGCCGATCCACTTGACCGTATGAGTGGGCAAACCGAGAGCAGTTCCGGACGCTCGGTTGCCCGTTCGCAGTCCCAGCCGCGCGCTCACTTCGCGTCGAGCGGGACCTCGAAATAGAACAGCTCCTGGCCGGTGGCGGCCTCGCGAATGCCCGAGACGTACAGCTTCGCGCCGGGAACGCTGGTGGTCTGGAAATAGAAAAATCCGCTGGCGCCCTCGCGCGGCGGCAGCATCTGCACGGCGAACTCGCGGCCTTCGATCTCCCAGTCGGTCCCGCCCTTCTTCCTGGCGGTGGGAATCGGCAGCGGCGACCCCACATTCACCGGCACCTGTTTCGGATGCCGCGCGCCGCGCAGCCTGCCGATATCGCCGGCCGGCGTGGGATCGATGTTGCGGCCATCGGGCAACTCGTAGTGGACTTCGAGGTTCCGCAGCGCCAGCGCCTTATCCGTGGCGTTCTGAATCACCACCAGCACCGGCAGCACGCCATACTGAGCGGGATTGTGCTTGCCGAACGCCGAACGCAAGTCCACGTCGCTGGTGTAGGGCACGGCCGCGATGGTGACGTTCTGGATGGTCTGCCGCGTGGGATAAGATAGGGCCGGACCGGGCGAAAACTTCTTCTCGTTCTTCTCGTCCGCCATCAGCAGGGCCGAACCCGCTGCGATGAAGACAATCAGGCACCTCGAAAACAAGCTCATCGTATTCCTCAGTCTGGTCCTGCGGACCCTCGCTTTCCCGCTACTGCCTTTGTACATCCTGCGGCGCGTCGCGCGCGACCGCAACTGGCTGCGCAGACTCCCCGAGCGTTTTGGACGTTTGCCCGCTTCGTTCACCCGGACGCCGCCAGGCGCGCTGTGGTTGCATGCGGTTTCCGTGGGCGAGGTGCTCTCCGCCATCGAGCTGTTGCGGCAATTCCGCGCCGCTCAGCCGCACGCCCCCATCTATGTTTCCACAACCACGCTGGCCGGGCGCGCGGTGGCCGACGAGAAGCTTCGCGGGCTGGCCGCAGGGGTGTTTTACGTGCCCATCGATTACGGCTTTGCCGTTCGGCGCGTGCTGCGGACGATTCGGCCGAACGTGGTGGTGGTTCTCGAAACCGAGCTCTGGCCGGTGCTGTTCCGCACGGCGGCGAAAGCCGGCTGCGAGCTGTTAATCGTGAACGGGCGCATCTCCGATGCGGCATGGCCGCGATACCACCGCTGGCGGATGATCTTCCGCCACGTGCTGACGCTGCCGCGCATGATTGCCGTGCAGACTGAGGTGGATCGTCAGCGATATATCGAGCTGGGCGCGCCGGAGGAGAAAGTCATCGTCGCGGGCAATCTGAAGTACGACGCGGCGCCCGCCGCCGCTGCGCCGCCCGATGCCGTGCAGGCACTCGTCGCCCGCACACAGCCTGGACATATCTGGATCGCCGCCAGCACTACCGCACCTGCCGAACCCGGCGATCCGGATGAAGACGACGCGGTGATCGCGGCCTTCCGCGACCTGACCCACGATTTCCCGCGGTTGTTGCTGATCCTCGTTCCCAGAAAGCCGGAGCGATTTGCGGCGGCCGCCGCGAAGCTGGCCGATGCCGGGATATCACACGTCCGACGTTCCGCCCTCCGATCCGATGAGATGCTTTCGCTACCCGGAGTTCTGCTGCTCGATTCGCTGGGCGAGTTGAACAGCATCTTCCCGCTTGCGGACGTCGTATTCATGGGCGGATCGCTGGCGCAACGGGGCGGCCACAACATTCTGGAACCGGCGGCGGCGGGGAAGGCCGTTGTCGTCGGTCCGCACATGGAGAACTTCGCCGCCATCGCCCTGGAGTTTCGCCACGCGGGCGCAATGGTCGAGATCACCGAGCCCGCCGAACTGGCGCGGGCGATTGCGGAGCTGCTGAGGACTCCCGCCCGGCGGGACTCCATTGGTGGGCGGGCGCGCGGGCTGGCCGAGGCCAAACGGGGCGCGACGGCGCTAGCCGTGCGTATGATCGTCGAGGCGCGCGACCGGGCGATTCCGCGATTCCAGAGCCGGGGTCCCGCCTGGCCTCTGCTATGGATGCTGGCGCTCGTCTGGAAGGCCGGCAATCGCTGTAAGGAACGGCGCGATTCTGCTCACGCACGGTCCCTGCCAAAGCCGGTGATCAGCGTGGGCGGCATTGGCATGGGGGGCGCAGGCAAGACTCCGGTCGCGCTGTTTCTCGCTCGGCGGCTTGCCGCGGCGGGCCTGCGGCCGGCCATTCTGACTCGCGGCTATGGACGCCGTGCCGCCTCGCGCGTGGTGATTGTCCCGGCCGGCGGCAAAGTCTCCGTGGACCAGACTGGCGACGAAGCGCAGATCTTCGTTTGCGACGGTCATGCCGATACGGGCATTGCAGCCAACCGTTTCGAGGCGGGCAGTATGCTGGCGGAACTGACCGCGCCCGACGTCTTCGTCCTCGACGACGGCTTCCAGCATCGTCGCCTGAACCGCGATTTCAACCTGGTTCTGATCGACGCGCTCGACCCATTTGCCGGCGGCGACGTGTTCCCGGCAGGCCGCCTGAGGGAACCGCTGCGGGCGCTCGCTCGCGCCGACACGTTTTTGATCACCCGCTCCGAGCCGGGCCGGCCGTATCGCGGAATCCTCCAGATCCTGGCCCGCTACAATCCGCGAGCGCCGGTCTTTCACTCGCGGGCGGTCTCCACCGGCTGGATCGATCACGCTTCCGGCTTCCCCGCCGAACCGGACCCTCATGCGGCCATCGCGTTCTGCGGCATCGGCAACCCGCACTCTTTCTGGCAAACCCTGGACGACCTCGGCATCGAGCCTCGGCTCGCATGGGCATTCGGCGATCATCACGTTTACAGCACGCGGGAGATGCAGCGGCTGGGGGCCGAGGCACAGGGCCTCGGGGCGCGTTTTCTGCTGACGACGCGCAAGGACTCGTTCAACCTGCCCTGGAATGCGGCGGAACTGGTCGCCCCGGCGTCCATACTCTGCCTGGACATCGAAGCGCAAGTATTTGAAGAGGAAGAGTTTATCAGAATGATTCGCGACCGTTGCAACATGTGAGCGGCTAACGCGCATATTTTATGCGTGCATGCTATTGACATTATCAGCGGATGATTGTATGATCTTATCAGGATCAAGTCCTGAGGAGGTTTACAAAACGCCATGCCACTGGTGAAATACAATCCGTTCGAAACTGAGGATCTGCCGGCTGGTCTCCGGCTGTTCTCCGATACCGTCAACCGTCTGTTCAGCGATGCCCAGGTTCGCCCCTGGAGCCCGGCGGTGGACATCTTCGAGACCGAGAATGAAGTGGTGCTGAAGGCCGATGTTCCCGATGTCGACATGAAGGACATCGACATCCGGCTGGAGAACGGCACGCTGGCTCTGAAGGGCGAGCGCAGGTTCGAGAACGAAGAGAAAAAGAAAGGCTTCCATCGCGTGGAGCGCAGCTATGGCACGTTCGCCCGCTACTTCACGCTGCCGGACACGGTGGAGACCGACAAAGTGAAGGCCGACTACAAGAACGGCGTGCTGACCATTACGCTTCCCAAGAAGGAAGTGGCCAAGCCGCGCCAGATCAAAATCGAAGTCAGCAGCAACTAATCGCCGGGAACGTCTGTTAACTTAGCGGGGCGGGCGCGAACCCGCCCCTTTGTTTTATGAACGCCATTAAAACAACACTACTGCTGGGTGTTCTTTCCGGTATCCTGCTGTTCGCCGGCGAGCTGATCGGCGGGCGGAACGGCGTCTACACGGCGCTGGTGGTCGCCATCGGCGTAAACTTCTTCAGCTATTTCTTCTCCGACCGCATGGCGCTGTCCATGTACTCGGCGCAGCCGCTCACCCAGACCGAGCATCCCGAAATCTACAACCGCCTTTATCCGCTGGTCTGGGGCCTCAGCCAGAAGATGGGCATCCCGATGCCGAAACTGTGGGTGCTGCCCGATGAGTCCCCCAACGCTTTCGCCACCGGCCGCAACCCACAGCATGCTTCCGTGGCCGTGACCGCTGGCATCCTGCGCCTGATGAACGACCGCGAACTGGAGGGCGTGCTGGCGCACGAGCTGGGCCACGTGGTGAATCGCGATATTCTCACCAGCTCCATTGCCGCGACGCTGGCCATGGCCATCATGGTGGTGTCGCGCATAGCGTTGTTTTTCGGCGGCAACCGCGACGATGACGAGGGCGGCAGTCCGATTGCAGCTTTGGCCATGCTGATTCTTGCCCCGCTGGCGGCAACGCTGATTCAATTGGCCATTTCGCGAACGCGCGAATACTCGGCCGACGCCACGTCCGCGCAAGTGACCCACGATCCCGGCGAGCTGATCTCGGCGCTGGGCAAGCTGGAAACGTGGTCAAAGCGGATCCCCATGGCCGACGCAAACCCGGCCACCGCGCACCTGTTCATCATCAAGCCGTTCAGCGGCAGAAGTATGATGAACCTGTTCTCGACGCACCCGTCCACCGAAGATCGCATCCGCCGGCTGGAAGCGATGCAGCGCGGAGGGATTCGCTAAATCAGTGCTACGCCGGCGGCCTGCGCCGCTCGCGCCAGCTCAACGTCGACGGTAGCCAGCGGCAGCCGCTCGCGAATCGCCAGGTCGAGATAAATCGAATCGTAGACGGATAGCCGATGGCGGCGCGCGATGTCCAGCAGCTCGCCCACGCGGCCCGTGACGTAGTCCGGTTCGGTAACGATCTCCAGCTTCGAAATCACCTCGAGGGACTGTCGGATCTGGTCGGCGGTAATTCGACTGCGGCGCTCGCCGCGCAGCAAGGCGTTGCCGACCTCGGCTGCCCACACCGGTGGGACCACGGCGGCATCCTTGTCGAGCGCTGCCAGTGCGCGGTCGGCCGTCGGGTTCGTCTCATCCTCGAAGCACCAGGCCACGGCCACCGAAGCGTCGAGAACGAAGCGGCTCAAAACCGGCGGCCCTCTTCGATGAGCTGCTTAATACTGATCCCGCCGAGCGTCCGGCCCTCGCGCATCCGCTTCAGCTCGGCGATTGCCGCCAGCTTCTTCTCTCGGTCGGCCACCGGCCGCACCGGCACCAATTGAGCGACGGGCACGCCGTGCTTCGTAATGGTGATCTCTTCGCCTTTGGCGACCCGCTCCAGCAACGCCGGAAGATGCGTCTTGGCTTCATAAGCGCCCACGCTTGCCATATAGACTAGTCTAAGACCAGTCTGATATCCGCGCAAGTTGGACCGCTTCGGTCGCGAATAATCCTCTACCGTGAGACCGCGCGGGCCGATATGACAGGCAGGTCGCTGCTCGCAAACCCCTTGAGAGCCTTCCCGGGCGGGATTCGGCAGTGAGTTCCCCAACACTTCGCGGGCAGCGGCCGGTGCTGTTTTCCGCCCGCGTCCCTACGCTCGCGCTTTGCGCGCCGCTTCCACTCGCGCCTGGGCTTTGCGGTAGCGGATGAGCACGTCCTTGGTGCCCTCGGCGTCGGCCGGCTTCGACAACTGATCGGTCGCCTCCGCCAGTTCCTTTTCCGCCGCGGCAAGGTCAATTTCCGAGGCCATTTGCGCTTCATCGGCCAGCACGCGCACGCAATTGTCGTGAATTTCGATAAAGCCCTGAGCCACCATCATGACCGCGTGGCCGCTCTGCCCGCCGGTCCACGTGAGCGGGTTGATGCCGAGCTGCGCGAACAGCGGCGCATGATCGGGCAGCACGCCGATATAGCCGTTCTCGGCCGGAATCATTGCCTCGGTCACCTGCTCGCGCACCAGCAGTTGTTCGGGAGTAGCGATCTGGAGCTCGAATGTCGCCGCCACGTCAGTCCTTCTGCATCCGCTCGGCGTGCTCGATCACTTCCTCGATCGCGCCCTTCATGTAGAACGCCTGCTCGGGAATTTCGTCGTGCTTGCCATCGACGATTTCCTTGAAACTGCGCACGGTGTCGGCGAGCTTCACATAACGTCCCTGAAAACCGGTGAATTGCTCGGCCACGTGGAAAGGCTGCGAAAGAAATTGCTGGATTTTACGCGCGCGGGCCACCGTCACCTTGTCCTCTTCGGGCAGCTCGTCCATGCCGAGAATGGCGATGATGTCCTGCAGATCCTTGTAGCGCTGCAGCACCTGCTTCACGCGCTGGGCGACCTGATAATGCTCCTGACCGATGACCCGCGGATCGAGAATGCGCGACGTGGAGGCCAGCGGATCGACGGCCGGATAAATACCCAGCGCGGCGATGTCGCGCGAAAGATTCGTGGTGGCGTCGAGGTGCGCGAACGCGGTGGCCGGCGCCGGGTCGGTGTAATCGTCGGCGGGCACGAAGATGGCCTGCACGGAGGTGATGGAGCCTTTCTTCGTCGAGGTGATGCGTTCCTGGAGCTCGCCCATTTCCGTCGCCAGATTCGGCTGGTAGCCGACGGCCGATGGCATGCGCCCCAGCAGCGCGGAAACTTCCGAGCCGGCCTGCGTGAAACGGAAAATGTTGTCGATGAAGAGCAGCACGTCCTGGCCTTCTTCATCGCGAAAATACTCAGCCACAGTCAATCCGGTAAGGCCCACACGCAGCCGCGCGCCGGGCGGCTCGGTCATCTGGCCGTAGATCAGCGCGGCTTTGGACTTCTTCCAATCGTGAACGTCGATGACGCCGGATTCCTGAAACTCCAGCCACAGGTCGTTGCCTTCGCGCGTGCGCTCGCCCACGCCGGCAAACACGGAGACGCCGCCGTGGTGCATGGCGAGGTTGTTGATCAGCTCCATAATGACCACGGTCTTGCCGACACCGGCGCCGCCGAACAGGCCGATCTTGCCGCCCTGCAGATACGGCTCCAGCAGATCGATGACCTTGATGCCGGTCTCGAACATGCGCGACTCGGTAGATTGCTCCTCGAAGCTGGGCGCGGCGCGGTGGATCGGCCAGCGTTCTTTCGTCACCACCGGGCCGAGTTTGTCCACCGGCTCGCCGATCACGTTCAGCACGCGGCCCAGCGTTTCGCGACCCACCGGCACCGTTACCGGCCCGCCCAAACTGATCGCTTTCATGCCGCGCACCAGGCCCTCGGTGGGCTCCAGCGCGATGGTGCGAACGCGGCCCTCCCCGATGTGCTGGGCCACTTCGGTGACGATGTTGATGGGCGTGGGAGCGTCGTAACCTTCGCTGGTGATGCGAATGGCCGTGTAGATCACCGGGATCTGCCCCTCGGGGAACTGAATATCGACGGCCGGTCCGGCCACCTGAATCACTTTTCCTTCGACTGCCATGTTTTTCGTTCTCCTGGAAGTTGGGACCCCGAAGGGGACAGACTGCGTGAGCCAGCCAGCGGCCCTTGCCTGTGTGAATTAGTCTGTCCCCCTGCGGGGCTCAACGTTCCCTCCTATTCCTGGGCGGCCGCGCCGCTCACAATTTCGATAATCTGGCCGGTGATGCTGGCCTGGCGCACGCGGTTCATCCTCAACGTAAGTTTGTCGATCACTTCGCCGGCGTTGCGCGTCGCCGCGTCCATGGCGGTCATGCGCGCCGCATTGTAGGCCGCCGCCGATTCCAGCATGGCTCGGAAAATCTGGTTCTCCACGTAGCGCGGCAGCGCCTCGGCCAGCAGCTTCTCGGCCGGCTGTTCGAAAATATAGTTCGCCGTTTCCGTCCCGCTCTCCGGCAGCTCCACCGGAAGCATCTTCTGAATCACCAGCTCGCAGGAGAGCACGCTCCTGAAGTGATTCACGGCGATGTAGACGGAATCGACCTCGGCCTTCGAGAACCGCTCGACGATTCCCCGCGCGATGGCCCGGGCCGGAGCCGCCTCGACGCTGCCGCGCAAAAACAGCGTGGTGTGCTCGCCGGAAAAATCGGAATGACGCCGCCGGAAATAATCGCGGCCTTTACGGCCCAGCAACTCGAGAATGACGGTCTGCCCGCTATGCTCGCGGATGAAGCGGTGCGCCAGCTTGATCACGTTCGAGTTGAAGCCGCCGGCGAGCCCCGTATCCGCGGTGACTACCACGAGCTGAATCCGCTGCTCCGGTCGCCGAGCCAGCAACGGATGCGACTCCACGACATCCGAGCCGGCCGCCGCGCTCGCCAGATTTCGCACAACGTGGTCCAGCATGGCGGCATAAGGCCGCGCGGCGATCACCCGATCCTGCGCCCGGCGCAGCTTCGCCGCCGAGACCATCTTCATGGCCTTGGTGATCTGCTGCGTGTTCTTTACCGAGCGGATGCGCCGCCGGATCTCGATCAGGCTGGCCATTGGTTACGCCTTCGCGTTCGTTACGTGTTCGGCCACGAAGCGCGCCTTGAATTCCTTCACCGCCGCGTGCATGGCCGATTTCAGGTCGTCGCTGAGCACTTTCTTCTCGCGGATTTCGTTGAGGATCTCGGGATGGGCGTTCTCGACGAAGCGGTACAGCTCGGTTTCGAACGGACCGCAGAGTTCCACGGCGAGGTCGTCGAGCCAGGCGTTGGTGCCCGCGAAGATGACGAGGACCTGTTTCTCGACGGGCAGCGGAGAATACTGATCCTGCTTGAGGATCTCGACCAGGCGCTGGCCGCGGTTGAGCTGCTGCTGCGAGGCCTTGTCCAGGTCCGAACCGAACTGCGCGAAGGCGGCGAGCGCGCGGTACTGCGCCAGTTCCAGACGCAGTGACCCGGCCACCTGGCGCATGGCCTTCACCTGCGCGTTGCCGCCGACGCGGCTTACGGAGATGCCCACGTTTACCGCGGGCCGCACATCGGAGTTGAACAAATCGGATTCGAGGAAGATCTGGCCGTCGGTGATGGAAATCACGTTCGTCGGAATGTAGGCCGAAACGTCGCCCGCCTGAGTCTCAATGAACGGTAGAGCGGTGAGCGAACCGCCGCCGTTTTCGTCCGAAAGCTTGGCGGCGCGTTCCAGCAGGCGGCTGTGCAGGTAGAACACGTCGCCCGGGTAAGCTTCCCGGCCTGGCGGACGCCGCAGCAGCAACGAAATCTCGCGATAGGCGGCAGCGTGCTTGGAAAGATCGTCGTAGATGCACAGCGCGTGCCTCTTGCGATCCCGGAAATATTCACCCATCGCACAGCCCGAGTATGGCGCGATGTACTGCATGGGCGCGGGCTCGGACGCGGTGGCGGCCACCACGATGGAGTACTCCATTGCGCCATAGTCTTCCAGCGTCTTCACCACCTGGGCGACGGTGGAGCGCTTCTGGCCGATGGCCACGTAGACGCAAATCAGATCGCCGCCCTTCTGGTTAATGATCGTGTCGAGCGCGATGGCCGTCTTGCCGGTCTGGCGGTCGCCGATGATGAGCTCGCGCTGGCCGCGGCCGATGGGGATCATGGCGTCGATGGCCTTGAGGCCGGTCTGCACGGGCTCGCGCACCGGCCGCCGATCCACCACTCCGGGCGCCTGGCGCTCGATGGCGGAGTACTCGGAGGTGGCGATGGGCCCCTTGCCGTCGATTGGCTCGCCAAGAGCGTTCACCACGCGGCCGATCAGGGCCTCGCCCACCGGCACGGACATGATGCGCCGGGTGCGCCGCACCTCGTCGCCTTCCTTGATCTCCTGCCATTCGCCAAGGAGCACGGCGCCCACCTGGTCTTCCTCCAGGTTCAGCGCGATGCCCGCAACGTTATGCGGGAACTCCACCAGCTCGCCGGCCATTACGTTTTCGAGGCCGTAAATGCGGGCGATGCCGTCGCCCACCGAGATTACCGACCCGGTTTCCGATACGTTGACCGCGCTCTCGTAATTCTCGATCTCGCTGCGCAGCACGCGCGTGATTTCATCTGCCCGAATCCCTGCCATGTCCGTTCCTTCTTGTGGGGCAGGTTTGTAACCCGCGGGCGGGTTTCAAACCCGCCGCAGGATGAAATCCTGCCCCACTTTCAGCTCTTCAACCCTGTGCTCCCAAAGTCAGCCTGCGCCGCATCGCCTGCAACTCGCCGTGTACGCTGCCGTCGTACACGGTGCAACCGATGCGCGCCGTGGCCCCGCCCACCAGAGCGGGATCGACACTGTACTGCGCCCGCACTCGTTTGCGGGTGAGACGCTCGAGTTCGCTCGCGATCGCGCGCGACTGCCGCTCGTCGAGCGGATGGGCGGAGGTCACGGCGGCTCGCACCATGCCCATGCTTTCGTCGAGGAATTCCTCGAAGGCTTCTCGTATCTGCGGAAGCAGGACGAGGCGGCGATGATCGATGAGGACGTATACGAAGTTCCGCACCAGCGGCGCCAGAGCGAGCGGCCCGGCCAGTTGCGCCAGCACCGCGCGTTTGCGCGAGCTGGGCACCGCCGGCGTTTGCATCACGTGCCGCAGATCCTCATTGCCGGCCACCATCGCTTCCACCGCGGCGAGCTGCTTCATGACTTCTTCCGGTTTCACTCCGGCGCCCGGCTCAAGCACCACATACAGCAAGGCCTGAGCATAGCGGGCGGCCACGGCGGAAATCATTGGCGTTCCTCCGGCCGGGCGGTACCGAGCCGGCGAGTGAAGGCGTCCAGCAGGCGCGATTGCGCCGGCCCATCCATGCGCGAGCGGATGCGCTCCTCGGCCAGATCGACGGCGAGCCGCGCGGCCCAGGCGCGCAGTTCTTCGCTCGCGGCTTTGGTCATGGACGCAATTTCCTGCACGGTCTGCTGCTGGATGCGCGCCAGATGACGCTCCGTTTCCCGGCCTATGCGCTCGCCTTCCGCGGAGAAACTCGCATGGGCCTCGGTGCGCAGCTTTTCGATCTCCGCGGCCAGCGTGGCCAGCCGCGCTTCGATCTCGCGCGCCTTCGCTTCGGCTTCCTCGCGCAGGCGGGTGGCCTCGGCAATGTCCGTGCGGATCTTTGCCGAACGCGACCGGAAAAACGGGCCGGCGTTCCTTCCGGCGAGATAACCGAGGCCACCGGCGAGAATGACGAAATTCGCCCAGGCCCATGGCGTCCAGCGGCTCTCGTCTTCGGCTTTATCCTTTTGCTCCGCGCCAAACGCCAGCGCGGAAGCCAGCAGCGCGGCGGGGAGGAGCCAGCGGAAGCGCATCAGGCCCTCCCTTCCAGCACGTGCCGGGAGATTTGCTCCGCCAGCTCCGAGCTTTGGCTCTCCAGATCGCGCCGGGCGGAGGCAGCCTGCGCCGCGATGGCCCCAGCCGCGCCATGGATAGCCTCGTGAGCCTGTTTGCGAGCCTCATCCACCTGGCGGGCCTGATCGTCCAGCCACTTCCGCCGCGCTTCTTCCTGTTCGCGATAGATTTCGGAGCGCGCCCGCGCGAGAGCGGCTTCGTATTCGGCGGATCTCCCGGCGGCCCGCTTCATGCTCGCCGCGGCGAGTTCTCTCGCGCCCTCGGTGGCTTCCCGCCTTTTCTGCAACGTCCTGCCGAGCGGCGAGAAGAACACCGACTTCAGATAGAAGTGCAGCAGGACGACGAGAATAATCGTGGGGATCGCCTGTACAAGAAGCGCGCCGAGCGCCTGCAGAGTTGCTTCCATGTGTGATGAGGGAACCAGAACTCAGGGTGGCCCGGGGAACCGCGCGGCAAAGGAGCACCCTGAAACCACTATCGTCGCACATGTCGCGCGGAGTGTTCAACGAGCCGGAATCGGGGGCACGGCGGACGAGTCTCCGGTGGCCAGGCCGGACGTGCGGGCCCCGAAGGCGACCACAGACTTGAGACCACGCTGCTGTCGGAGTTCCGCCAGCCGGCGAGCGCCAACGACGTCGGGATCCGCTCGCTTGCCGGCCGTGCGGACCACAGCGAGCAGCGGCAGCAACTCATCGAACCGCGCGTCTTCGAACTGGAACGCCGCCGGCACGCGTCGTGCAGGCGCATGTGAAGCGCGCTTTCCGGATTGCCGCTGGTCACGGTGGCTGCGACTGCCCGCCGTATGTCAGGATAGAGATTCCAGCTCAAGCATCGCCGTCTGGAACCGGAGAGAAGGCATATGCGAACGCTGCGTCGAACCAGGATTCTCCACCGCGCACTCGTGCTGTTCTTTTTCGGCTTTTCGGCCATACCGCAAACGATGGCCCCGGCTCCGCAAACAGCCGCTAATGTGACCCCGGGGCCTCCGGGCATGCATGTCATCCAGCACGTTGTGTTTATCATTAAGGAGAACCGCAGCTTCGATAACTACTTCGGCGCTTTTCCGGGCGCCGACGGAGCAACTTCGGGCACGCTTTCCAACGGACAGATCATCCCGCTCGGCCGCACTCCCGATCAGACTCCCAACGACATCGACCATACCTGGTTCGGCGCGATTACCGCCATGAACGGCGGGAAGATGAATGAATTCGACCTGATCGTGGGAGGAAACGACAACGGCAACTACCTGTCCTACACGCAGATGACGGCCGCCGATATCCCCAACTATTACGCCTATGCCCGCGCCTTCGCGCTCAGCGATCGCACGTTTTCGTCCATACACGCCAACACATTTCCGAACCACCTGTACACCATCGCAGCCACTTCCGGAGGCGTAATCGATATCCCCACCTCGCCGCGGTACCCAAAAGGCATCGGCATCGGGCTTGGATACGGTTGCGACGACGACCCCGAGACCACCGTTGCGGTTATGGATCAAAACGGGGACTTTAACAAGGTATTTCCCTGCTTCGATTTTGAGACGCTCGCCGACACTATGTCGGCGGCCGGCGTCTCGTGGAAGTATTACGCCCCCAGCGCCGGCGAAGAAGGTTATCACTACTCCACCTACAACGCCATCAACCACATCCGGAACGGTCCCTCCTGGGCGCGTAACGTGGTTGAGTATTCGCAGTTCATCGCGGATGCCCAGAACGGTAACCTGCCCTCGGTAAGCTGGCTCGTATCCGGAGCGGAGAGCGAGCATCCACCGAACAGCACCTGCCTGGGAGAGAACTGGACCGTCAGGAACCTGAACGCTCTCATGCAAGGGCCGGACTGGGCCTCCACCGCCGTCTTCCTGACCTGGGACGATTTCGGTGGATTCTACGACCACGTTCCGCCCCCCACGTCCGATGCCTACGGTTTCGGCCCGCGGGTGCCCATGGTGATCGTTTCCCCGTACGTCAAGCCAGGCTACATTTCCCACACCCAGTATGAGTTCTCTTCGGTGCTGAAGTTCATCGAAGAACGTTTTGGCCTCCCGGCGCTGAGTGAGCGCGATGCGGCCGCCAACGACATGACGGACTCCTTCGACTTTTCTCAGACCCCGTTGCCGCCGCTCGTACTCCAGGAGCACGCCTGTCCCATCCTTTCCATCGCGCACCTGTCCCTGGGAACGGTGGCGGTTGGCTCCTCCAGCGATATCACCAAGGTTCGCGTCACGAACTTTGGATCCACTCCCCTCGATATCCGCCGAATTAGTACTACCGGAGATTTCTCCCACACAAGCGAATGCCGCACCCTTGCCCCCGCGGATAGCTGCTCCATCTCTCTCCAGTTCACCCCAACGGGTACGGGCATCCGTAATGGATCCGTAAGCGTGGCCGATAGCGACCCCACCAGCCCGCAAGTGGCTCAATTGGTCGGTCTCGGATCGAATATACTCCTGAGCGAGTCGAGCGTCATGTTCGCGGCTCCCCAGCCGATCGGCACCACTGCGGCGCGGACCATCTCGCTGACCAACGTCGGTTCGACGGCGCTTACCGTGTCCAGCGTCTCGGCGACCAATGATTTTTCGGCGAAGAGCACGTGCATCAAAACGCTGGCGGCCGGGTCCAGGTGTTGGATAACCGTGACCTATGCCCCAACCCAGGCCGGACCGCGCTACGGAATCCTGACCATCGTCGGCAACGACCCCGCCAGCCCGGTCAGTATCCGCGCGATCGGCAAGAATGGAACGGCCGTCAGCATCAATCCAGGCAATCTGACTTTCGGCTCGCAGCGTATTGGCACGTCCAGCGCCCAGACCATCGCAGTCGGCAACTCAGGCGCCTCTCTTCTGCATTTCGGCGGAATTACCAGCAGCGGCGGGGATTTTAGCCAGACCAACACTTGTGTTGTCGGAGTGCCCGTGAACCGCAGTTGCTCCATCGTGGTCACGTTTTCCCCGAGCGCGGCCGGAAAGCGATCCGGCACACTGACGCTGGTGGACAGCGATGCCACCAGCCCGCAGATCATTCCTCTATCCGGCGCCGGAGCAGACCGGTGAAGGATCACCCGGCTGATTGTGGCTGACTGCCCGTGGCGGAAGTGGCGGCCCGCGTCTCCGGCGAGCGAGACGAGTTACCGTTGGTTGCCGTCAGCGCTTTCTGCCGCCATTCTCAGTTCCGAGCATGGTGTCGTCGCACCCGAAAAAGTGAACCGGGTGCGCTAACAGGCGAGCGAAACGACGCCCTTTTCGCGGAGGCCGGTGAGCGCCAGACCGTAGCGGCCGCGCACGCCCGTCTTTTCGAAGATGTGCTTGAGGTGAATTTTGACCGTCCCGGGGCGGATGCCCAGCTCGGCGGCGATTTCGCGGTTCTTGAAGCCCTGCTCGACCAGTTGTACCACCTGCTGCTCGCGCGCGGTGAGCTCGGAGCGGCTGGCCCGGTCACGCTGCCACGAGTCCTGAAGCACCCGATCCTCCATCCAGCTGCCGCCGTCGGCCACGGTGCTTAGGCACGAAATCAGCTTTTTCACCTCGCTGGTCTTTCGGATGATTGCCCTGGCGCCGCCCTGCAGGAAACGCAGCGCCTCCGCTTCGGTCACCGCTATTCCCCAAACGACAATGGCGGGCGCGCGTTCCAGGGCCTTCAGGCGGATCAGCCAGTCGAGCACGGCGTGCATGCCGAAAGCTTTGTCAATCAGGAGGATGTCAACCGCACAGGTTTCGGCGAGCGGCCATCCCTGTTCCAGCGTCTCCACCGCGTGGGTGAGGCGCAGCCTTCCGGATTCGTCCAGCAGGGTTCGAAGGCCCTGCACGGCAATCGGCTGAGTATCGCAGATACCTACGGTTTTTATGTTTAGTTCCGTCATGGCGACTATCGGAAGCAGGCTCGCAGCCGGCCGGCCCGCGTCGGCGATGGCGGGCTTACCACGTCGGCCTCATCGGCAATATGCTTCACACGTTTAGTCGCCCAGGTAGAAAAAGGTTCTCATGTTATCCTCTCAGGCCGCCGATGTAGACGTTAGTGGTTCGTCCGGATCGCAGCAACACGAAAGCCAGGTCCAACGGAAACTGGAAGGCGCTCTTCGTGAGCCCTAACCATCAGATGACGCTGGATCTTTTGCCGCTTCTCGCCCGCCATCCCAAACTCTCCGCCGCTTCCCAGCTCCGCGCTTACCCCACCCCTCGTGAACTACAGGAAAACATAGCGGCTCACGGCGCCAGTCTGGTGTTCCTTGACGTCACCACCGACCCCGATCGCGCTTTCAGGTGCATTGCCGACGTCACGGCGATCGACAGCGGGATCCCGGTGGTGACAATGTTGTCCGGCGACGATTCGCACCTGATTCTGCGCTGCCTGCGCCATGGCGCCAGCGAGTTCCTGATCCAGCCATTTACACTCGATCAGCTCGACGCGGCCATGGGAAAGATAGCCCGGCTGAACCCGGCGGGCGCAACCACGCGAGCGAAGGTCTACATGGTGGCTCCCGCCAAAGGAGGCTGCGGCGCCACCACAATCGCGACCAATCTGGCGTGGCAGTGGAAGCGTCAGGGGGTGAAACACGTTCTGCTGTCGGACCTCGACCCCCTTGCGGGAACCATCTCATTTTTGTTGAAGATCAAGGGCACTTTCAGTTTTCTGGATGTGCTGCACCGGTCCGGGGACATCGACGACGATCTCTGGAAGGCGATGATCACCAGCCAGAACGGCGTCGATGTGCTTCTCGCGCCGGAAAACCCGGGCGAGGGCCAGTCCGACCTCATCGATGCCAGTCCGGTGATCGAGTACGCCCGCTATCATTACGACATCGCGATTCTGGATGCCAGCGGCGTGTACGGCCGCTGGAACCTGAGCCAGGCGCAGGCTGCCGACGAATTGCTGCTGGTCACCACGAACGAGCTCCCCGCGCTGCAGGCGGCGCAGAGGGCGCTGGCCTACCTGCAGCGGAACCAGATCGGAAGGTGGAAGACGCGTATCGTCGTGAACCACTACGACCGGGGAAGCGGCCTCGATCCGGAAGTGATCGGGACGGCGCTCGATTCCGATATCTGCCAGGTGCTTCCGGCCGATTCCGACGCGGTGCAGAAGGCTCTGATGGACGGCAAGCTGATCCAGCCGGGCAGCGCGCTTGGCCGCGGATTGCACGAACTCGCGGATCGGCTCTCGGGACGCGAACAGAAGGGCATCAAATCGGCCTCGCTTGCTTCCAGTTTTCTCTCCCTTTTCTCCCGCAGCACCTCCTGAGGCCACCTCGGAATTCCTGGCGGCAATACTGTTCACTTAGCACTTCCTCCGCAATGGGACACGCGGCTTACGCCGCGTTTTGCACCGACACCGAAGAGACGCGGCTTGCGCCGCGTGCCCCTCGCCCCGCAAAGTGAACAGTAATGCTCTTAGCGGGTACCGGTACCCTTTCCCCCGCCACGGGCCGGTACGGCTGTGCATTGTCTCCATCGCCAATCAAGAGGACAATCGTCATGGGGCGCAAAGCTTGCACCTGTGCTTCTCCCGGAAAGCGACATGGCCGACAGTCTCATTGCACTGCACAACCACCTTCGCGGCGCCTACTCACGGCGCTATTCCATCGGTCTGCGGCCGCAGCCGGTGCCATCGGCAGGACCGCCCGCTGGCGATGCCGCCGGCGTGGAGATTGCGGCCGATCCCGATCCCATGGACAGCTCGCGAAAAGTGGTTCTGCTCAGCGCCTGGAGCGTTCTGGTGTCGCGAATTGCCGACCAGGATCGCCTGCTGATCGGCGTGCATGAGGACGGCCGCATGATCCCCGTGCGGCTGTCTCTTGCGGGCGCGCCCAGCACCAGCGAACTGATGGATCAGTGCCGTCGGGAGGTCGGGGAATCGGAACGCGCTTCCGGGCGGACCTTCGCCGTGCTCCGTTTCCAGTTCACCTTCGGACCGACCGCCGCGCCGACGCCGCCATTCCAGTTGCATCTGCACGCCGCCATCACCGACGGCCGCCTGTCGCTGCGCTGCGACTACAGCCCGGCACACTTTACGCAGGATGCCGCCACCTGCATTCTGGAGCGGTATCGCGCACTGCTGGAAGCAATGGCCGCGAATCCGGAGACGCCGGTCAACTGCCTTATAATCGATCAGACACCCCCGGGCACGGCTCTTAGGTAACAGCCGGACAACGAAGGCGGCCGGCGGTTTCTCACAGGCAATGACGCGGTAGCCGGTCCGCCTCTGTCCGGCTCGCTGGCGGCCGCGCGAACCAGAGCAAGTCCATCGGGATGGTATAATACGTCTAAGTCAATGAGAACGTTGCCACATCTCCGTGCGCTTGAGGCGGAAAGCATTCATATTTTCCGGGAGGTGGTGGCCGAGTTTGAGCGGCCGGTTCTGCTCTACTCCATCGGCAAGGATTCCTCGGTGCTGGTGCGGCTGGCCCAGAAGGCCTTCTGGCCCGGGCCGATTCCGTTCCCGCTGCTGCACATCGACACCACGTACAAGTTCCGGGAGATGACCGAGTTTCGCGACCGCTTCACGCGGGAAATCGGGGCGAAGCTCATTGTCCATACCAACACGAAGGCCATTGAAGAGGGCGCCAACCCGTTTCGCCTCGGCACGCAGAAGTGCTGCGCGCTGCTGAAGACCCAGGCGCTGCTGGACGCCCTTCGCGAGGGTGGATTCGACGCGGCGTTTGGCGGGGCCAGGCGCGAAGAGGAGAAATCGCGGGCCAAGGAGCGGATCTACTCGTTCCGCGACAGCCACGGCCAATGGGACCCCAAGAATCAGCGTCCGGAGCTGTGGAACCTCTACAACGCGCGAATCGACAAAGGCGAGACGATCCGGGTCTTCCCGCTCTCCAACTGGACTGAGCTGGACGTGTGGCAGTACATCGAAGAGGAGAATATCCCGGTAGTGCCGCTGTACTTCGCGAAGGAAAGGGCGATGGTGGTGCGGAATGGCACCTTGATTCCTCCCGAACACAATCCGCCGCTCGCTCGCGGAGAGCAGCCGGAGATGGTGATGAGCCGCATGCGCTCACTGGGTTGCACGTACTGCACCGGCGCAGTCCGATCCACGGCCAACACCGTGCCGCAAATCATCGACGAACTGATCCACATACGGCGCTCGGAGCGCGAGAACCGGGTGATCGATCACGATCAGGACGGTTCGATGGAGCTGAAGAAGCGCGAGGGCTATTTCTGATGGCGGCTATCGCGCCGGCATCCGAGAAGACTTTGCTGCGCTTTTCCACGGCGGGCAGCGTGGACGACGGAAAATCGACGCTGATTGGGCGGCTGCTGTACGAATCGCGCGGGGTGTACGAGGATCAGCTTGCGTCCATCGAGAAATCGGGGCTGAACCGCTCGACGGGGCCGCTTGATTTCTCATTGCTCACCGATGGGTTGAAAGCCGAGCGCGAGCAGGGCATCACCATCGACGTCGCCTACCGCTACTTCTCCACCGCGCGGCGGAAGTTCATCATCGCAGACACACCGGGCCACGAGCAGTACACGCGCAACATGGCCACCGGAGCATCGACGGCGCACGTGGCCATTGTGCTGATCGACGCGCGCAAGGGTGTGCTGCCGCAGTCGAAGCGCCACGCCTGCATAGCTTCCCTGCTGGGGATTCCGCGCGTGGCGGTGGCAGTGAACAAGATGGATCTGGTGGATTTTCGCCAGGATGTCTTCGAGGCGATTCAGGCCGATTTCCTCGCGTTCGCGCGCGAACTGCGATTCCAGGAAATCCTCTTCATTCCCATCAGCGCGCTGGAAGGCGACAACGTGGTGGCGCGCAGCGAGCGCACGCCGTGGTTTCACGGACCGACCTTTCTGGACTATCTGGAAACGGTGCCGGTGGAGGAAGCCAGCGATGCCGCCCCTTTCCGCATGCCCGTGCAATACGTCATCCGGCCGTCGCTCGATTTCCGCGGTTATGCCGGGCAGATCGCTTCCGGGTCGATCCGTCCGGGCGACGAAGTGCGAGTGCTGCCGTCCGGCCGCGGCGCGCGGGTGAAGGAGATTGCGACCTTCGACGGCAATCTGGAGGAGGCCTTCGCGCCGATGTCGGTCACGCTGACGCTGACCAGCGAGATCGACATCAGCCGCGGCAACCTGCTGGTCCGGGCCGATGAAGCGGCGCCAGCCGTCGCACGCTCGTTCGACGCGACGCTGGTGTGGATGAACGACGCGGCGCTGGAGCCTGGTCGTTCGTATCTGCTCAAGCACACCACGCGCCAGGTGCGCGCGACAGTGCGCAGCGTACGCTGCCGAATTGACGTGAATACGCTGGAATACGAGGCCGCGCGAGAACTGCGGCTCAATGAAATTGGCGTGGTGACCATCGACGTGGCGCGGCCGATCTTTCTCGATTCCTACCAGGAGAACCGCACGACGGGCGCGTTCATTCTGATCGATCCATTCTCCAACGCCACGCTGGCCGCGGGGATGATTCGAGGCGTCCTTCGGCGCGACCAATATCGCGGACCGGTGAGCGCGCGCGAACGCGCCGACCGCTTGGGTCATGAGCCGGCGGTGATCTGGCTGCCCGAGCGGCGCGAGCTGGCCACCCTGCTCGAGCGCGACCTGTTTGCGCAGGGAGCCGCGGTTTCGGTGACCGACAGCGCGGCGAACGCCCGCGTTCTGCAAACCGCCGGACTGATTGCCATCGCCGTTTCCGAGGAAGAGCCCACGGACACGCTTATTTTGCCGGAGCTCGCGAGCGAGGACGAGACCGCTGTCGAGCAGATCATGAAGACGCTCGAAGACGCCGGAGTGCTCCATCGCGCGGAACGGTTCGCCGGCGGCGAAGGGATCTGAGGCGGGTCACTTAAGTAAACGTCGCACAACGGAGCGGACCGCAGGCTTTACTCGGTTCGCACTGTGGGCGGCTCCGCCCTGTGCCTGCTAGGAAGTCGCCAGGATGACCATCCATTCGATCTGGATGTAAGCGAAGAAAGCCAGGGTCAGGAACATGGCCACGCGCGGCCGGACCAGCTCTCTCCACGGCCGGGTGAACAGCGCGTCCACAAACAGCGCCGCGAACACGGCGAATAGCGGCACCACGGGAAAGTTGTAGCGTGGCTGGGAGCACGTGAGGAAGCAGGGCGCGGCGTACACGAAGGCCGCGCCCAGTAACAACACGGCGTCTCGGACCGCAAAACTAAAGCGCGATAAGTTGAAGCAGAAGACGATCGCGAGAGCCATGATCGGCCAGTAGAAACAAAGTTCCAGCGCCGTGATCCCCAGGCCGAACGAGCCATAGCGCGTTGGTGCGCGTCCCGCCAGCGGTTCGCCCCGGTGAATGGGAAAGCAGAAGAACGCGCGGAACCGGTTGAAGGTGCGCAGCAGAAAAAGATCGGGCCGGGCGCGGACAGATTGGAGAGCTAACTGGCGGTAGGTTTTTTGCTGCTCCGCCGGCGGCTGGCAGTCGATCTGTTGTTCCAACCGTGTGAGCTGCGGAGGCTCATTCCATTCCACCGGTCCGCCACGGCAGGTGTTGTAGAGCGGCGTGTACTCGTTGTTCGACAGGAAAAAATTCTGCGCGTTCGAATCGTTGATCATGACGAACCGCCCAGTCATGTCGTGAGCTTTCCAGAGCCATGCGGAGATGGGAATCGCGGCGGCCAGCAGCGGCGCGAGCGCGAGCATTGGGCGGCGAGTCGCGAAGAATAAGTACACGGGCACGAACACAAGCAATCCGACGCTGCTTCCCCTGGTGAGCGCGAAGGCGCCGAGTAAGAATCCCAGCACGATGGCCAGCGGCCATGATTGTCTTCGAATCGTCAGCAGAGCAAGCCAGACAACCAGAACCAGGAGGGCCGCCGCCGGATACTCGGTGGCAGGATTGAACGCCCAGCGGATGTAAGAAGGGTAGACGGCAAACGCGGCGAGCGCGAGATTAGCGGCGCGGCGCGATCCGAACTGCCGGATGAGCGCATACAGGCCGATCGAGAACAGGATGTAGAACAGAAGAATCGACGCTCTCGCGGCCAGCAATCCCTCCCCGAACAGCTTGTGGACAACGAGCAGATAATAAGGCAGTCCCGGCGGCCAGTAGGGCGAGAACTTCACGCCCGCGAGCAACTGGAGGGACATCCGATCATAGGCCGTGTTCTCGTAGTAAAGGGATCTGCCGCCGATTCGCGAGAGCGCGGCAAGGCGCAGCAACAGACCAGCGAGGATGATGAGCCATGTGGCGCCGCGCGAGTTTAACGCTCGCCGAACTCCGGCCACTAAGTCAGCAGCTCGCCGGCACAGGGCGGAGCCGCCCACAGTGCGAGCCGAGTCAAGCCGGCGGTCCGCTCCGTTTTGCCGGCGTTTACCTGAAAGCCGCATGATGCTTTCCCGTCAATGCCAGCGCCTCAAGGAATTGCGCGGCCACAAGGGGCGCATCGTACGCCCGTACACGTTCACTGCCGGCGCGCGCGATGGTGTTGCGCAGAACAGGATCGCGCCACGCCAGCAACAAGGCTTCCGCCAGAGCTTCGGCATCCCCCGGCGGCGCCAGCAAAGCATGCGGCGCGACCTCCGGCACGGCGGAAGACGCCGCGGCCACAATCGCCCGGCCCGCCGCCATTGCTTCCAGCAGCACGATTCCGAATCCTTCCTGCGCCGACGGCAGACAGAAGACGTCGCAGCGCTTGTACTCGGCAGCCAGAGCGCGGCGCGAAATCGTACCGGGAAACGTCGCCGAGCGAGGAGCGAGCGAGCGCAGACGCCTGTTCTCGGGCCCATCGCCCACGATGCGCAACTCGAACCCGGGGATGCGATCCTCAATCCGGCGCGCCGCCTCCAGCAGCACATCGATTCGCTTGCGGGGATAGAAGCGGGCGACGGACAGAACCACGAAGCGCGCGGGATCCGGCGCGGCCTCGACGGATGCAAACACGCTGCGCCACGCGGCCAGGTCGATCAATTCCGGAACCACGCACGGCGTCTCCGGCAGGCTGTAGAGCTGCTGGATGCGACGGGCCGCATAAAGGCTGGTGGTCATCACTCGCGCAGCGCGATGCACGTTCTGATGTTCCCACTCGGCTTGCAGTTCGAGCAGCCAGCGAACCAGCCCGGATTCATGCCGCGCTTCATCGGCGATGACGCCCTTGATGGAGGCGACGTGGGGCGCGCGCAAACGAAATCCGTCCAGATCGAAACCGACCACCGCATCGTACGCGCTCCAGTCGCGCCAGCGGAGTTTTTCGTTGAACCACCGGCGCTGCAGCGTGTAGGCCGGCCAGCGGATCGAGGGGGCGACGATGTCCACCTCAACGCCACGCCGTCGGATGGCGCCCGCCAGGGTGGCGATGCCGACATAAGTGCCGCTGCCTGCGTCGATGTTCTGCGGGGTGGAGGTCAGAAATGCGATGCGCAAGGCACAATTCTAATCGAACCGGCGAAATGGAGCGCCTGCTACGCTGATAGCAAGCATGCCGCGCGCCGTGTGTCTGGTGAGTGGCGGGCTCGATTCGGCCGTGTGTCTGGCCGTGGCCCGCAGGGAAGGCTACGATTGCCACGCGCTTTCGTTCGACTACGGGCAACGCCATCGTGTCGAACTGGAGGCTGCGCGGCGCGTATCGACGCACCTTGGCGCCGCGGAGCATCTGGTGATGCCGCTCAATCTGCGCGCGTTCGGCGGCTCCGCGTTGACCGCCGATCTCGCCGTGCCCAAAGGCCGGTCGAACGACGACATGGCCGCCGGCATTCCCGTGACCTACGTGCCAGCGCGCAACACCATCTTCCTGTCTTTCGCGGTCGCGTGGGCGGAGGTCCTTGCCGCGGAGGACATCTTCATTGGCGTGAACGCCATCGATTACTCCGGCTATCCCGACTGCCGGCCGGAGTTCATCGCCGCATTCGAGGAGATGGCGAACCTGGCCACTAAGGCGGGTGTCGAGGGCGCAACGAAATTGCGCATCCGCACGCCGCTCATCAAGAAGACCAGGAGCGAGATCATTCGCATGGGCCACGAACTGGGTGTGGATTTCAGTCTCACGCACAGTTGTTACGACCCCGATTCGCAGGGCCGCGCCTGCGGCGAATGCGACTCCTGTGTGCTGCGGCGGCGCGGCTTTGCCGAAGCCGGATTGCCCGACCCCACCGTTTATCAGCCGTGAAGATTTCCGAGATCTTCTACTCCATCCAGGGCGAGGGAATGCTCGTGGGCGTGCCAAGCGTCTTCGTTCGCACTTCCGGCTGTAATCTGCGATGTTCATGGTGCGATACGCCATATGCGTCGTGGGAGCCGGAAGGCGTGTCGATGGGCGTGGCGGAGATTGTGGCCGAAATGCGCCGTCATCCGGCCCGGCACGTGGTGGTCACGGGCGGCGAGCCGATGATTCAGCCGGAAATTGGAGAGCTGACCGAGTCTCTGCGCGATGCCGGCGTCCACATCACCATCGAGACCGCGGGCACCGTGCACGCCTCGGTCGCCTGCGATCTGATGAGCATCAGCCCCAAACTGGCCAACTCAACGCCGCGCGAGCGCGAAGGGGGGCGTTGGGCATCGGTGCACGAGCGCCTTCGCCGTCAGCCGGACGTCCTTGTTCAGCTCATGGCGTCGCATCCGTATCAGCTCAAGTTCGTGATCGCCCGGCCGGAGGATTTGGTGGAAGTGGAGAATCTGCTCGATGCGGTCCGGGCGGACCGCTCGCGCGTCGTGCTCATGCCTGAGGGCGTCGATCCTGTCACTCTCGCCGAGCGTGGCCGCTGGCTCGCGGAGATCTGCAAGGAGCGCAACTATCGCTTCAGTCCGCGATTGCACGTGATGCTCTGGGGCAATCGCCGGCGGGTGTGACTAATATCGCCAGCTTGTAAGGTCGGCTCCGGGCGGCGCGGTCTTTTTCATCCGCTCCAGCATCTTCGGAAGATACATTGTGTCGTAGTGAAGCCGGGAGATCGCGTTGGGAAGATTGGGATCGCCGTTCCAGCAGTGCTCCGCGCGGTCGCCGTATTTCACTTCGCCGTCGTATGGCGGGTTTTTCAGTCCCTCAAGAACATCCTGGATGTAGTAAACGGCGTCGTTGAGAAAGTAAGTGTCGGCGCTGCCCACATAGATATGAATCTTACCGGTGAGCTTCGGTCCCAGTGTCCCCCAGTCACGCTCGAGGATGTGACTCAGATCGTAGTGTTCCCGCCAGTATTCGGCGACTTTCGGATCTATGTCGCCGGTCAGCTTGTCGTAGATTTTTTCCGGATAACCATCCGGCCCGGCCGGCGAGAATACGGCCTGCCAGATATCCCACTGTTCGCCGGAGCGGCCTTTCGTACCAAGCGCAAGCTCATAGTGGTTGACGCCCGGGACAGTGGCCATCACGTGACCCAGGTAGTCGCGTGCCGCGGGCTGCGCGATCCTCTCGTGCGGACCCGAAAGATAGTACGCGTTCCTGTCCTTGTATAGGTTGATTACGGTGTAAGCGCGAAAGTCAACAGGATCGGGGCACGCGGCGAATGTGCCGTTGTAATCGTCGGGGTGGAAGATCTGCACCGCCAGCGCTTCCCATCCGCCCGTGGACCCGCCATACAGGAATCTCGCCCAGCCCTGCCCGATCCCGCGGAAATGCTTTTCGATATATGGAATCAGCTCGTTCTGAATGGCGTCGCCGTAGGGGCCGACGTTGGCCGAGTTCACCGCGTAGGAATCGTCATACCAGGGATTGGCATGCTGCATCTCGACGACAAGAAACCGTGGAAACTTCGCCGAGATCCATTGCTGATAGAACTTATAGGCTTCGTCCTGTTGAATTCGGTTGTAACCGGCCAGGTGAAAACGCTCGCTGTAATCCGGTTTCAGGTGGTCCGGCGGTTCGGTGCGGAATCCTTCGATGTCGTCCGGGAAATGACCGTGAAAGACCATCAGCGGATAGTGCGCTTCGGGATGCTCGTCGAATCCCTCCGGGACCAGAATGTGCGCCCCCAGATACATGGGCCGGCCCCAGAACTTACTCAGCAATTCGCTTTTGATACGAATGTGGCGGACGTACTTAGTATCTTTGGGCTCGGCTACCGGCGGAATCTTCCGATCAAGAACGACGCTGACGGGTGCGCCCCCGCCAGTCAGGGTTACTTTCTGTGCGGCGCTGTATAAGTTGCCGGGCGCGAGGTTCCAGTGCTGCCCTTCGCCTCGATCCATGGGGAGTTTGAGGGTCTGGCCGTCCGACCGGTGAAATGTCTCGTAGAGGTGGAGCACCGCCTGGACGTAGTACTCGCCCGGCTTCACGTCCGCGAGGCTGCGCACCGGATAACCAAACGCGCTCTCGTCCATGATGACGGACTCGCCGGGCTGCATTCCCTCGACATCCGTGCCGAAGATCATCTGCGTTGAAAGCGAGTCGCTTATCTGCATGCGCGGCTCTTCCGACGGATCGGTGGAAAGCACCAGCAGAAGCCGCCCGTCAAGAGGGTTCGCGCTCTGCTCCCTGGGAAAGGAGATAGAGAATCGCGGAGACGCGGTCGCCGGCCATGCGAGTAACAAGGCACAGGCCGCGAGCATCACTGAACGTGAACACATGTGCATAGTGTAGGACACGTTCCGCAGTGGCGAAGGGGCATATATAATCGCAACCAGATGCGAGCAATTATAGCCGGCCTTTTGGTTCTGGCGGCGCCTGCAGCCGCGCAATTCACGCCGCAGTATCCGAATTCCGTGGAATTGATGCGACCGTGGCTGGAAGGCGATTTCGACGCTGCGCTGAAACTCTACCGCAGTTACGCGGAAGCGCAGCCGGGAACGGCCCGGCGCTTTCTCGTTGACATGGAGCTGGAGCGCGCCCACTACCGCGCGTGTGCCGAACTACTCAGGCAGGGCAGTAAAGACGATCCGGGGGCGGTCATGCGGCGCGCCCGGCTGCTTTATCTCAACGGGGACATTTCGGACGCCGAGGCAGCGATCCGCAAGGTGGGTCTCAAACAGTCGCTGCGCGTCGGTCTGCACCTCTCCAATACGCTCGGCCTCATTCTGCTTGAGCGCGGCGAGTTCAGCGAAGCGGCGGAGCAGTTCCAGCAAAAGCTGAACCTGCCGGGGAAGGCCGATATCAGGATCGACGAACCGGAGACCATTCTCGCCCTCAACGGCATGGCTCTGGCGCGCGTTGGCTTGCGGGAATTGAACGTTGCCGCCGAATACGCCGGCAGGGCCCTTGAGATATCCGAGAAGAGCTGGGGAGAATCGAGTATTCCCGCTCTCGATTCCCTGTCGGCGCTTGGACGGATCCAGACCGAACAACACGATTTTCCGCGCGCGCGGGCATCGCTGGATCGTTGCGCGAAAGCGCGGATGAAGCTGTATGTGACGGCGAACCCCAAGACCGCTGAGATTTTGGAAACCGAAGCGAAATTCGAGATGCTGATCGGCAATCGGCGGGGAGCGCTTCAGCTCGCAACTCAGGCCCTGGCGATTCGGCAAGCGATCGCCAGCGGGGAAGACCCATGGCCCGAGCGCAAGCTGCAAATTCGAGACCAATGCTGCAGCGCGCTCGGTTACTGGCCCGCGCGTACGCTGCTGACCCTGGGCAACGCTTACGCCTCTACCGGCGACTTCGCCAGGGCGGCACAGTGCTTCGACAATGCCATCCCTATTCTTGAGGCCCAACTCGGACCGAACACGCTGGTGGTGCAGCAGGCGCGGGCTCGGCGTTCCACCTTCGGTTCGGCTCCGGCCGCCGTCAATCCGTGATCTGCTTCAGCTCGTACCCGTGGTCGGCGATGCCCACCATGAGAACTTCGGCCGCGTGGCCGTGGTGCTGGAAGATCTGACGGATGAGATCCGTCACGTTCTCGTAGCCGCGCTCGAAAAACACCAGAATCGACGGGCCGGCGCCGCTCAACACCGAGCCCAGCAGACCGGGCGCGCGAAGACGCAGGATCTCATCGAGGCCCGGCACCAGCGGGGTGCGATAGGGCTGATGAAGGCGGTCCTGCAGAGCCGCGGGAAACACGCTGCTGGCGCCCGTGGCCAGCGCCGCAATCAGCAATGCCGAGCGCTGCACGTTAAAGACCGCATCCTGGCGGCTGTACGATGCGGGCAGTACCGCACGCGCCTGCACGGTAGGCAGGATGAAATCGGGGACGACGATGGCGATGCCATAGTTCCTGGGCAGCTCCAGACGCACCGCTCGTGCCACGCCGCCGCCGTCGATAGCGCTGGCCACAATCGAGCCCAGCACACACGCCGCCACGTTGTCCGGATGGCCCTCGATTCGCGCCGCCTCGTCCAGAATGCGCAGCGGCTTCCAGCGCAGGCCGAGCAACCGATCGGCAATCACCACTCCCGCCGTCAGCGCGGCCGCGCTCGATCCGAGACCCTTGCCGAGAGGAATATCGTTGTCGATTTCCAGCTCAATCGGCGGCAGGTCGCCGCCCGTGTCGGCCGCCACCGCCAGTGCCGTCTGCCAGATGAGGTTCTCCGCAGTGGTGGGAATCACCTCGGCATCGCGGCCCGCTGAACGAATGGTCAGCCGATCCGCCCGCCGGAAACGGCACGTCAGATAGATTTCCAGCGCGAGGCCCAGCGCGTCGAATCCCGGCCCGAGATTAGCGCTCGACGCGGGGACCCGCAATTCCCACCAATCAGTCATCCAGCTCCTCTTCTCCGATCACGACCCGGCGCCCTTCGCGGCACGATCGATAAATGGCCGCGACCACTTCCAGCGCGCGATAGCCGTCTTCGCCCGACGAGCACGGCTTCCGGCCGGTCCGAATCGCCTCGCCGAAATCCAGAAACTGCCGCTCGAAGGGCGCGAGCGAAATCGCCATGGGATCGGACGATCCGGAACGGACATCCCGCGCAACCGGGGCCGGGTCGCCCGTGTCGTCCTGTACATCCCACGTTGTCAGCTTGTCGCCCGTGATGATTGCGGTGCCCTTCGTGCCATGAACTTCCACGCGCTCGCTGTAGCCCGGCCAGAAGGCGGTGGAGGCCTGAATCACGCCGGTTGCGCCCGAAGCATACCGCAGCACGGCGGAAACGATGTCCTCCGATTCGATGGAATGCAGCGCGCCAATCTGCCACGTGCCGAATACCGCGGAAACCGCGCCGGTCAGGAACAACAGAACGTCGATCTGATGGATCGCCTGGTTAATCAGCGCGCCGCCGCCCTCAGTCTGCCACGTGCCTTTGCTGGGCCGCGCATAATAATCCGGCGAACGATACCATTTTACGTACGCGTCAGCCTGCAGGATTCGGCCCAGCCTTCCCGCGGCGATCGCGCGCTTAAGGAACTGGACGGAATCGTCGAAGCGGTGCTGGCTCACCACATTCAGGAGGATGCCTGCGCGACGTGCGGTCTCCACCATCTCCCGCGCAGTGGCGAGATCGGTCGCAATCGGCTTTTGCACCTGAATGTGCCTGCCCGCGTCGGCGCAGAGACGCACCGGCTGCAGGCGGTAGTCGGGGAGAGTGCAGAGATCCACAAAGTCCAGGCGCACATCGCGGCACACCTGCTCAGCGGAACCCACGAACTCGCAGCCGTACTGCGCCGCAAACTGGCGTCCCACTTGTTCATCCCGGTCGGAGCACACCACCAGCTCGTATCCGCTGTTGCGATACGCCTGGGCATGCTTATGAGCGATGGCGCCAGTGCCGATGAGTCCGACTCGCATCAGAGGGATGTAACCATTATGCGGGTCGCGGCTTTGCCTACTTCCGCCGGAAGTGCGTGCTCCAGTCCACGCCGCGCATGTCGCCGGTGTCCATGAACTGCTGGTGCATGGCGAAGGCGGCCGACGGCGCAAACGGCGCATGGCCGTCGTGTGTGTGGCTGCAATACGCCCGCAGCTCCTCGCGGAAGCTCGGGTCGGCGCATTTGGCGATCATCTCCTCGGCGCGCTGCTGCGGGTCCTTCTTGCGCAGATCGGCGACGCCGTGCTCGGTGACTACCACCTGCACCGAATGCTCGCTCTGATCCACGTGCGCGACATACGGGACGATGGTGCTGATCTTCCCATTCTTGGCCGTCGACGGGCACGTGAAGATCGAGATGTACGCATTGCGCGTGAAATCGCCGGAGCCGCCGATGCCGTTCATGAGCTGCTTGCCCATCACGTGCGTCGAGTTCACGTCGCCCTGCAGGTCCACCTCGATCGCCGTGTTGATGGAAATCAGGCCCAGCCGGCGAATCACCTCGGGATTGTTGCTCAGCTCCTGTGGGCGCATCACCAGCCGCTCGCGAAACCACGGGACGTCCTCAAAGACCTCGCGCATCGCCTCCGTGGACAACGTCAGCGAGCAGGTGCTGGCAAAGGTCACCCGCTCCCGTTTCATCAATCCCACCACCGAATCCTGCAGTACTTCGGTGTACATCTGGAATGGTGGAATCCGCGGGTGGCTGCCAAGGGCGCCGATAATCGCGTTCGCCGTGTCGCCCACGCCGGATTGAATAGGCAGAAACGATTTCGGAACGCGTCCCGCGTGCATCTCGCCGGCCAGAAACTCGGCCACGTTCTCACCAATTTTCTTCGTAATCGCATCGGGCTCGGAAAACCCCGGGAACTCGTCCTCGATATTCGTCTCCACCACGCCGACGATCTTCTTCGGATCCACCACGATCAGCGGCGAGCCGATGCGGTCCGAAACCGAATAGATCGGGATCTCGCGGCGATGGGGCGGGTCGGCTGGTTCATACAAATCGTGCATGCCACGGAGCGTGGTCGGGTAGTTGAACTTGTTCCACTCGATGAGAATGCGCTTCGCCGCGCGCGCGTAGGTCAACGCGGCCCCCGCGGCCGCCGTAAGGATGATGCCGCCGTCGGGAGTCACGTCGCCGGCCTCGAGAACGGCCCAGTGGATCGGGCCGAGAAAGCCATAGCGCACCGCCTGCGGCAGGGCCGAGAGATGCATGTCGAAAAAGTGCGTGCCGCCGGTGTTGATCAGCTTGCGCAGCGACACGTCGGATTGGTACGGCGTGCGAAAAAGAATCGCGTTGGCCCGCGCGAGCGCGCCGTCCAGCATGTCGCTGGTGGAGGCGCCGGTTATAATGCCCACCTGAAAGGGGCGGCCTGCCTGGTGCTCGGCCGCCGCGCGTTTCGAGAGCGCCAGCGGAATCGCCTTAGGTGTGCCCGCGCAGGTGAATCCGCTGAAGCTCAGCGTTTCTCCGTCCTGAATAAGCGCCGCCGCTTCTTCGGCGGTCAAGGTTGTAAGTGCACTCGTTACTAATGGCATGATTACTCCGGTTTGGCTCCGCTGAAACGATCGAGGAGCTGCCGCGCGGCGCGGTACGCGCTGATGCGGCCTTCCAATACATCGGTCTCGAGGCTGGCGAGGTTCCGCTTCACCCCGGAATGAGAAAAGAACTGGTCGCGCAGGCCGGCCTCGATGGCTTCGTACATGGCCTTTCGCGCCTGCGCGCGGCGGTTTCGTTCGTACCAGCCGCTGCGCAGAGCCAGCGCGTGATTTTCCAGAACGATCTTCCAGATCGCGGCGACGCCCTCCCCCGTACGTGACGAACAAGTCACCACGCGGGGCGTCCAGCCGCTGGCGTGCGGGGGAAAGAGCTTCAACGCGCTCTCGTAGAGCCGGCGCGCCGCCTCCGAGGGAACGCGGTTGTCGCCGTCGGCCTTGTTGATGGCCATCAGATCGGTCATCTCCATGATCCCGCGTTTCATGCCCTGCAGTTCGTCGCCCGCGCCCGCCAGCATCAACAGCAGGAAGAAATCGGTCATGCCGGCGACGGCCACTTCCGACTGCCCGACGCCCACCGTCTCCACGAAGATGTTGCGGTAACCGGCGGCCTCGCACAGCACGATGGCTTCGCGCGTCCTGCGGGCCACGCCGCCCAGCGAGGACCCGGCGGGCGAAGGGCGGATGTAGGCGTGCGGATCCACGCCGAGCCGCGTCATTCGGGTTTTGTCGCCGAGAATGCTGCCGCCGCTGAGGGGGCTGGTGGAGTCCACCGCCAGCACCGCGACTTTTTCATTGCGCTCGCGCGTGAGATGCGTGCCCAGCGCTTCGATAAAGGTGCTCTTGCCGACTCCGGGCACGCCGGTGATGCCCACCCGGATGCTGCCGTTGGTGTGGGGCAGACACGCTTCGAGGATTTGCTGTGCAGGCTCCTGATGCGCGGGCGCGGAGCTCTCGATCAGCGTAATGCCCCGCGCAAGCATGGCCCGATCGCCCGCGAGGATGCCGTCGATGATCTGTTGCGGGGAGACCGTGAGCCTTGGCATGTGTCGGATGTGGGGCAGCCTCTCAGGCTGCGGCGGGCTCGCAGCCCGCCTAGCCGTGCTGGGGCTCCAGCGCCCCCATGAGAACGCGCAGAATATCGCGCGCGGCTTCGGGAATCCGTGTGCCCGGGCCGAAAACGCCGACAGCCCCAGCCTTGTACAACTCGTCGTAATCCTGCGGAGGAATCACGCCGCCCACAGTCACCATGATGTCGTCGCGTCCCATGGCGCGCAACTGCTCAATGAGCTGCGGCACCAGCGTCTTGTGCCCGCCGGCCAGCGAGGAACAGCCCACGATATGAACGTCGTTCTCGATGGCGTGCCGGGCTACTTCTTCCGGCGTCTGGAACAGCGGGCCGATGTCCACGTCGAAGCCCAGATCGGCGAACGCGGTGGCGATCACCTTGGAGCCTCGGTCGTGGCCGTCCTGCCCCATCTTGGCTACCAGGATGCGAGGACGGCGTCCTTCAGCTTCCGCGAATTCGGCGGTCATCTTACGGACTTCGTCGAACATCGGGTCGCCTTGTGTCTCGGCCGCGTACACACCGCTGATGGATCGCGTGGGGGCTTCGTAACGTCCCCAGATTTTCTCCAGCGCGTCGGAGATCTCGCCCAGCGTGGCTCGCAGCCGCGCCCCGTCCACGGCCAGCGCGAGCAGATTGCCCTCACCGGTCTGCGCGCATTTCGTCAACGCGTCGAGCGCCCGCTGAACCGCCCCATTGTCGCGCTCGCGGCGAATCCTCGCCAGCCGCTCCACCTGCTTCTCGCGCACGGCGGCGTTATCCACTTCGCGCAGATCGAGCTTCGTCCCGGCTTCGTACTTGTAAGCGTTCACCCCGACGATGACATCGCGGCCGGTGTCGATGCGCGCCTGCTTGCGCGCGGCCGCTTCCTCGATGCGCATCTTCGGCAAACCCATCTCGATGGCCTTCACCATGCCGCCATGACTCTCCACCTCCTGGATGAGGTCCCAGGCCGAATGCGCCAGCTCGTGTGTCAGCGATTCGACGTAATGCGAACCGCCCCACGGGTCCACCACCCGGCAGATCTCGGTCTCTTCCTGGATGTAGAGCTGCGTGTTGCGGGCGATGCGCGCGGAAAAATCGGTGGGCAGCGCCAGCGCCTCGTCCAGCGAGTTGGTGTGCAGGCTTTGCGTATGGCCCAGCGCCGCCGACATCGCCTCGATGGTGGTGCGCATCACGTTGTTGAACGGGTCCTGCTCGGTCAGGCTCCAGCCGGAGGTCTGGCAGTGCGTGCGTAGCGCCATCGACTTCGGGTTCTTCGGGTTGAAGCTCTTCACGATCTTCGCCCACAGCAGACGCGCGGCCCGCAGTTTGGCGATCTCGCGGAAGTGATTCATGCCGATGTCGAAGAAGAACGAAAGCCGCGGCGCAAAATCGTCCACGGCCAGTCCGGCGGCGATTCCGGTGCGAACATATTCCATGCCGTCCGCCAGCGTGTAGGCGAGCTCGATCTCCTCCGTGGCCCCGGCTTCCTGCATGTGGTAGCCGCTGATGGAAATTGAATTGAATTTCGGCATGTTCTTCGCCGTGAAGCGAAAGATGTCGCCGACAATGCGCATGGAGGGTGCGGGCGGATAGATGTACGTGTTCCGCACCATGAACTCTTTGAGGATGTCGTTCTGGATGGTGCCGTTGAGCTTCTCCGGCGTCACGCCCTGCTCTTCGGCGGCGACGATGTAGAAGGCCATCACCGGCAGCACCGCGCCGTTCATGGTCATCGAAACGGAGATCGCGTCGAGCGGAATGCGGTCGAACAGGATCTTCATATCCTCGACCGAATCGATCGCCACGCCGGCCTTGCCCACGTCGCCGACCACGCGAGGATTGTCGGAATCGTAACCGCGGTGGGTGGCCAGATCGAAAGCCACCGAAAGCCCCATCTGCCCGGCCGCGAGGTTGCGGCGGTAAAACGCGTTCGATTCTTCGGCGGTGGAAAAGCCGGCATACTGGCGTACCGTCCACGGGCGGGTGACGTACATGGTGGTGTACGGACCCCGCGGGAACGGCGCGATACCGGCCGCGTAGTGGAGCTGTTCAAGGTGCGGATCGTAAACGGGCGCTGTGCCCTTGTCGCGATATTCGACTTTCGAAAAATCCGGTCGCATCTCAGTCTCCCATCCCCAGCTTGTTCTGCAGCGCCGTGAGAGTTTCCAGCGCGTTGCTGCGAATGTGCACGAATTCGGCGACGCCGGCCTGCCTCAGCCGGTCGATGGCGTCCTTCGGGAATCCGGCCACGATCACCGGCTGCTTCACCTTCGGGCAAACCGCGGCGGCAAGCCCCGAATACTCCGCATCGGAGCTGCACAGCGCCACCAGATCCGGCTTCTCCTCCGCAATCGCGGCCAGCGCCCCATCGACGGTCTCGAACGCCGCAGGCGCGACGATTCCAAATCCCGCGCACTGGAAGAAGTCGGTGACAAACTCGGCCCGCGCGCGCCGCATCTTCGTATCGCCGAACTGCAGCAGGAAGACCTTCGGCACGCGGCCAGTCGCCTTCTCGTGGCGCTCCGTGCGCAGCCGCATCGCCTCGAAATCGCTCGCTCCGCGCGTGTGCCGCGACGGAGCCGTGACCTGGTCCAGCACGCGTTCGGCGGGGTTGGCGTGCACATTCAGGCCCGTGAACTGCCTTCGCCGCTGCGCAATCGCGGTTCGCCGGGCCTCGCGGACCGGCTTCACCAGACTGTCCACCAGCCCCGTTCCCACCGCCTGGCTGTACCCGCCGGTGGCTTCCATCCGCTGGAATAACTTCCACGCCTCCCGCGCCATCTTGTCCGTGAGCGCTTCGATGTACCAGGAACCCGAAGCCGGGTCGCTCAGTTCGTCGAAATGCGCCTCTTCGCGGAGGATGAGCTGCGTGTTCACGGCCATTCGCCGCGCGAAAGCATCCGGCGCGGCAAAAGCCGAATGGAACGGCGTCACGGTTACCAGTTCCGCGCCGCCAATGATGGCCGCCATGGCTTCGGTCGTCCCGCGCAGCATGTTCACGTAAGGATCGTAGACCGTCTTGTTCCACTCCGAGGTCTGTGCGAAGATCCGCGTCGCCGGACGGGCGTGCGGATCGTAGGCGGTCACCACGCGCGGCCACAGCAGCCGCGCCGCGCGCAGTTTCGCGATCTCGAAAAAGTAGTTCGATCCGACCGGGAAAGAAAACGCGATCTGTCCGGCCACCATCCCCAGCTCGGCCAGGTACTCCGAGCCCTGGGCCAGCGCCAGCGCCAGCTCCTGCGTCGCCGTCGCTTCGATCTCGTCGAAGCGGCCCGCGTTAATCACATAAGGCAGAAAATCCGGCGCGATGTTCGCGGCTTCGCGCACCGGGCCGCAGTTCAGCGAGCCGTGCACCCGTCCCGCAAAATGTCGAACCACCCGCAGCAACTCGGGAGCGTGGCCGCCGGCGCGAATATGCACTTCCACTTTGGTCAACGGAAGCTCGTTCAGCAACGCTTCCAGCGCGTCTTCGTTCTCCGGCCAGAACTGAATGGCCTGCGCCCCCCGCGCCACCACTTCCATGGCCGTTTTGAAGTCGTTCACCTCCGCGCAGATCTTCCAGCCGGTCGGAAAATCGCGCAGCTCCGGCAGCCCGGGCGAATCCTCCAGACGGTAGAACGGCTTCACCTCGAAACCGTCCTCGGTCTTCCAGAGAAGCGATTTTGGATCCCTGCCCTTGAGATCCTTCGCAATCGCCGCTTCCCACTCCGCGGTCGATACCGGAGGAAATTCGGCGAACAGCGGTTCCGGTTGTGCGGCGTTCATTTCGCGCCCTCCTGCACTACCTCAATCAGGAAGCCGAAGGCTTTGGGATGAACGAAGAAAACCGTGGTTCCGCGCGAGCCCGGCCGCGGCGCCTTGTCGATAATGTTCACGCCTTTTGCCTTCATCGCGTCAAAGGCTTTCTGAATATCGGCGACGCGAAAAGCCACGTGGGCCAGTCCGCCGCGCCCGCCGTTGCGCTCGATCAGCCTGGCCACCGGCGACGTCTCGTTCAACGGCTCCAGCAACTGAATCAGATTCGGCCCATCGCCGATTCGCAGCAGCACTTCGCGAACCTGATCGCCACCGTGCACCTCCTCGCGATGGATCTCGGTAAACCCCAGCGCCTTGTATATGGCAACCTGACCTTCCAGCTCGCCGGCCTTTACCGAAATGGCCACATGATCGACGAACATGAATCCCGGTACGTCATTCAACATTTTCACTCCTGATTGTGGGGCAGCCTCTCAGGCTGCGGCGGGCTCCCAGCCCGCCTCGGTCACTCAAAATCCACCAGCACCTGGTTGGCCTGCACGCTCTGGCCCGCGCCCACGCGCAGGCGCCTGATCTTCCCGGCCACCGGCGACGTGATGGTGGTTTCCATCTTCATCGCTTCCAGCACCAGAAGGGCGTCGTCCACTTTCACGTCCTGGCCTTCCTGCGCGTTGATGCGCACCACGACGCCCACCATCGGGCTGCGGCACACCTTGCTCTCGTCCACAGCTTCGCCGTCGCCGGATGAGGCCGCCGGAGCAGCCGCGGGAGTGGGCGCCGATGGCGCGGACCACGAAACCGGCCGGTACGCGGCCGGCGCATGCACAACTTCCGATTCCTCCGCCTCCACTTCCACTTCGTACGTTTTGTTGTCTACGGTAATCTTCAGTTTCACATTCCCTACCTTGCCCAGCCTACGTTGTGCGATGCCTGGATGCTCACGCGCCCCTGCTGCGCCCATGGATTCATACCCGGCGTGGCGCTGCGGCGCACGCGGCGAATCCGCGCTTTGTGCCCCATGAAGGCCGCAACGGCGGCGGCGATCACCATCAGGATCTCAGGCTCGATCTGCTCCTCTTCCTGCTTCGGCGCAACCGGCGCGGGTGCTGCCGCGGGCGCCGGCGGCGGAGCGAATCTCGCGGCCTCCCTCGCCTCGAGGCCGCGCAGCCGTTCGTCCAGATCTCGCAGCCGCTCGTTGATTTGCTCGAGCAACGCGGTCGTGTTCTGCGTCTTTGCCATAACGCCCCTACAGCGGGATGAGCCCGTGTTTCTTGGGCGGGCGCAATTCACGTTTGGTGTGCAGCGCCTCGAGCGCCGCCACCAGATAGCGCCGCGTCTCCGCCGGCTCGATCACATCGTCGGCCTGCCGCCGCGCCCCGGCCACGTAAGGATTCGAGAACTTGTCGCGATACTCCTGGATCATTTCCTGCCGCTTCGCTTTCGGATCGGCCGCCGCCTGTATCTCCTTGCGGAACACCACGTCCACCGCGCCCTCGGCGCCCATCACCGCGATCTCCGCGCTGGGCCACGCGATCAGCCGATCCGCGCCCAGATCCTTGCCGCACATGGCCAGATACGCGCCGCCGTAAGCCTTGCGCAGCACAACCGTGATTTTGGGCACGGTCGCCGCGGAATACGCGAAAAGCATCTTCGCGCCGTGCCGGATAATTCCACCGTACTCCTGTTGCACGCCGGGCAGGAATCCCGGCACGTCCACCAGCGTGATCAGCGGAATGTTGAACGCGTTGCAGAAGCGCACGAATCGCGCGATCTTGTCCGACGCGTTAATGTCCAGCGCGCCCGCCAGCACCGCCGGCTGATTGGCCACGATGCCCACCGATCGCCCGGCCAGCCGCGCAAACGCGATCACCGCGTTCGCCGCCCAGTACGGCTGCACTTCCAGAAAATCGCCGTAATCCACCAGCCGCGAAATCACCGAACGAATGTCGTAGCCCTGCTTGCCATCGTCCGGCACCAGACGATTCAGCTCCTCGTCGCGGCCCTCTTCCAGCTCATAGGGCAGGCGCGGCGGGTCTTCGAGATTGTTCATGGGCAGATAGCCCAGCAGCTTTTTGCAGATCTCAACCGCGTGCTCGTCGTTCTCGGCCACGAAGTGCACCACGCCGGACTGGTTCATCTGCGCACCCGGCCCGCCGAGCTGATCCGCGGTGACCACCTCGCCGGTTACCTGCTTGATGACGCCCGGGCCGGTGATGAACATCTGCGCCTGTTTGGTCTGGATGATGAAGTCGGTCAGCGCCGGGCTGTAAGCCGCGCCGCCCGCGCACGGCCCGCAGATCAGCGAAATCTGCGGCACCGCGCCGCTCAGCATGGTGTTGTGATAGAAAATGCGCCCGTAACCGGCGAGGCTGTCGATCCCTTCCTGAACCCGCGCCCCGCCCGAGTCGTTGATAAGGATGAAGGGCGACCCGGTCTTCAGCGAACTCTTCATCATTTCGACAATCTTGTCGGAATGAATTTCGCCGGCCGAGCCGCCGGCTACGGTGAAATCCTGGCTGCCCAGATGCACCAGCCGGCCGTCGATGTTCGCGCAGCCGGTGACCACGCCCTCGGCGGCCAGCTCCTGTTTGGCCATGCCGAACGCCGTCTGGCGATGCCGCGCGAACAAGCCGATCTCCTGGAAACTTCCCGCGTCCACCAGACGCTCGATTCGTTCGCGGGCGGTCAGCTTGCCCTGCTTGCGCTGTTTTTCGAGGCGCTCCTCTCCGCCGCCCGCCTCCAGATGCCTGCGCGTCTTGCGCAGGCGCTCGATCTTCTCGTCCATCTTCGAAACAGTCGTGTTTGCCATGGAATCTCTCTCGTCGCTACTCGCCCGGCGCAACCGTCACTTTGTGCGCGTGACCGTCGAACGTCACCGCGTAAGTGATCGGTCCGGAAAGCTGGCCCGGATGCGCCGCGGCGGGCTTTTCCGCGGGTGCGGCCGCCTGGGGCGCAGGCGCCGGTGCTTCCTTGCTCGGATTCTTCGGTCCCTCGGCCCGCGTCTTAAAGAATTTCGGCGCTACCTGCGGGAACATTGCGTAAGTGAGCACGTCTTCGTCGCTGCCGTTGTCCCCTTCAAGTGCCAGCGCTTCGGCGCGCAACTTGTCAAACTCGTTCGGGATCAGATCGGCAGGGCGGCAGGTGATCACCGGCTTCTTCACTTTCTCCGCCGCGATCTGCTGCACTTTCTCATCCTTGGGACCGAGCGTCGCCCCGTAGTAACCCAGCATCAGATCCGCGAACTCGCCGCTCATCGCCTTCCACTCGCCCATCAGAACGTTGAACACAGCCTGCGTGCCCACAATCTGGCTCGTCGGCGTCACCAGCGGCGGGTAGCCCGAAGCTTTGCGCACCACTGGAACCTCGGCCAGCACTTCCTGCACTTTGTCGCCGGCGCCCTGCTGTTTGAGCTGGCTTTCCATATTCGAGAGCATGCCGCCGGGGATCTGGCTCTTGAAGATGTCCGTCTCGGCGCCCTGAAAATCGGTCAGATACTTCTTGTAGTTGTTGCGAATCTTGCGGAAATACTCGTTCACGCGATGGATGCGCGCCATGTCCACGCGCGTGGTGTAGCCGGTGCCTTCCAGCATCTCCACCAGGCTCTCGGTGGGATTGTGCCCCGGTCCCAGGCTCATCGAGCTGACCGCCGTGTCCACCATGTCGGCGCCGGCTTCGATGGCCTTCATGAGGCTCACCAGCGTTACGCCCGTGGTGGCGTGCGTGTGAACGTGCACCAGCGTTTCTTTACCGCACTGCGACTTGATGGCCCTCACCAGCTCGTACGCCGGTTGCGGCTTGAGCAGCGCGGCCATGTCCTTGATGCAAATCGAATCGCAACCCATCTCCACAAGCTGCTCGGCCAGATCGACAAACGCGCCGATGGTGTGCACCGGGCTGATGGTGTAGCAAATGCAGCCCTGCGCGTGCTTGCCGGTCTTCTTTACCGCGTTGATGGCCGTGCGCAGATTGCGCGGATCGTTGAGCGCGTCGAAGATGCGGAACACGTCCATTCCGTTCGCGGCCGCCTTCTCGACGAAGTGCTCCACAACATCGTCGCCGTAGTGGCGATAGCCGAGGATGTTCTGCCCGCGCAGCAGCATCTGCAGCGGCGTCTTGGGCATGAGCTTCTTGAATGTGCGCAGCCGATCCCACGGATCTTCATTCAGAAAGCGGATGCACGAATCGAAAGTCGCGCCACCCCAGCACTCCAGCGACCAGTAGCCGGCGTTGTCCAGGTCCTCGCAGACCGGGATCATGTCCTCCATGGCCATACGCGTCGCCATCAGGCTCTGGTGGGCATCGCGAAGGACCAGTTCCGTGATTTCAATTTGACGGTTCATTCGTTTCACTCCCCACGGGTGCAATCATGCTACCATCGAACGCTCTTCGCAATCCCCTCTAAGTGGTTAGAGAATAAGTGATGAATTCGCTTTCAGCGAATCGCCACAGCGCTCCGGGGGGCATATGCCTTCCGATCTCGGGGCATTTGACCCAAACAGCCACCGGTACCACGTGGTGCTGGTGTACCAGAGCGTATTGTGACGCACTGAACGCACGGTTGCGGTGTCAAACTGACGTAACGGGTCATGTGCTGCGTGATCCGCCGCAGAATCCGGCCTGAAGCCGCTCCGCGCTGCGGCACCATGAAGTGAAATCCCCCATCGTCCGCCTCCCTGCCTCAGCCGCTCGGACAGGTGGCGTCAGCCGCGTCGTCGGCCGGTACCGAATGACGCGGCCTGACGAGGTCGCGGGCCGATGGCGTTCGCCCCAGCGTGCAGAGACTGGCTCGCACCGTGCCAAACGAACGTGCCACGCAATCCTTCCGGCAGCGTCACCGTCCCGTTAAGCTGACTGCCGCTGTGTTCGAATTGAACCGCGATTGCTCCCTTCGGATGGGGGAACGTCGCCGCAATACTGCGCAGGGGCCCCGGATGCGGCGCGATCCGCACCGACGAAAACCCGGGAGAAGCCGGCGCGATTCCGGCCACCAGCGTGAGCAGATCGTAGATGGGGTGCGCGCTCCAGGCATGCGAGTCGGATCGCGTTTCGCCGGGCGTCTCCGGCCACGTGCTGAAGTGCAGCGGAAGCAGGGCACGCCAAGGGGCGAGCGAGGCGAGATATTCGTCACCGAGGTCTGTGTGCTCCACTGCGCGGCTGAGATAAAACCTGAAGTAATACGATGCGCTCAGCACGCCGCCCGGCGTGCTGCCTGGCTGAATGGCGAGCATACGATGCAGCAGGTCCGCGCGATCCTGCAGCGGCACTGCATCGTAAAGCACGCCGAGCACATTCGTCTGCTGGCTGAAGTTCTTCCTGTCCGGGTTGTCGGCGAGCATCTTCCGATCCGCATCCCAGCAATGCGCGCGGATCGCGGGCCGCACCCACGCGGCGCGTTCGGTGTATTCGCGCGCGAAATGCTCGTCGCCAAGCGCCCGCTCCATCTGCGCGGCATCGTCCAGCGCGCCCAGGTACATCAGCGTCGTCGTGCAGGACTCGCCGCTGGCGCTGTAGGTTGGAATCTCCCCGCTGCTGACCCAGTCCACGAAGCTCCACCACGGCAGCTTCTCCAGCAGACCATCGGGCTGTTCGTGGCGGCGAAACCACGCCAGCACCGCGCGCGTTCCCGGCAGCGCATCGCGCACCGGCGCGGGATCGGGCCGATACATCCAGTAATCGTGCAGCATTCCGATCCACAACAGCGAGAACGTGGGGATGAACTGCGGCTGCGACGTCGGATAGCGGCTCTGGGTCAGCCCATCGGGGATGCGCGATTCGTCAAACGCCGCGATCGCTTGGCGCGCGAGCCGGTCGTCGCCGGCCAACGTATACGAGATCAGCGCCTGAATGCGCGTGTCGCCAATGTACTGGAGCTGCTCCCAGTAAGGCGTGTCCATGTAGGTTTCGTGAGCGTCGAGCTGTGCGGTTCGCCAGCTTATATCCCAGATCCGCTGGAGATCTTCGTCGTCGCTGTGAAAGGACGCGCGAGCTTCAAAAGGATACGCGGTGAAGTTCGCCGTGAGGGACTCGATGGTGAGCGGTTCGGCCGTGGTCTCGACATCGAGATCGAGGTAGCGCCACGTGCGCCACCACAGCGGCTCGAAGACGCGATGCGCACCGCCATCGGGCAGGAAGCTGTCGCGAAGCCCCAGCGCGCGGCGATTGCCGGCCTCATCGCGATCGCCCTTTCTGTGCTTTTCGTCGTAGAGCGCCTCGGCGTACGTCAGCCGAATCGTGCTCCCCTTTCCGCCCGACACCGTCAGCGCCGGATAAGCCGTGGTCAGCGTTCCTCGGTCGAGAAGAACGTGCACGTGGGAGTGCGCGGGAATGCTGGCGGCCGCCGCGGGGAATGATCTCGCCAACGCATCGGATCGGACATTTCGGCCGGCCGCCGTGGGCGCGAACTCCATCGCCGGCAACATGTCCGGAACCAGTTGCCAGTAGTTATCGAGTTGCGTGCCTCGCAGGGCCGCCTTTCCCGTGGTCGGGTAAATGCTCTCGCGCATCGGCGAGGCTGGCTTCACCCACGCGCCGCGTGGACCGGGCTTGGCCGCGCTCCATTCCCAGTCGTACGCGGAAGCGTCCAGCAGTTCTCCGGGGCCGCAGGCCATGTACTCCCAGGAGCCTTCCGCCTTGCGAGGAATCGGCGATTGTCCATGCTCGATTTCCACCAGCCAGCCGTTGGGCGTGCTGACGGGCCTGGCCTGATCTCCCTCGCCCTGCAGCACGAAAGCGGTACGGTCGGATATCTGGGCGATGGGCGCGTAGATTCCGAAGTTCCACACCGTGGCGGCGATGACGTTGTCGCCGTCCTTCAGGTGGGCGGCGAGATCGAACGTTTCATAGCGCCAGTGCGACAGATCCCCGCGTGCGGGACCGTCGCCCACACGCGCACCGTTCACATAAAGGATGAAGCGATTATCCGCGCTGACGTGAACGATGAAATGGTCGGGCCTGGCAGGAAGTCGGAAGTCGCGGCGGAAATGAACCACGGCCGGCTCGCGCAGCGGAATGGCGGGGTGCGTGATCCAGGATGCGGTCCAGTTCGCATCGGCGGCCGCGAGAGTGCCAGCCACGGCCGCGAGAAGGAGTGCCAATCGGGCGATCATCACCCATCGTATCGCCGGGCGGCCGCACCGCGAGTGCCGGAGCCAGATTGTGAAATGATGGATCCTCGGATGCAAGAGCGTGTACTCTGAAGTTGGAGCCGTCATGGAGAATCAGGTGACAGAGGCGATCTATTCGGGCGGGTTGCTCAAACCCCTCGGCGCCATCTCACTGCGCGAATCCGAGCGGGTCCGATTGATCATCGAGCGCACCATGACGTCTGAAACCGAGCGGCAGCTCGCGTTGGAGCGGCTCCGGAACGGCATCGCGCAGATGCACTTCCGTTCGTCAGGGCCGCTTCCCACGCGTGACGAACTTCATGACCGCGTTTGACACCAACGTCCTCATCTACAGTTGCGATTTTGCCGACCCGGAGAAACAGCGGCGTGCGTTCGACCTCCTCGCGACCGTTCCGGACGGCGTCCTGCTCTGGCAGGTTGCTGTAGAGTTCATCGCGGCCTCCCGCAAGCTTGCCCCGGATGGATTCACTCCGGCTCAGGCGTGGGCGCGGCTGGGCGAGTTCATGGACTTGCTGCCCCTTGCCCTTCCGTCTCCTTCGGTCCTCGATCACGCGCAAAGCCTGCACCGGGATCAGGGCGTCTCCCTCTGGGATGCCATGATCATCGGCGCGTGCCTCGACTCCGGCGCGAGCATGCTCTATTCGGAAGATCTGCCCGGCAGAACCATCGAAGGCAAGCTGCGGATCGTGAACCCGTTTCGGTAGATCTCTGCAGTCGGCAACTCCTTCCATCGCTAACACGCGACCGCACTGCCCCAACACGTGCTGCACGTGCCGGACCCGGGGCGCAGGTTCGGTTGACGAACGGGAACTTACAGACAACGTTAAAGGGGTTCTAATAGTAGGCGAATGGCCGCAATAACGTTCGCAGAGTTGGAAAGGTTCGCCAACGACATTAATGCCGCAGCCGATGCAGGCGATGCCGCTCGTCGGCAAGAGCTCGACGACACAGCCGCAAAGTACTGCCACGACGGCGAATGATCGGAACACGGAGGGTACCTCTGGCATTTCCGCAGCAACATCCAGGCGGCACTTCAGAATCTGCAAAACCCGAGGGGCTGGGAGTGGCGACAGCAATACCGTGAGCGCCAGATCCTCTACCTACGCCGTGCAGCACACCATCCGACATTCGTTAGGCTTGCGCCCCCGAGTCAGGCGTCGATTCTGACCGACTTGGCGAACGGTCTCAGCTCACTTGGACGAACACTGGAGGCAATCGAACTCTACGACGGCGCCCTGGAGTTTGTCCCGCGTTATGCGATGGCCTTGGGCAATCGGGGGTATGCCATGGAGAGACTGCTTACGTTCATTCCCGACCGGGGTCACGCCACTCTGGTAGCGGCACACGCGGACGCCAACCTGAAAGCAGCGCTTGCGCCCGATGCTGTATGGGAAGGCTCAACAGAGGCCGCCAGTGTTTTTTTTCAAGGGAATTGCGGAAAACATCGAGAGCAGGATAGATCCCGCGAGGACGATCGCCGCGACTTCTCTGGACGGCCACTCACTCGGACGCTCAAGCGCGGAGAAGGGCTATCGCCGCTGGGCACTGGAGCATAACCTATTCGTGAACCCGCTCACGGCCATAGGTCCACATGCGATAGCTGCAACGGACCGCATGAACCTCCCGTCGCACGTCGCCCCTATAGGGGACCCTCCGGAGTTCATCGCGTGGTTCAATCAGATGAAACAGGAGTACATCGCCGCTCGCTGGTTCTTGTATGAGGGAACGCGGCCGAAAGAAGCGCACTTCGTCGATCATGAGACCTGCCTCGTCAACACACTCGACTATCCGGCCTTCGGGATTCAAGTGGAGAAGTTGCGGGCGGCCTTCCGCATTGCCTTCGGACTGCTCGACAAAGTCGCCGGATTCATCAACGCCTACTATAAGCTCGGCATGGATCCCCTCCACGTTAACTTCCGCAACGTTTGGCGTACGAATCACGCAGCCTTGCATCCAGCGCTTGCAGCGAGACCAAATCTCGCATTTCGCGGCCTCTATTGGCTCGCCTTCGACATCCTGGGTGAGGATCCAAAGGACCAGGACACTATCGCTCCCGAGGCCGCAGAACTGAAACGCCTACGCGACGTTTTGGAACACCGAAGCCTCGTCCTGCGCGAAATGAGGGCCGGCGATCCGATGGGAGCCGTAGAAACCGCTTGCCTCGCGGATTTCGAACATCACGCAATGCACATCCTCCGCCTTGCCCGCGTCGCACTTATGTATCTGGCCTTCTCTATGCGAAAGGAGGAGTCCGATCGAAGCCGCGGCGCCGGCGATCCCGTCCCGGGCGTCGAGTTGCCCACGCTGTGACGACTGGGCGCCTGCCGGTTCACAACGACCGTTTAACTCCATCTCCAATGCGCTCGTTGACTTCCCCATCTCGTCTTCCGAAAACTCCTCGCTCCGTGCTACCCTCGGTCCTCATGTGCACGACTGGCCGGAACTCGGCCCTGCGGTAGACACAAAAATACCAAACGAAGCCAATTCCCAAAATCGGACACACCCGCTCGTGCGGGGCCGTGGCGACAGCGGCCCGCTCTCACACGGTCGTCCGATCACCTCACACGAATTTGACACGCCCCGTAACCCATTGCTAAGCTGGATTCTTTGCGGGTCTCGAACGGAGAAGGTCTGTCTGTATGAATACCCAGTTCCCCCGGAAAGGGGAAATTGTGCGCAAATGGCACGTTGTCGACGCCGAGGGCAAGGTCCTCGGGCGCGTCGCTAGCCAGGCTGCGCTGCTGCTCATGGGCAAGACGAAGCCCACCTACACGCCATTTCTCGACACCGGCGATCACGTGATCGTGGTCAACGCCGCCAAGGTCCGGCTGACCGGGCGCAAGGATGAACAGAAAGTTTATCGCCGTCACTCCGGTTATCCCGGCGGTCTCACGGAAGTGGAGGTGCGCAAGGTGCGCGCCACGCATCCCACCCGCATGGTGGAGGACGCAATTCATGGCATGCTGCCGAAGACCAAACTCGGCAAGCAAATGTATCGCAAGCTGAAGGTTTACGCCGGCGATAAGCATCCCCACCAGGCGCAGAAGCCGGTGGCTTTGGAATTGAAGTGAGGGTTTAGCGAGTGCCAGCATCGTTGGTTCAGCATCTGGGAACGGGCCGCAGGAAGACGGCGGTGGCCCGCGTAATTCTGCGTCCCGGCAAGGGCGCCATCACGGTGAACGGCCGTCCCGTGGAAAAGTATTTCGTGAACGAATCGACGCGCTATCTGGTCCGCCAGCCGTTGCTGACGGCGGAAGCGGCCGACAAGTTCGATGTCCTGGTTCTCACCAACGGCGGAGGGTCCACCGGCCAGGCCGGCGCCATCCGCCTGGGAATCGCGCGCGCGCTGGTGGAGTTCAACGCCGAGTTGCGCGCCAAGCTGAAGGAAGCAGGGCTGCTCACCCGCGACCCGCGCGCCCACGAACGCAAGAAATACGGGCAGAAGGGCGCTCGCAAGCGGTTCCAGTTCTCCAAACGGTAACGGTTCTTCCGGGCTGTTGCCGGCCAGTCGCTTTCAAAGGCGCACGCAAATCCCGCCTTGGGCCGCGTGCGCGCTGAAAACGGGTGAAACCGTCCACACAACGCGTCTCCGGAGCGGTACGCCCCGCGCCGGACGCCTTTCCGTCAGGAGGATTTTTTGCCGTCCATTTCGATGAAGGAATTGCTCGAAGCCGGCGTTCATTTCGGGCACCAGACCAGGCGCTGGAATCCGAAGATGAAGGAATACATCTTCGGCGAACGCAACGGGATCTACATCGTCGATCTCCAGAAAACGCTCAAACTCTTCAAGGACGCCATGCGCTTCGTGGCCGAGCAGGCCGCGCTGGGCAAGAACGTCCTGTTCGTGGGAACCAAACGCCAGGCGCAGGAAGCCATCGCCGAAGAGGCCACGCGCTGCAGCCAGTTCTACATCAACCAGCGCTGGCTGGGCGGGCTGCTCACCAACTACGCCACGGTTCAGAAGTCGATCAAGCGCTACAAGGAACTCGAGGCCATGGCCACCGAAAGCAACTGGGAAGGCCGCGCCAAGAAGGAAGTGGGGCGTCTCGAGCGCGAGCGCAAGCATCTGCACCAGAATCTCGCCGGCATCAAGGACATGGGCGGGCTGCCCGACGTGCTCTTCGTCGTCGATTCCAACAAGGAAGCGATCGCCGTTAAGGAAGCGCGCAAGCTGGGCATTCCGGTGGTGGCCGTGGTGGACACCAACTGCGATCCCGACGAAGTGGATTACGTGATCCCCGGCAACGACGACGCGCTGCGGGCCATCCGGCTGTTCACGACAAAAGTCGCCGACGCGGTGATCGAAGGCCGTTCGCTGGCCACCGAGCAGGAGTTCACGCCGGAGAAGGTGGTCACCGAAGAAGCGCCGGCGCAGGAAGACTTCACGCAGTACGAGCACTTCGATCCCAACCAGCTCGACCGGCTCATGTCGGAGAGTCTGGCCGAGGAGGATCTGCCATCGACTTCGCTGCCGCGCAAGGGACCGGGAAGTGAAACTCCCGAGGCCGGACCGGCCACCTCGAGTACCGGCGAAGTCTAGGAGACCTGAGTGGGGCAGGCTCTCAGCCTGCGGCGGTCTCCCAGACCGCCCCGGCGGGACTGAGAGTCCCGCGCAGCCTGAGAGGCTGCCCCACAACCGAGAGAAAGCCATCACATGGAAATTAACGCCAAACTAGTCAAGGAACTCCGCGACCGCACCGGCGCGGGCATGATGGAGTGCAAGAAAGCTCTGGTGGAAGCCAACGGCAACCTGGCCGAAGCCGAGATTATTCTGCGCAAGCATGGCATTACTTCCGCCGCGAAGAAGGCGAGCCGCGTCACCCGCCAGGGCATTATCGGGTCATATATTCATTCGGGCGCGCAGCTCGGCGTGCTGATCGAGGTGAATTGCGAGTCCGACTTCGTCGCGCGCACCGACGTCTTCCAGGAACTGGTGAAGGATCTGGCCATGCAGGTGGCGGCCGCCGATCCGCAGTTCATCCGGAAAGAAGACGTGTCGCCGGAGGCGCTGGCCAAAGAGAAAGACATCCAGCGCGCCCGTGCCCTGAACGAAGGCAAGCCCGAGAAGATGGTGGACAAGATCGTTGAAGGGCGCCTGCAGAAATACTACGAAGAGGTGTGTCTCTACGAGCAGCCGTTCATCAGGGAGAACACCACCATCGTTCACGATCTGATCAAGTCGAGAATCGCCAAACTGGGCGAGAACATTTCGGTCTCGCGTTTTGTCCGCTTCAAGGTGGGCGACATGGCGGTGATCGAAGAGACGGCCGAGAAGTCCGCCCCATCCGAATAAGCTTCAGGCCATGGCCGGATACCGGAGAATCCTGCTGAAGATCAGCGGCGAGGTGCTGGCGGGTTACGACTCGTTGGGGATCGATGCGGACCGGGTCCGTTCGCTGGCGGAAGAGATCACCGGCGTGGCCAGAACCGGCGTGCAGATCGGGCTGGTGGTGGGTGGCGGCAATTTCTTTCGGGGCGTGGCCGCGGCGGCGAAGAACATGGACCGCGTCACCGCCGACCACATGGGCATGCTGGCCACCGTGATCAACTCGCTGGCCCTGCAAGACGCCCTGGAAAAAGCCGGCATGCCGACACGCGTGATGACCGCCATCCAGATGCAGCAGGTGGCCGAGCCGTATATCCGCCGGCGGGCGATCCGCCATCTGGAAAAGGGCCGCATCGTGGTTTTCGCGGCGGGCACTTCCAATCCGTATTTTTCGACGGACACCGCCGCCACTTTGCGCGCGCTGGAGATTCACGCCGAAGTGGTGGCCAAGGCCACCCGCGTGGATGGCGTCTACGACAAGGACCCGCTGCGCTTCCCGGACGCCGTGATGTACCAGGAAATAAGCTATCTGGACGTTCTGGCGAAGTCGCTGGGCGTCATGGACGCCTCCGCCGTGGCCATGTGCCGGGATAACCGGCTGCCCATCCTGGTTTTCAATCTGAACAAGGCCGGCAATATAATGCGAATGTCGATGGGCGAAGCGGTTGGAACGCTCATCCACTAACTGAGGAGAATCGTATGAAACCAGAACCGCAGCCCGCGGCTCCGCAGTTCAAGAGCGTGAAGGAAGTGGAGACCCAGGCGAAGGCGCGCATGGACAAGGTCCACAGCGACCTGCAGCACGCCATGGCCGGCATCCGCACCGGGCGCGCGTCGGTGAGCCTGTTCGACAACGTGCGCGTGGATTACTACGGCACGCCCACGCCCATCAACCAGGTGGCGACGCTGCACGTTCCCGAGCCGTCGCTCATCACCGTGCAACCGTGGGACGTGTCGCAGATCGGCGCCATCGAGAAGGCCATTCGCTCGGCCGATCTCGGTCTGAATCCCTCCAACGACGGCAAGCTGATTCGCGTGCCTATCCCGGCTCTCACCGAGGAGCGCCGCAAAGAGCTGGTGAAGAAGCTGCACGGCGTCGCCGAGGATCACCGCGTGGCGCTGCGCAATATCCGCCGCGACGCCAACGAGTCGGTGAAGAAGCTGCTGAAGGACAAGCTGATCAGCGAGGACGACGAACGCCGGGCCATCGACGACATCCAGAAGCTCACCGATGCCGGCATCGCTAAACTGGATCAGGCGGCGAAGGGCCGGGAGAAAGAGATCCTGGAGATCAAGTAGCGCACGCGCGCGAATACGGGCGGCCGCGCTGTTATTGCAACGAAAAAATGTCCCTATAACTGCAACGAGATTCTGTCACCCCGGAGCTCTTCCGGAGAGCGGTGGAAATGACGGGCCATGGAAGGCGCGCCCGACCAACCCCAGGCCGGGCGCG